>Ga0007792_10000197_pt1 | contig 21960 bp, 22 predicted proteins | sample CryBogmetaGMA6M_FD_60371 | JGI IMG/M metagenome (GOLD analysis project Ga0007792, IMG submission 60371) | Freshwater microbial communities from Crystal Bog, Wisconsin, USA - MA6M | ecosystem: Environmental > Aquatic > Freshwater > Lake | place: Crystal Bog, Wisconsin, USA | collected 2009-07-06
GAACTAACACTACAATTTTTTAAAGCAACTCATAACTAACAATATTCTTAACTTTCTTGATTTGTTTGATTTTACCTCTTAATTCCAATTCATTGAGTTTTGTGTGAATTGTTTGAGGTGTTACCTTAAATACTCCAGCCATAAAACCCGCTCCAGGTGTTACTTTATATTCTGTATAGAATCTAACAATAAAAGCATACATTTCTTCAGGAGTGATCTTTGTTACAAATGTCATATGTTTCTTGCTTATTTACTTATATTACCATTATACTACATAATGATAAATTTGTACACAGCCAGGCTGTTAATAACTAAAATAGGTATAGTTATACATAAATTATACGTATTCTATACCTATTCTACAAATCTTGATCCTGGTATTATATCTAAAGCACTCGTTAACAACTCTGAATCCTTCTCGTTACGCACTCCTCGAAGCTTCTGGAGCGCGTTCTCTATGTTTTCTACATCTTCTTTAGATAACATCCATTTACTAAGTTGATACATATTCTGGAATGATTTAAAGTCACGTTTTCGCCAGTATTCTCTTAGTGCTTTCATAAGTATCTCATTGCTCGCCATAATTGTATTGTTTTAATGTTTTATGTTGTAATAATATATTAGATACAATGCGTTTATCTGTATCTATATAGAATGCAGATTGAGAGAAGAGACTATGAAGAAACAAAACTTTCGGATTTTAGGTTTAAGTAGAGCTTCTAAACAGAATACAGTCTAGGTTGCTCGCCAGCAGAGCCTAGAATTTTGTTCTATTTAGAAGGGTGGTTCGGTCTGAGGCCGGATGCTTAACCTTCCGCATATGAATATCTTGGAGTTTTTGATATTAGAGAATCCCCATAAACTCGTCATTGTTTCGTTGTACAAGACGCCTTTATTTCTATGTCGAACTCATCGCCGTTTTTTATGTCCAAGCATCCATATTATGTATCTATCATGCTATCTGGGGAAAATAACATAATAGATACATAATACGAAGCTGTAAATTGAGACCAAAAAAGCAACATACTTAAAAAGTAGTTGCTTTAGTGGATATGATACACCATCCAAGACACATATTTAATTGTGGATTGTAGTTGTAGCATATGATATAATAATAGCATGTTACGAGTAAATTGTACACAGTCTAGAGGTATATGTATACGATAAGATATTAACAAGTTATTAACAGTCTGTTTAAGTTGTTTACACTTATTGAGAAGTATGCTACAATGAAATTACATAATAGTTATTTATGCTATTCAGGGAAGCTTAGCAATAAATGATCAATCAAGAGACTATCAAGAAGCAAGTTAAAAGGGTTTTTTAACTGTCTGAATGATGGTCTTTTTTTATTTTAGTTAATAGAAATAATCGTGTTAGGTTTATAAATATGGCTGGTACTAAAGGAAACAGAAATTCAGTCGGCAATAAGGGTGGAAAATCACTTAACGATAGAAAACTCGCCGCGAAAGTAAGAACCTTGGCATTAACAGAGATTGCGAAGGTTTTAATGGCACCTCAAGATAATCCAGATCTATATAAAGGAGTATTACTCAGGCTTGCTGGAACAGTTTTGCCTAGACTTAATGAACACACTGGAGAAGACGGAGAGAGTTTAGTGATAACTATTAGTAAAGAAATAGCAGAAAAGAATGAAACTACACAAGACACAAGCGATAGTAGCAACTGATAGACACCGTTTCAGGGTGTTGTGTAATGGTAGGCGTTGGGGAAAGACAACACTTGCTATTGAGGAGATTAAAGGTAAAGCTCTTTATAAAAAGACAAGGATTGCGTATATTGCACCAACGTTTCAGCAGGCAAGAGATATTGCTTGGCAAATGTTGGTGAAAGAACTTGGGCCAATAGCAAAAAAGATAAATGAATCTCGTTTGGAATTAGAGGTTCATAATAATGTTGGAAGCACAAGTATAATCCAATTACGTGGTTGGGAAGCAATTGAGACACTTCGCGGTCAATCATTTGACTTCATCGTAATAGATGAGGTTGCAATGATGAGAAACTTCTGGCTTAATTGGCAAGAAGTTATTCGCCCTACATTGACAGACCGCAAAGGTGAAGTGATGTTTATATCAACTCCTAAAGGTTTTAATCACTTTTATGATTTATATAATTTCGAAGCGAAAGATGAAGATTTTAAGAGTTTTCATTTTACTAGTTACGACAATCCTCTTATTCCTAGTGATGAAATAGATAAAGCCAGAGTAGAACTACCGGAAGATAGATTTAGTCAGGAGTACATGGCAGACTTTAGAAAGACCGAAGGATTAGTATATAAAGAGTTTGATCGTACTCAGCATGTTACAGACATGCAGCCAAAGACAGTGATAGATACCCTTGCAGGAATCGACTGGGGATATACCAATCCAGCAAGTTCACACAGAATTAGAATAGATGCAGATAGAAGATACTATATAGATGATGAATTTTATCAAGCGAATAAAACTACTGAGCAGATTGTTGAATCAGTGAAACTAAAGAAAGCAACGAAAGTATATCCTGATCCTGCTGAACCAGATAGAAATGAAGTAGCGAATAGAATGGGACTCAATGTGATGCAGGTTTCGAAAGACATTAGGGCAGGCATAGATACGGTGAGAATGCTTCTCAAACAAGGAAGACTATTCATTCACCCTGATTGTCTAAACCTCATAATGGAATTAGAAACTTATCATTATCCTGATCGTAAGCCTGGACAAAATGAATATGAGAATCCAGTGAAAGAAAACGATCATTGTTTAGATGAGATAAGATATGTTTTGCATAACATTGAACATAATCAAGTACAAGATATTTCTGGTCAATTCCCTAAGGAAGAGTTGACTTGGTAAAACATTATGAAAGTAAAAGAAGAAAAAACAATAGCCAAAGATGAAGACAGTAAGCTCCTTGCTGATCTTATTCATCATTGGAATGAATCAGATAAGTATCTAGAACCAATAAGAAATGGTGCTTTTAGTTGGGACGAACGTGAGAATCTTTTGGTTGGTAATTTGAAAGATGCAGGATCACAGAAGACTAAGTCTAAGATCAATACTCAAGACTTAGTGAATCTTGTTCTTGATGGAGCATCACGTGTCATGGCACAGTTTCCTACTGGTACTATTCAAGCACTTACTGAAGATGACAAAGGAAAAAGTATTCTTATGAATATTGTTCATGAGAAATATATTGTTCCAAATGCAGACAGTCAATATGACTTTCTTACTAAGCTTCGTATCTGGGACATATATTCTCGTGTGTTTGGTTCTATGCCTGCGTTAGTTGACTACAGGATTGATGACGACTACATTGGACCTGATATGTGGATCATTCACCCAAGATCATTCTTCCCACAAGCTGGTTGTACTAATATCTCTGAGATGCAGTTCGCTCAAGTTTCAACTTGGGTATCCGTTGAATTTTTAGAGCGTCAAAGCAAAGGAACATGGAAGAACTTAGATAAACTCATCAAAAAGGTAAAAGATGGAGACAAGACCAAACAACAGCAAGACAGTAAATATCTTCCAGTGAATGAACGTCTTAATGGTGATCTTGCACCTGAATCTGGCGAATATGCTCAATGTGAACTTTTGACTGAATATAGACGTGATCGTTGGATTACCTACTCGAAGGATCATTCTTTGATTGTTCGTGACATTCCAAATCCTCAACACAACAATGAACTTCCAATTGTAATGAAACATTGTTTTCCTTTATTGGATAGACTTTATGGACTTGCTGAGTTTGAAAGAGGCTACACATTGCAGTATGCAGCGAACAGTCTCATCAACCTCTACATGGACGGCGTTCAAATGTCAATCTTTCCACCGCTTATCATCGATCAGAATGGCGTTGTTGCATCTTCTATTGAATACAAAGCAAAAGCTAAGTGGCTTATCACTAAGCAAGGAGCTATTGACCAATTGAAGTTGACTCCTCAAGGAATGAATACTTTCAATAGCACTTACTCATTCATTAAGTCTCAAATGTTGAATCTTGGTGCTACTACTGATACGACTGTCTCAACAGACACGGACCCAGGTGCAGGTAAAACTCCAGAAGCGTTGAAGCGCCAAGGAGCTCGTGAAGGTGCTAGAGACAATTGGGATAGGTTCATGATGGAGAAAGCTCTTGAACAAGTAAATCAGAAGTTCATTGATCTTTTGACTACCAAGCAAGAGAAACCTATTGAAGTAAATCTTTTCAAATCTGATATTGAGAAACTTTCGGCAGCTTATCCTAATGAAGACTTGACTACATTGTTTGGAGGTTCAGTAAAACTGTTTGACTCTAAGAATGCTGGCAAAGTAACAATCGCATCAAGTTCTTGGAGGGACTCAAATAGTAAGAAGAAAGATGAGCCGAATACAATCAAATTCAAGTACACTATTGATTCTGGTTCTACTATGAGAACGGATGAAGATGCTGAACATACTGCACTTACAGATATTATGGCTTTAGTGTTGAAGTTTCCGAATGCTGCAGAACAAATTGCACAATCTGGAAAAGTAACACTTGGAGACAAGACTTTCAACTTCGGTGAAGCATTAAAACGTTACATTATCACTTCTGGTGTTCAAGACGGAGAAAAGATCATCTCAGACAATAAAGAACAAGGTCAAGAAACTGGGCAGCAAGAGCAAGACAGTAAAGCACAGATTGCACAACTTACTCAACAAATGCAGCAAATGACACAGTTAGTGACACAACTTTCTGACGAGCTTAAGAAACCTAAAGGCAAAGCACCAAGTGAATCACTCAACTATAAAGATGCTCCAGAATCAGTTAAAAGACAAATAGAAGCGCAAGCAGGACTTGCTCCTGCGGTCGAGATGACACCAACTCCAGATGGCAAAGATCCAATATCACATGCTATGGACTACTTACATAGTCAGAATGCTGTGAATATGCCAGTGCCTCAAAACAATCAAACAATAACACCTCAACCTCAAGGACAACCACTTCAGGATCAAAGTGCTGAACAATTGTTAGGAGGAAGTCCTCAATAATCAATCAATTAATAATAAAACTATGAAAAAAGCGATCAATCTGAAGAGTATCAATATGAGCAAAGGCGGTGCAAAAGTTGTTAAATCTGCACCATTCAGCGATGGTATGAATTCAATTTCAAATCCAAAGATGAAACCAATGATGAGTCCAGCCAAACAAGAAGCAAAAAAAGAAAGGTCCAGCATATAAGAAAAGTTTTTCTAATAAAAAAGTAACGATTAAATCAAATGGAAAACGCACTTCAACCCCAAATGTTAAACCTTGCAAGAGTTGCTGAAGACGTCAATCCTGAGATTGAAAAGATTGTCACTGAAGATGATCTTATCTCACAATTGGCAAATCAAGCTGGTTGGGAAGCTCTTAAGGATAGAATACATCGCAAGATGCAAATGATTGAGAATAATGCCAAGGTAACAAATGCTACTATTGGTGCTATTGATTCAGTAGAGAATTTTGGTTTTAAGTGTATGGTTAAAGATCTTTTAATTGAAGCCTACCAGGGTATCATCGATGATGTAGATGAAACTTATAAATTCCTTAAAGAGAAAAAAGATGCAGAATCAGCAGAATTACAATCACCAGAATCAACACCAGCAGAATAACGAGGAAGAAATTCCTCTATATGAAGAGAATGTTGTTATGCATCAAGTATCTTCACCTACTACTGGAAAGAAGCATTCGTGGCATCAAGAAGGACCACATGTGATATGCGACAGTTGCGAAAGTACTCATGGTTTCTATATAGGAATGAATAAGAGAATCAAGTCAATAGATGAAGAAGGTAATATCATAATTGAAAACGTATGACAGATGAAATAAAAGATGCTGAGATTTTGGAAGTTCATAAGGAAGGCGGTGATGATTCTTTGTTTGTTGCAGGTATTGTTAAAGAAGGAGAAAACAAAGGACAATACATTGCAATTCAAGTAAGAAACATGATGCAACTAAATCCAGTTGAACCAATTTTTGCACAATATCCTGATATGGAATTCCTTATTGTTGGAAAGTCTGAAGAAATTGTGAAAAAGTATTTTCAAAAATTAATATAGTGTGATATAATATTAATGTAAGTGTGGCGCTCCAGCACAAGTGAGTGGATGCGATTAATCATTAGTCCAAAAAACAATGGAACTAAGAGACTTAGACGTAAACGAACCTGCAGAGGTTGAGGAATCGTCTACCCCAGAACCTGAAAATGTGGAGACACATGTGGAACCTGCAAAGGAACCCGAACACGTTGAAGAGCCAACGAATGAGCCTGCTGAGGTGCCAGCTAAAGCACAAGAGGAAACTCCTGCTCCTGAATCTGAGGAACATCAGCAACCAAAGCGTTCTCGTGCTGCAGATCGAATCCAAGAAGTTCTACGTGAGAACAAAGAACTTAAGGAGAAAATGGAAAACTTTTCGCAACAAGTTGCTCCTGAACTGCAGAAAGAAGAAATTGCTTACGATGACCTTAATAAAGTTATCAATCAAAGAGCCATGCAAGCGGCTGAACTGCTCGTTGCGAGTAAACAAGTTGAGTCTAAGATGAAGGAACAAGCACAAGTCTGGCAAGATGATTTAGAGCAATCTGTTAAGGACAATCCTCAACTCGATCCTAAATCTCCAGAGTATGATCCTGAATTAAACTTGACGCTTGCAAGACTTTTGGACGACGGAAACGGAATGCCTAGAACAGATATTCTAGTTTCAGATGTTCTTAAAACGTTTCAAAAACGTGAATCTCAAGTCGTTGCAAAAGCACAAGAAGAAGGAAAGAATGATGCTACAGTTAAAATCGCGAAACAAATTGCGGAATCTGCCATCACTCCTACGGCGAAAGCTCCTTCCGATGCACAAGAATATTCTGATGAAGAACTCTCTGAATTAAGAACAAAGAATCCTAAAGAATATATGAGAATAATTGACAAAATCTAGTTTCAGGGCAAACTAAGACATGGCTAATCTAGCAACAAACGTTGGCGAGAAGTTCGCAAAGAATTCGCTTCGTCGTTTCAAGCAAACAGCTTGCGCTCCGATGATTACGAATGATAAGTATGAAGGTGAAATTAAAGGTGGTGGTGCTGATCGTGTAAATATCTTGACCTATGGAGTTCCAGCAATTACGAACTACACTGGTGCTGATTTCACGTTCGATACTGTTACTGAAGTTGAAGGAATTTTGGTTGTTGACCAACTTAAATTGTGGAAATTTCAAATTCTTGATTGGGATCGTTTCAAAACCTATGCAGGTGATGTGAACTCAGTTGAGATGCAAAATGCTGGCGATCAGTTGGAAAGACTTATCGATCAGTTCGTTCTTGGTTTTTATGCAAAAGCAGGAAACAGAGTAGCTACTGATTATGTTACTGGTACCATCGCAGTTGATGTTTCTGGAAACGTAACTGGAACAGGTACAACTTTCCCAGCTACTTGTGTTGGTTCTAAATTCAAAATTCCTGGTATCGCTACTATTTTCCGCGTTAAGACTTATACTTCTGCCACAGTGATTGTGATTGAAGATGACCTTGACGATGTTGCAAGTCAGTACACTGGTGGTGTTGTTGCTGCTTTGACTTCATATGTAATGTATGGATATGCAAAACTTCAAGTGACTTCATCTACTATTGATGCACAAGTTTTGAAAGCAAAAGAATTGTTGGATGCAGCTTATGTTCCAACAACTGAAAGGTTTATTGTGTTCCCTTCAAAGATTATCTCTTTGATCCTGCAGTCTGGACAACTTACCCCTTACACTCCATCTGCTTATGAAGATGTTGTAAAATTGGGAATCGTTGGACAATACCGTGGATTTAAGATCATCTCTAATGAACAAGTAGCTGGTGATAACTCAAATGGTTACCACTGTGTTGCTGGTCACCCATCTGCAATCTGCTTTGCAATGGCTATGACAAAATCTGAGATTGTTGATCGCGAAGCAAACTTCGGAAAAGGTTACAAAGGTCTTACATGTTACGGTGCTAAAGTTCTTGATCTTCGTCGATCAGCTTTGGTTGACATGTGGCTATATGTCTAATCTAAGTTACAACTAAATATTCTTTTAGCGAGCGGACTAACCATCTGCTCGCAAATAAGTACATTTAGCAAAGACTTCCTACAGACGCAAACTTTTGCGTAGAGGTCGGAATAATAATTTATATTTTCTTCAGGGATATAATAACTATGGGTCTTTTCGACAATAGTAGTCTAGGTTTCAGTTCAGCAAATCCGTTTTTAAACAATCAACCAGTTACAAATATTAAAGTTGACAGTAATGGCAATGGAATGTCCGTTGCTGGCGGTACTGATTATCCGACATCAGCAGGCTCATCTAATGGATCTTCTGGAAGTACTAAACTTCAAGCGCCAGCAAAAACTTCTGGATCATCTTCAAATTCATCTTCTTCTTCAAAAACACTTCAAGCTCAGCAAGATAAACTTAGAAAATCTCTAGGTAATTCTTTTGGTTCAACAATTGATGCATACAAGAATATGATTGGTTGGCTTCCAGACCAACAGAATGATGTTCAATCTCAAGTTAACAATCTTGCAGATACTCAGAAACAATCTATTTCTGATGCACTTACTTCCGCCCTTCAAAAATTTGGAGGTTATCGCGATGAAGTTGCAACAAATCAGAAGCAAACACTTCAAGACTTGTCAGATAATACTAGAAACCTTTTCCAAGCTGGTAACAACTATTTGGGAGCACGTGGTGCTGGAGACAGTTCTGCAACTGGTATGTATTCTGCAGCAATGACGCAGCAAGCGAACAAGCAAAGAGCAGATGTCCAGAATCAGACAAACACAATGTATAATGACTTGAATACTAAAGAAGCAGATACTCAGTCAGCAGCTCAACAGCAATTAGATGCAGTTGAAACATGGAAGGCAACACGAACTTCTGAAATTGTTCAACAATATCAAGACTTGAAGAGACAACTTGAAACAGCAAAAGCACAAGCGAATGACAGTCAGAAACAAGCCCTTGCAAATCTTGATGCTTCTTTGTTCCAGTCTGCCGTAAATAACTTGAATACACTTCAACAATCAGCTTCTCAATATAAACAACAAGTTGCTGCTACTCTTCAAACACAAAATCAACAATTGTCTGGAGCATTGGATAATGTTAATAAGAGTGCACAATATGATGTTCAGAAGCAAACAACTGTTCCACTTTCTGGCATTGAACAAGCTACTCCTCAATCAGACGGTTCTGTTGTTGGCTACTACAATGGAAGAAAAGTACAAGTTGATAAAAATGGAAACGTTCTTGCTTATTTAGACTGATTAATAAACAAATATCATGACTTTACAAGACTTATACGACAATATAAAAAAGTTTGCCGGTTCTGCCAATGATGTTGTTCAGAATACTGCAAATTTTATTGGTCAACCAGGTACTGCTGCAGGTCAAGGTCTTCGTAATTTTGGTTCTCAAGTACAGCAAAACATTCAATATGCTGCGCCTTCACAGGATCAAAGATATGATTCTAATGTTCCTCAGTTTTTCAAAAACATGGGAGACTATCAGTGGGCAATTTCGAAAGCAATGGAAGGTGCCAAGACTGTTGACTATTCAAAGAATGTACAAAATCCAATAGGAAAGTTTGCAATTGATGCTGTGACTACTCCAATTAATGCTATTCCAAAATTCATCAATGCTGTGGGAGATGCTGGACAAGTGGCAGGTCAACAAGGAGGGCCGACTGCTTCTGATCTTGCTAGAATAGGAGGAAAATCTGCTGGTGTTGGACTTGACTTGATGTCACTTTATGGAGGAGGTGCTGCTGCAAAAACCGTAGGTGCTGAATCTTTAGGTAAGATTGGACTTCAACAAGCGATAAAAGACGGACTCATTACTGGTGCAAAGGCTGGTGGTGGTTTTGGCCTTGCTTATGGTGCCTCTCAAGGTATCCAACAAGGAGATAATCTTCCAGATCAATTCAAGAATATGGTTGAGCAAGCAGGTCTTCAAGGATTATTCGGTGCTGGTATTGGTGCTATTTCAGGTGGAGCTATTGGCGGTGCTGGACACGAAATTGGGGCTATTGGAAGAGATGTCATGCAAGCAAGAAACCCAGAAACAATCTTAAATAAAAATCAGAAGTACATTAATACTGGATCACTTATATCTTCAGATGGTTCTCATCCTAAGATGGTTGATCCTAATTTCTTTAATCCTGAATCACTTTTAGGAAAAGGCATCATGAAACTTGAAGGAGGAGGTCTTTCTATCAGAGATGTAGCAACAGGTGCATCAGATATTCCAGGTCAAATGAAAGTTCCGCCAGTTAGGACTACAATGAATAAAGAAATTGCTGCTATTGTCAGAAAGAACCTAAAAGCAGGAAAAGAGCCTTTTGCAGGCGTAGATCAGCCAATTCCAGCTGAAAATGCTGTAGAAAGAGGGTTGGTGAGCTCTGTAAAAACTTCTGGGAACCCAAATATCACACCAGAAGCTAAATTACAGACAAATGGTACATATATACCAAAGGCGAATGCAGACACGTTAGGTGAAGCCCAGGCACTTCTCACGGAAGGTGGATCAATAGACTTCCATAATGTCAAAGACCTTGATAAAAAGGTCATGGCTACTATTCAACAAGCCATTAATCTTGATAAACAAGGGAACCATCAAGCCGCTGCTAATCTCTACAATAATTTGTCAATTCATGGGACTGAATTAGGGCGCGGCGTTCAAGCATTTTCAATGCTAGACAAAATGAGTCCAGAAGCATTGTCTCTTTCATTAGCTGGGCACATCAAAAAGTATAATGCAACACATTCAACTCCAATTCCAGAACTTGGACCAGAACATCAACAGATGATCTCAGACTTCATTAGTAAAATTGATGGATTACCAGCCGGAAGAGAAAAGAACATTGCAATCAATGAATTCAACAAACAACTTAGCAATTTATTCCCATCTAGTTTTGCAGACAAAGCAATTACTGTCTGGAAAGCAGGACTTTTGACAAGTCTTAGAACACATGAAAGAAACTTACTTGGAAATGCTGTCATGCTAGGATCAGAAGTTGCTAAAGATTTACCAGCAACACTTGCAGACAAAGCAATGTCTATAGTGACTAAACAAAGAACAGTCACACCAACGCTTTCTGGAATGAGAGAGTTTGGATCTAAAGAAACTAGACAACAAATTAAAGATTTAGTAATGAGAGGATATGACCCATCGGAAGACGTAGGTAAATTTGACGTGCATAGAAATATTACTTGGGCAAATACTCCAATACAGAAATTCTTGAAAGGATATACTGAAGCAGTATTTAGACCACTTGGAGCTGAGGATAAAGCATTCTTCAATGCAGCATTTAAACGTTCGCTTTACGATCAAGCTGGAGCTGAAGCTATCAACGCTGGTAAAAAAGGTGATGCTGAATTTATTAAGAGTTTAGTATCAAGTCCAAACGAAAATATGCTCGCTAATGCGACTAAAGATGCAAACTATGCAACATTCCATGACAAGACTGCTCTTTCAGGACTAGCTACATCTGGAAAACAATTCTTATCACGTCAACAAGGTTTGAAAGGCGAAGTTGGAAAACTTGTTTCTGAAATGGTTGCACCTTTTACTGGTGTACCTTCTTCAATTGTTGGAAAGACTGTTGCATATTCGCCACTTGGATTAATTCGTGGAGTTTATCATGCTGGAAAAGTTATGGTAAAAAATGTACCAGAACTTCAGAGACAAGCTGCTCAAGAAATTGGAAGAGGTACAATGGGTTCTGGCATGTTTGCATTAGGTTCTTATTTAATGAGTAAAGGATTGATGACTGGACAACCTAAAGATGCAAAAGAAGCTGATCTTTGGGCAGCACAAGGAAAACAAGCAAATTCTGTATTAGTTGGAGGAAAATGGAGAAGTATTAATTCAATTGGACCTCAAAATCTTGTTGTTCTTGCTGGTGCAAAATACAATGAAGAAATGAACAAACCAGATGGATCTTTTGGTGAATATGCAATGGGATTAGGAAAAGATCAATTAAGTCAAACATTTTTGCAGGGTGTACAAGGACCACTTAATGCATTATCTGATCCAGGAAGATATGGCGCTAATTACTTTGGAAACCAATTATCTTCTGGAGTTCCTAACATTATTAAAGATATGTCAAAGGCTGGTGATACTGTTCAAAGAGAAAACAACACACCACTTGATTTTGTTACTAACTCAATCCCAGGACTAAGAAACCAGAACATTGAGAAGCGTGATGTTATGGGACAACCCCTTCCGCAAGAACCAACAGGAGCAGCTGCATTCTATGATTTATTCAATTCAAAAGAACAAAGAGATACTCCAGTAACATCAGAATTAAATAGACTTTATAATTCAGGAAATGATGCAACGCCATCTAGACTTCAGAAGTCACAAACAGTATATGGCCAGAAGCTTAAATTGAGTCCACAAGAACTTAATACTTTTGAAGGTGCTTCTGGAGCGCAAATGCAACCAATGCTTCAACAAATTATCACTTCACCACAATATCAAGGACTGTCAGACGAAGATAAAAAATCACTTATTGATAAAATTGTTACTGATTCTAAGAAGAATGCAAAACAACAATTATTTAGTGGTCAACTTCAGACAAATGATAGTTCAAATGTAGCTGGACAATCGGCTGCAGCACTTCCTGGAGGTTTTGATCCTAGTCAATTGAAAGGTAAATATAATGTTCAAATGAACAAAGACGCTTTTGCTTCTTCAGATCAGAATTTTGTCAAGAAAGACGGTTATGTTTATAGAAAAGGAATAGATGGTACTGTGACTGCAGTTACTGAAAATCAATTCAATTCTCAAATGAATGATGCCAAACTTACTAACCAAAAGAAAAATCTTGATATGGCAGGTTGGCAGAAGACTGCAGAAGATCAGTTCCAAACACTTCAGAATCAATTGCAAGATCCAAACGTTGATGAACTTGATAGAACAACTATTCAGAATAAGATTGAGACTTTAGTTGCTGAATATCAGAAGTACAAGCAATATGGCGGATTTACAAAAGGAAAAGCAGGAAAAAAGACTAAACCTCTTAAAATTAATCTTGCTGGCATAATTAAGAAGGTAAAGACAACTACACCTAAACTAGCAAAGACTTCAGTAAAAGAGGCGCCGCTCAGACTTCCTAAAATAGTTGCAAGCAAACCATTATCATCGACAGGACATATTCAAAAAATTAAACTTAAACCTAGCGTCAGCACCATTCCTGGGGCTAAACGTTTAGCATAAAAATATGCAGATATATGATATAATGAAAAGTGTGTATAGACGTTTCGAGAAGTCTTCAGATACTCCTGATTCAACAACTGAAGATTTCATTATTCGCCTTGAGTATGCTAATGCTGCAATTGATAAATGGGAGAATGAACAAGGAATTGAATGGAAAGAATTGTATGGAACTATTTCAGGAGCAATGGTGAATGGTGTGTTTAATAATCAGACAACTTTGAATGATTTTAAACGTCCTGCTGGTTACTTAAGAATAGGATCAGACAAGTATCAATATGTTAGACCTGAGAACATTGAAGTTGAGCAAAGGCTAAGACCAACGCACCAAGTTTATACTGTTACCGGTTCAGATGGTTCATACTCAATTAATGTTTATCCTGCAGTAAGTGATAATTTCACATTGGATTATAGAAAGAGAGCTACCAAATATACTTTAGGAACTGAAACAACTCCAGAAATTCAAATGTCTGATCCAGAATTTATCATTAATGACGTGCTGGCACAATTATATTTAGACGATGACAATGGTACTCAAGCTAATGTTTCTATGCAAATAGCAACTGGAAAAATGGAAGCGATGAGACTTGCGAATGAAACAGATCCATTCAATAATAATTCTAATTTTCCCGACGATGACTTTGCCGGGTTTGGAAACTAATGAAAATTACAATCCCAACAGGATCAACAAAGAAACACCCGCTTATTATTGCTGATAAGTTTGATAAAGGAACTGTCACATTAATAGATGAGGCTCGTATACTGCCGACGATGGCAAAAGAATCAAAGAACTTGATACAAACTCAAGATGGTTTATGGTCTCAACGTTGGGGACAAGCATTTTACGGAAGTGCTATTGCAAGTGAATTAATTATTGATGGTGGTGAAGAATATGTTGCTTCTGCAACAACTAGACATATTATTGTTGTTGGTGGTACTACTGGAAATTTATATAGATCAATTGATGATGGAAAGACTTGGACTATTTTGACAGGTGCAACAATGACGCCAGGTAAAAAACCATTCTTTATTCAGATTAATTCCATTATGCTTATTGCTAATGGTGTTGATAATCTTATCCAATATAATGGTACAACTGTTTTGGCAACATATGCATCACTATCGGCGCCTGTTGGAGTAGGATTAGCACGTACGGTTTTAGTAGCTGGAAGTTATACAATGTACTATCAGATTACCGCTTTGAATGCTGTAGGTGAAACTGTAGGATCAACAGAGGCATCTATTACTGTAAACAAAGTTAGAGATAATTGGGTAACTGGAGAAAATGTTACTGTAACATGGACAGCAGTTGGAGGAGCTACTAGATACCAAATATATTGGGCAGATGAATCAGGACATGAAGCTTATATTGATTCTATTACTTCAAATAGTTATATTGATGATGGTTCGGTTCAACAAAATCCTTATATTGTTGTGCCAAATGATAATACAACAACTGCACCTAAATTCAGACAAATGGAATTATCGATGAATCGTATTTGGGCTACAGGAGATTTAAACAATCCTTACCGTGTCCACTTCACTGGTGTTGGACAGGATATAAATAAGTTCTCTGCATGGTATGGTGGTGGTTGGGTCGATCTTGATAAAGGAGGTCGTGAAATGCCACTCGCTATAAAACATTATAGAACAGGAAAGGGCGATTCTGCTGCAACAGTGCTTTGCAATAATCCAGAAGGTGAAGGTACTATTTGGCAAGTAACATTGGAATCAGTAACCGTTGGATCTACTTCTTTCACAGTACCAGTTCCAGTAAAAATTGTAGGATCAGTTGGAACAACATCTCCATATGGTGTTGTTAAGACTGGTAATGATTTAATATTTCCTAATAAACAAGGTGTTTTCACACTGGGTACGCCGATTCAAACTTTAAATATTCTTGCCACAGCTGAAAAGTCACAATTAATTCGTCCATCATATCGTGGAATGAATCAATCTAAGGTTGGTGATATTTGTGGTATTACTCATGATGCTAAGGTTTTCTTCTCATGTGCTATTGGAAGTGTCAATGATACAACATTTATATATGATGCAGAAAGAAAAAACTGGAATTGGTCATGGGACTTCGGTGCAAAACAATGGTTTAAGACAACCGACACATCTGGCAAAACTCATTTATTATATATTCCTCCTACCGGTGGAAAACTTGTTGAAGTTTCTGAAAGTTTCAATACTGATTTTGGACAACCAATAAAAACATCATATATTTCTGGTCTTATTCCATTCTCAAAAGATGATACTACATTTGCAAAAGTAAAAGAAGTTGTTGTTACTATCGGAAGGCTTAAAGGAACAATACTTGTTGAAATTCTTGGCATTGAAGCAAAACGTGGTTTTTCTACTGTTGGTACAAAACAAGTCTCCGATGCATCTTCTTCTATTATGTTTACTGAGAATATTTTTGGGTCATATAAGTTCTCTCATAGAAATGGCGCACCTAAGACATTCTCACAAGCAAATATTAAGAAGAGAATTAGAGTTGGAAAAAAACTTAATAAAATTCAAATTCATATATCATCAGCAAATGCAGGAACAGAATTTACATTATTGAATTTTCAAGTAACAGGTGCAATTATACCAACAGCTTTACCTAGTCAATGGAAATAATTAATTTATTATAAAAAAATAATATGGCAGCGCAAAATACAGACAAATTCATAAAAGCAGCAGTTGACTTCACAACAGCTATAGGTGCTGGTGGAGTTTCTGATGCTGTTGGTACAACTATCCCATTAATTTCTATTACTGGACTCCCAACAGATACAGCTATAGAAATAACAGTTGATCGTGTTGATTCAAATGGAACAGCAACACCAACAAAAAAAGAAGTAATAAAAGGAATAGTTTCAGGAAGCAATTTAATAAATTGTATTCGTGGTGTTGAAGGTACCGCTCAAGCGCATGCAGCTGGATCAATTGTTGAAATTATGTTGACAGCAGATATGTGGAATAATTTTGCAAATGCGATGATTGCAGAACATGGACAAAGTGGTATTCATAAGGGGCCAGTGGTAAATTCATATTCGCCAATTTCTGGAGGCACAGCAACAATAGATTTAAGTCTTGGCAACAGAAATAAGGTAAATTTTCCAGCAGGTAATATTACAATTGCATTGTTAAATGAAACAGTCGGACAAGTGTTTATGCTTGAGCTAAAACAAGATGCAGTCGGTGGAAGAACTGTTACATGGTTTAATACTATAAAATGGACAGATGGTATAGCACCAGTATTATCAGCCGGAGCAAACAAAATTGATACATTTGGTTTTGTTGTTGACAGTGCCGGAAATTACATTGGATATATTATGGGTCAAAATATATAATATGAAAATTACAAATGGTATTGTATTTATATGGTCAAGTACTAATGCGAGCATCCCTAGTGGTTGGTCGCGTGTTACTGCTCTTGATAGTAAATATCCTAAAGGAACAACTGCTGGTGTTTCTCCAGGAAGTAATGGTGGTGCAGATACTCATTCACACACATCACCGGCACATACTCACACAGGACAAAACCATACTCATCAAATTACAATAGCTGCAGGTTCAGGAAGTACACATGCTGTAGGCACAAATAGTACTGGAACACCTCCAAACCATACTCACCCAGCATTTACGTCTGGAACAATAACAGGATTTTCCGCATCTTCTGTTTCTGGTGCATATGGATTATTATCTAATCACCCTCCATATTATACTGTTATTTATATTACACCTACTACATTTGTATCTTCACTTCCTGCTGGCATTATAGCTCTTTCTGATGCTACTCCACCATCAGGATTTAATGTTTGCGATGGAAATAATTCAACACCTAATTTAGTTGATAAATATTTATTAGGAGCTGCTACAAGTGCTGATGCAGGATCAACAGGTGGATCTTTAACAAATACACATACACTTTCCCATGTTCATACAACAACACATTCTCATGTAGCTGCAACATCTACAAATGCAACACCATTGAATTTGGATGCTCCATCATCTGGACCAACAGCTGTAAACTCACATACTCATTCAGTAACACTTCCCGCTGTCACACCTTCTACAGTAGATAATATTACGCTAGGGGTAAGTGCTGAAACTGTTGAACCTGCATATACAAAACTTTTAGCAATGAAAAGTTCTGCAATATCAAATGTCCCATATAAAACAATTGCATTATGGTTAGGTGCATTAAATTTAATTCCTAGGGGTTGGGTATTGTGCGACGGAACAGGAGGAACAATTGATATGAGAGATAGACATTTAAAGGTTACTGCAACTGCTGGTGCAGTAGGAAATACCGGTGGAAGCAATACTCATACACATGCCGCACAAACACATAGTCATACTATTGCGCATACTCATTCAGCTGGGGCATTAGGGCATTCTAATAATGGTAATACTATAAACTCTGGACAAGCAGTTGCAGATGCAAGCACAGTACATGCTTCTGCATCTACTGATTCTGTAAACTTAGTTACTGATTTATCATCTACAACAGCAGATAGTGCAAGTAATGAACCACGATATTCTACAGTTGCGTTTATTAAATTAGTTTCAATATCTAATCCTAATGTAATTTTAATGAAATTATTTAATTAGTAATATATAATTATGATGAAAAAAGAAGTAAAAAGCATCGGAATTTATAAACCTATGGAAACAGTGTCATTTTCAATAGGCTCTAAAGTAAGCATAGGCGGAGTAGAAACAGAAAACACTGTTGAAAAAATTATAGTTGGACCATTTAGAAAATCTGAAGTGTATATGTCTGGAGGTATGATTTTGGTATTCGAAGGATTTCCTATCAGTTATGAATTGTGATATAATATTGGTATAAATAGTCATGTAATTCTTAAACTTACATACTCCTATGGCGAAGAAGAAAAAAGGCGGAAAAAAGGGTTGCTAAATACAATAATAAGAGCTTCGTGCTCTTATTATGTAGCACTATAACCCTGAGATAGTGCTACATAATTAAGATCATGACTAACAACTATGGTAAAAACACCCTGGGATAAAACAGATCAAGAATTGAATCAAGAACTTTCTAAGAATACGTCTTCAGAAGTCCATAAACAGACCGTCTTTCTGATGGAGATTTTAAGACAAGTCGGTGAAGCAATTCAAGCAAATAAGACTGTAAAAGTTGAGAATATTGTCCGTCAAGTAGTAGGAAAAGTTGCTATTGAAAGGCCAGATTGGATCAAAGAACTTAAAATTGATCCTACACAGATTGAAAAGAAGCTTGATTATATTGCTTCTGCTATTATTAGAAAAGAAGTTGTACGAAAAGTTGATGTAAATAGGCCAGAATGGCTTAGCGAACTTATCCCAAAAGAAAAAGAAAATCCAGAACCTCAAGACTTTTCTGCACCAATTGTTGATCTTTTAAAAGAGATTATCCATATTTTGCTTATAGAAAAGGAAAAAGATATAGAAAGTGTCATTATTGCCGAACCAATTGAAGTGAAGAAACCTTCTTGGTATATCCCATTGGATATATCTCAACCATTAGTATCATTCGGATCATTCCTTAAAAAACTATTAGATCAGACTATTTTCAAGTCTAAAATTGAAGGTAAAGTTGATGTAGAAATTAAGAACGAAAAGCTTGATGTGACTGTTTTGAATCCACAGACTGAGATTGCAATGAAGAATGTCAAGGAAATTACTAAAAGACTTGATCTTTTGTCTGCGCAACTTGTCGCTGCAGGAAATACAGGATCAAATGCTGCGGCAGGCGGCTCAAGTGGTGGAGGCACTGATGTTTCTACTTTGAATAAAGAAACTACCCAGCAAGCACTTTTGACAAATGAACAAAGTGTCTTGACTGAAGTTCAACAATTACATATCATTGAAGAATCAATTAATGAATTAGTAAATAGATTAGATTTTCTCCCTTCTGTTCGCGGTATCGCTGCTGATTTAAGAGTGACTTTACTTTCTGGAGCAGTGACTACTGTGGGTACAATTACGACACTTTCAACACTCACTAACCAAACTCAGAATGGAGGTTATAATACTAATCAAATTGTGCCAGCAGCACAAAACGGATTAGCTATTCAATCTAATATAAATAATATAATCATTACTTAATATGGCTACAATAGTAAATAAAAATACGCCACTTATTCACAAGAAAGAGTTTCAGATGATGAATCCTGCTCCATTAGCTTCTGGCGCTGGTATGTTTATGATAGCACCAGATAGTGGAAACTTTGATATTGCAATGTATGTTACTTCTGCAGTTTTGCAATATTTGTATATGCATACAGAAGATGGTTTTGTTGCTATTCCATCTGGAGCACTCGCCGGAACTTTTGGAACGGGTTCTTGCGGTGTTTATCACCCATGGTCAATTCCTTATACTGCTAATGGAGGTTCCACTACTACTGTGACTGTTGCTGCTGCGACATACAATATTTCTGGAGTTGCTATTGGATCTATTATTGAGTTTATTTCTGCTGGAACTGCTTCTGGATATAGAAGAACTGTTACAAATATTATCACTGATGCTGGTGGAAACAATATTACACTTTTTCTTGACTCTGCTGTAAATACTGCAATTTTGACTTCACATACTTTTAGACTAACAACTGGAAGATTTTTTATAATGAATGCTGGTACCATTGCTGCCGGTATTTTTAAAGTTTTTGATGTTGCTACACTTTCATGGCAAGCTTCACTCGGAACAACTAATCTTCCTGCTACTTGGGGAACAGATGGAAAATTAGTACTGGCATACAACTATGGAGAAATAATGGAATCAAGTATTGCGACAGCTGGTGCAAGTAATACTCTTACTAATGGTGTGAAAAACTGGGGTGTCAACCAATGGACAAACTATCAAATAAGAATTTCAGGAGGTACTGGTATTGGTCAAGTAAGAACAATAGCATCTAATACATCTACCGCCTTGACACTTTCTGCTGTTTGGACAACTATTCCAGATGCAACATCTACTTATGAAATTACAGCAAATGAAGATTATCTATATCTATTAGGAAATAATGCTGTGACAATGTATCGCTACTCAATATCTGGAAATACTTGGACAGTTATGGCACCAACAACAGCAAGAGCTGCTGCCCCAGTAGCTGGAATGACTGCTAATGCTTTTGGAACGACTGGAGATACTGGTTGGGCTGATACTACAAACATAAAAGATGGAAGGTATATATTTTCATTAAGAGGGGGTGCTGTTGGTACTATGGATCGTTTCGATATTGCTGGTGGTACTGCTGGCGCCGGTGCTTGGACTAATGTTGTATATGTAGCCGGTGAAACATTCACTACTGGAACTTCTGCATTCAACATGGGAAGACACTTATATATTAAGAAAGATGCTACGCACCGCTTCTTTAAATTTGATGTGTGTGGAAATTATCTAGAACCGCTTGCTGTCAACTTATATCCTGATGGAACTGCAGTTCTTGGAAATAAACTTTGGATTAAAAACTATGACACGACTAGAAACATTATGTGGTTGTATTCACTAGGAAACACATTGACAGTTTTACATAGACTTCTAATATTCTAATTTTTATTTTATCAGGATCAAAACTCATGGAATGGCTCACTAATAAATGGCAAGAATTATTTAGTAATTTTTGGATAAAATCAGCCGCTTTAATACCTGCTTCTATGATTGCAATAGAACTCAGAGAAAAAGTAATGCTAATAACTTTTGCAGTAATAATCACTATCGACTGTATTTTTGGGGCAATGGTTGCAATATACTGCGATAATAATTTCGATTTCTCTGTTTTAGGAAAGAAGTTTAGCAAGAAATTCTTATTGTATTTCTTCACATTGTTTGCTTCTTTTTTGCTTTCTAACGCATACGATTTTATGGAGTGGTGGTTTTACACTATCGGAACAATTATTTTGTTCTCTGAGTTCGGATCATTGATGGCAAAAGCTGAGAAATTAGGACTTCCTATAAAAAATGAGTACATAAATGCGATAAATAAGAAAATTGATGCTGGCATTAGGTTATTTTTAAATATCCAATGTGACGTAGTTCCACCAAATAAAGAGGAGGATCAAAAATGAAAGCCAAATGGTTTGCTAAGTCACTCGTTCCTCATGGAATGGGAATGAAAAACAAGTGGGTGTGTTCACAATGTCCTGGCAAAACTTGCCACATTTTACTTCATTTAAATGAAGAACCTACTAACCAATGCAAGGAGGAGTTATGAAACCGATAGTTATTTTCTGCGTATGTGGAAGAGTTAAGAAGTTCGGCGAATGGATAAAACCAACAGTCGGACAACTTCACTCAATAAACAATGGAACGTATGACCGTCGGTACGAAACATGTAAACCTTGTCGCGACAAAGTCGAGATAAGCAAGATGTTTTAAGGTAGTGGCCACAAGTCACTGCAACGAGTTCGAGGGAACTCTAAAATCCCTCACCAATTAACTTCTAACTTTAAAAACTATGATCTATCTATCTCAACGTGATCCTAGATGGGGAGGAAAAACAATCGGAAAATCAACATCTTTAATTAAAGATTTTGGTTGCACAATAACTTGTTTATCAATGTTATCTGATTATTTTGGAGGATATAAAGATCCAGCATGGATGGCAAAAAACCTTGAATTTTTAGGAGATAAAGTATTATGGCCAAGTATTGGAAAAGTATTGAATTTTGACTTTGTTTGGAGATTCTATACATATCAAGAAACAAGAATAAATGATGCATTGAAA
>Ga0007792_10000198_pt1 | contig 21959 bp, 23 predicted proteins | sample CryBogmetaGMA6M_FD_60371 | JGI IMG/M metagenome (GOLD analysis project Ga0007792, IMG submission 60371) | Freshwater microbial communities from Crystal Bog, Wisconsin, USA - MA6M | ecosystem: Environmental > Aquatic > Freshwater > Lake | place: Crystal Bog, Wisconsin, USA | collected 2009-07-06
GGCCAAATCATCATCGCTGTAACTGGCTAATTGCTCCCGAGTCAGGTCGCCCAATTTTCCTCGCGGTGCGGTAACCTGCTCCTGGGGCGCGGGGGGCGTAAGCTGGGGAGCGGCAGTATTTTCAGTTTTCGGGTTTGGTGCGGTGGGCCATATACCACTTCCCCAGTCTGTGATTTCACTGTCCATTTTTATTGGCCCACAAAAGCAAGAGACAGGTTTGCAACGCCGCGTTTTTTCCCGAAGTTATTGATGTAATTTATGGTGTTTGCATACTCGTCGCTGTCACGGGGGCTGGACAAGCCATGCAAGACATTGGGGGAGTTTTTGCTTTCGTAAATTTCTGCGGCGGCGTTTTTCATGTCATTGAAAAATTTCTGATCATAATATTGATCAAACGCTTTGATAACACTTTGCGCCAGGAAATTAGGTTCAATAGTCCCCGCCTCGTCCAGTACATTCCTTCTTAAGATGTCTTTCACATTGGCGATATTGTTCTGCGCCAGAAGCATGGCCTGGGCATGCCGGTCAAGGTTTTGGCCGGGAGAAAGTTCTTGGAATCCATGCAATGCGTCAACGGCATGCAACTGTGCTTTGGTCAGCTGGCCAGCAGCATTTGCCATACGGACTTTTTCAGCAATTTGCACGTCACCCACGCCCGAGATAGTTGGCAATCCAATTTTTTTCAAAATGTCGTTCACAATTGTAATTTGAGGCATAAAAATCACCCCCAAGGGCCCCTGCACGAGATTTTGTTTCCCTTCAGGCGTGGAGAACAACGCATTGGCTTGTTCGGCGGAAAGAGACATGTTCGAATTGGCTTCGGCTCCGCTGCTATACACGTCGTTAATTATTTTTTCTGAGTCCGCGACTCGCTGGGGGTTAATCGCCCCCAAGCCCACGGCGTTTGCCCTATACTGTTCGGCAGCCGGTTCTACGGTAGCTAGAATAGACGGGGTCAAGTACTTGTGGGTTGGAGATGCTGCTTGACCAGCCCCCTGCGTGCCGGTGGGCATGTTCGTGGGTGAATACGAATTTCCGTATGCGTCTTTGACAAGGCCGTTAGGGTCTTTCTTAATGATTCCCCGATTGAGCCCCATCCAAATATCGTTGGCGTTCTTCACCCCAGCCGAGATTATATCTTGGTTGGACTTAGCTATTTCTTGCTGCTGTTGGACAACATTTTGGCTGGACTGCGCCCCCGTCTTTGCGGCGTAAGCGAGTGACGCCAGCGGGCTCGCGCCTCTGGAGTTCACCAGCGCGTTGATGAAGGTGGCGGTTGGGATAAGGGCCTGGGGGTCGCCCCGAAGGAGCCGACTCATGTAATTGTCTTGGGGCGTGCCCTTAGCATGCGCGGCCTCGTAGTCGGACCTCGCTTGCAGGGGGTGGGCCAGGATACCGCCCAGGCCACCCAGGAGGCCCTTGTGGGCTGCGGGAGAGGGCGCGGGCGAGGATGTAGAGCCTGCGGCGGCTATTTTGGCGAGGTCAACGTCGGCATCGACGGCATTCTCCTCCGGAGGCGCTACTCCAGCCTGCGAGAATGTTGGTCCGTTGACAGAATCCAGCACACCAACATCGGCGTCGGCTGCCTCATCCCCAGGCTGCGCCATGGCGGTGGGGTGTGTGCGCAACGGTAACGTCTGGGGTTTATGCCTCGCCCCACCAGCCACACCGGTACGGGGTGCCGGACCCAGCGCCGCAGGCCCCAAAACCCCCAACACCGACCGCATCGCATAATCCTCGAGGGCGTTCTGGGGCCTAGCTGCCGCCTGACCTGCGGCGGGCAAGTGAACCAAAGATTGAGCCGAACCCAGGGGCGGTGTGATGTGATACGGGTTGGCGGGTGATGGTGCCGGAGTAGATGCGGGGGCCGCTATCTGCGCAGGCGCTACTCCGCCCTGCGGCTGGATGTTCTGGACGGGTGGCGGTTTAGGATTATAATGAGGAGGCGATTTAAAAACCATATCGCTGGGTGGCTGGGCCGGGGGGGCCGCGCCAAGAGCTTTGGCGTATTGCGCTTTTTGATCTTCGGTTATTACAACAGGTAATTGGCCGGGATATTCAGGCGGCGCGTCTTCCACCGCCCCATCCAAAGCGTACCCCCTCCGGCTACCAACGGACCCGCCCTTGGCAAAAAGAGCCATGACGGCGGGGACAGCTGCCGCGACCGCAGTGGCGGCAGTGGCGGCGGCCCCAATGTCTTTGCCGATTTGCTCCACCTGAGAGCCAGATGAGCCTGCGGGCGCGGGTGGGGAGGAGGGGGACTTACCGCCCTGGCTCGTTTCTCCGGTGGGGATGGTTAGGCCCTGAGGTTTTTCAGGAACAACGCCCGCGCTGAAGTTTCCAGTGGCCGCGTCCATGTTAGTGCCAAGGGGGTTGGTTCCTGGGTTACTGCCGTAGGGATTGTTGACAGGGCCGCCGGGTCCGTACCCCACAACGCCGCCGGAAGCCCTGTTTTTCCAAGCATCATTAACCGCCGTGGCGGCGTGCGCCATAGAGGTAACATCCCGGCCCATTTGCTCAGTTTGAGAGCCTGAAGCGCCGGGGGCAGCGTCCGGGGGGGCTAGGCCCTTATTGGGGCCACCGCCAGGAGTGCCGGTGGGAATACTCAGGGCTTGCTGACCCTCGAGGGCACCACCGGCAACTGGAGCGGCCATAGCCGCGTCCATGTTGGTGCCAAGGGGATTGGCTCCCGGGTTACTACCATACGGGCTGGAGGGCGGGCCGCCAAACGCGTATCCGATTACGCCGCCTCTAGCCGCACCTTCCGGTTGGCCGGTAATTTTATTTTTAACGTAATTGTAGCCCCGCTCCCCCAGGCCGGTCACTTTTTGACCCAGCTTCGATTTAGCAAATTCGTCGTAGGATTCAGCCGTTCTAGCGGCGTCACCTGCAGTCGAGGTGCCGCTGTCTGGGGCGTAAGACAATTCTACTTTTTGCGGGTGAGAAACTGGAAGATTGGCCGCCGGGACAAAACCCTTGCCGCCGTATGGCCCAGTGCCCGAGGAGGCTTCCCCTCCCCCGAGCGCGCTCAAGTACGGCCCGTACATACCTTGAGCATTTTGCAGAATTTGCGCCATCATTTGCGGGTCAAAACCCGGAGGGCTGTAGCCCTGCGGGGAGCCACCGTCCGCGTATCCTTCGCCGCTGTGCCAGAAGCTGACAGGGCCACCGTGACTGGATGGAACCACGCCGCCGCTTGCAAGTAGCGGCTTCTTCGAAGTTGCGGTGGTGGTGCTGCCCGACAGAGCGCCGGTGCCCTCCAGGGTATTGGCCAGGAACTGCGCCGTCTGGAAGGGGTAGGACTGCTGCTGCTGGAACTGGTTGAATAGGGCCGTCTTGCCAGCCTGTTCGGTCTGCTGCCCCACTTGGCCAGCCGCAAGCTGCGCCTCCGCGCCCTGGAGGCCAGCAGATTGAGCGCCAGCGCCGAGACCGGCGAGGCCCTGCGAGGTCGCAGCCCCCATACCGTAGATACCTTGGCCGAGAGCTTGCTGCTGCTGGGCTGTAGTCATGCCCTGGCCGAATTGTTGCTGGCCGAGGGCGGCGATCTGCTCGGCGGTCGCGGTGCCCTGGCCGAAGCCCTGCTGGCCAATGCCGAGCATCTGCCCCGCAGCCTGCTGCTGGGCGGCGCGGTTAGCCTGTGCAGCCGACAGGCCGAGGCCCTGCTGTTGCTGCGCCGTCTGCAGAGCCTGCCCGTAGCCCTGGTTAAGGAGGCCGCTGAGGACGTTGCCGCTGGCGAGGTTTTGCTGACCCTGGAGAACTGCAGACGCAATACCGGCCCGGTCGCCGCCAAAAGCGCCCTGGCGAATAGCGTTGCCAGTCTGACCGGCCATGGCTTGTTGGTTCTGCTGATTCAGGAGGGCGGCAGTGTTGCCGACCACACTGTGCAGGTAGGGGCTCATGTACTGGTTAATTTGCTGCCCACCGAGGGCGCTTGGGTCAACCGCCTGAGCGCCAGCCTGGGCGTACTGAGTAGCGGCTTGCTGGAACGGCTGCGCGCCCTGGTAAGCGCCCTGCAGCGTGCTGTAGGCCTGCTCGTTGGCGGCCTGCCCAGCGCCTTGAGCCCCGGAGATGCTTTGGGCTGCAGCGCCATAGAATGGCGTGGCTTGGTCCTGGGCGTTCATAAGTTGGCCGGTGGCGGCACCGTAGTAGGGCTGGGCGGCACCGGCGTACTGGTTCGTGCCCGCCACGCCATAGTTCTGGGTGGCGTTCATGGGGGCGACAAAGTCGTTGGGGTTTGTCGAGTACTGCTTGAACGGCGTGTTGGCGGCATTCGTCGCCATAGCGTTGACGTTTCTAAACCCCGCCATCACCTCTTCGGGCGGCGTGGTTGTCTGGGTAGACTTCGAAGTGCTGCCGCCCATTTAATGCTCCGTTTCGGAAAGCTCGCCGGTTTTCGTCCCGTAAAGGAAGAATGCACCACTGGGTTTGCCAAACTCCCGCTCGTACATACGCACCTTAGCCTCGGTTCGGTTGTTGGATAATACACCAATTATCAGTGGCATTCCAATGGTGTCGGCGACCTGCTTGCTAAACGCGCAGAGACGCCTCGCCCTGCCACCCTTGGCTGACCTGTATTCGGGGTGAATGAAGATGGCCCGCTCTTCCAAAACGTCACTGTCGGAGTACCACATCGAGCCAGTCCTGAGCAGGACGACACCCTCGATCATACCATCCGGCTTGCCGATGACGCCGCAAATACCTTGATGCTGGTGGAGGGATGGCCATATCTCGCCCGCCAGTTTGTCGGGGTTTGGGTTAAGGAAACCGTTTTCGGCGCAGGCTTCCAGGGCGAGGGTCATAATCTCGGTGAAGTCTTCAGCAGTGGCGATCCGAATGCGGAGGTCGTCAGAGTTGGTCATTTTAATCTTGCCCTAATCGACTTTTGGCCCAGGTAGGTTCTTTAAGGTCTTCACCGTTTCAGCGCGCATGCGCCTCACGAACTGGTCTAGGACGCGGTGGCCGGTATCCAAGTCGCCACCACCGGCATGCATAACCTGCTCCGGCGAAAGCACATACTCGCCACCGGCGGCGACGATGGGGACGGAGTTAGCCTCGCCCCCGTCAGCCCGGTGCGGCATGGAAGCGCCATACGGGCCACCGCTGGAGCCGTAGGGGCCGCCCTGGGCGTTGTAGGGGCCGCCGTGGGCGTTGTAGGGGCCGCCATTGCCGCCGTAGGGCGTGCCGCCGAACATGCGCCTCATGTGCTTGAAGCCAGCGATGGTGTTCCCCTCACCCATGGCGCTGATGATGTCAGCCGGGATGACGTAGGAGCCGGAGGGGACGTGCATGGGGAGGTGGTCGGTACGACCCGCTACGCTGCTGTGGATGGGGCCGACATGCAAGCGTATGCGCTTGCCCAGGCCGCCACCGTGAGCCTTGGCGGTGCGGGCCATATTCAGCGCCGCAGCCACAGCCTGCTTCTGCGGGTGCCCGGCGTCCACCATTTCGGCGATGTTATGGCTGATGGTTTTTTGTGAAGAGCCCTTGGATAGCGGCATGGTGTCCTCACGAATAGCTTACGGTGACGGTTTGCCCTGTGCCGGGGGCAACGACGAGGCCGACAGAGACGGGTAGGTTAACAAAAATCACCCCGATGGTATTGGGGATGGTGAAAATGGGGTTGCCGGTACCGGCGGCGGTGTTCGTGTCGTAGACGTGGCCGTTGGCAGAACCCGCCACCGTGATGCTTATGACGGCTATGCGGCCAGCGCCCAGCTTCACCAACGTCGCGGCGGCTAGGCTTGGCGCGATGCGGGAGCCCTGCACAGACAGGTAAGCCGCCGCCACGCTGTTGATGGCCTGGGCGATGTTTTGGGCGGAGGTAAGGATGTCTGACAGCGAGGCCATGGCTAGATGTTCCTCATGGTGTGTACCGGAAGTAGAACTCGCCGGTATCAAGGGTGCCGGGGGCCGTGGTGCCCGCCGTCATTTTGCCCGCATTGCCGGTAGTGGCTGATGCCACCCACGCCAGAGTGCCGCCCGTGCCCGCTAGGGCATTGCGGGCCGCCAGCGGGGTCGTGGAGGCCGTCCCGCCGTGGGCGACAGTTAGGGGGTCTGCGAGGGCTGTGCCCCAGGCTGTCCCCGTTGACACAGCGATACCGGCGGCTGGGTACACTGTAGACCCCGCCGGACCAGTCGGTCCTGTCGGCCCAGTGACAGAAGACGCCGCGCCCGTGGCCCCTGTCGCCCCAGTCGTTCCTGTAGGGCCAGACGGCCCCGTGGGTCCAACAGGCCCAGTGGGTCCGGTGGGGCCTCCGGGAGCTCCGATAGGCCCTGTAGGCCCAGTCGGCCCCGCAGGACCAGACGGCCCCGTTGGGCCTCCGGGCGTGCCATTGGCTCCGGTTGGCCCTGTGGGCCCAGTGACGGACGACGCAGCACCAGTTGGCCCAGTTACTCCGGTTGCCCCCGTGGGCCCTGTAGGCCCAGTCGGCCCCGTAGCGCCCAGTGCTCCGCCAGCCGCCGCGAAATTGGCGTCTATGTACGGGTCGCCGATGATGTACGGGACAGTCATCAGAACTTCCCATCCTGCTGCAGCCGGTACCTGATATTGCCAATCCGCCAGAAGCTGCCGGTGTCGCTGCTGCCGATCTTGAGGGAGACCAGCCGCCCCCTGAAACGGGGTGAGATGAAGGTCGTACTCTGGGTCAGGGGGTATGGGCCAAATGTCGTCGGCGTCTGACCAGCGTAATCCGCGACATTGAAGGTTAAGTTGACGGTCGCGTTCTGAGCGCCGCCGTAGTAGCCCCACTTCATGTCCGGCCAGACCTGATCGACGAAGGTCTTAACGTCAGCCTCAGACATGGCGTAGTAGCCCGTCTGGATGAACGAATCCATTGGCTGGCCGTCCGCGTCGGTGGAGGTCTCGTGCTGGTACAAATACAGGCTCTCGGGGTCCGCCCCGATGGGGGGGCCAAGGACTGACTGGTCGATCCAGGCCGACCGCGACATGGTCCCGTAGTCCCACTGCTGCAGGAAGACATTATATTTGACGTAGGAGTTCACTTCCCCGCCGTCATTCTTCGACGGGTAGAACCATGAAATCTCGCCAAAGCGCGCGTTCACCGCGACCCTGATCCTGTCAGTCCGTGTCGTGTCGAGGTCTTGGAAGATGACATCCCAAAGGGGGCATGGGATGGGTGACACACCGTCACCTGACAGCAGGAAGAATTGAGACGCCCCCATCCAGTATGTTGAGCCGTTCAGGGTTGCCGCCGCCTTGCGGGAAATCATACCGCATGAAGCGCCCACCTCGTTGAAGGAGTAGACGAAGGGCGGCCCAATGTACTGCATCGAGTAGACATTGACGTCTGTCCAAACGAGCCCCTGCTGGGGCCCCTGGACGCAGCCGACAATCTTTGATCCCTTGGGCACGCGGTAGGAGCCAGCCTGATTGGTGGGGGTGGCGATCCAACTGTTGTAGTCGTTGACGTCGCACCACCTGATCAGCAGGGGGTCTTGGATGCCGGTAAAGGTGGAGCCCCACGCCACAATTTGGCGCTGCGGCATGGCCACGAACATGCCATCGTTTAGTGGTGGCCCCGCCGGTATGATGGTGGCTATTGGTTGCCCAGACAGGGCGTCCCACTGATAAATAGGCTGCAGCAACGTCCCGTTGACGGGATTGCTGATTAGCACTTGGCCCCAGTTGTCGAGGCTCCAATCCGTGGCCGAAATTGGTGTGCCGGTGTTGGGGACGACGGCAGTGCCAGTACCGTATCCCCCGTCACCGTAGCCGCCCACGCCGTAGCCAGTGCTGGCGGGAATAGCGCCGATGCCGATACTGTAGACGAACCTGACGTTGCCGCTGTTAATGGAGGCGGTCGTCGAGGACGTCGCCAGGGCCTGAGAGTTAATGGTGAAGTGGTTGGCATCGACAATGGTCTGGATGACGTAGTTGCCAAACAGCGTGACGCCGCCGACCGTGGTGGACACCAAGATGGGGTACGTGTCGCCCGCCAGGAAGCCGTGAGCCGTCAGGGCCACCGAGACCAAGTTGATGGCATTGGTCGTGGTGAACGCCGCCACAACGCCGGGGGAAGTGCTGCTCAGGGCGGGCAAGAGATTGCCGAAGATGTCTTGCGCGTTGATGGTGTAGGAGGTCGCGCCGCTGCCGGTGGTGGGGTACAGGCCAAACAGGATCAGGCCGCCCACGCTGACGTGGGTCTCTATGTAGACCGTATCAAACGAGGTTATGCCGCCGGTCGTAGCGTCCACCACAGTGATGGTTGGAGACCCCGAGACTGTGGTGAAGTTGGGCGTGACGTTATCGGTAATGCTGCGGGGTGTGATGTCGCTCAGGATACCGCTCGTGACGACAGCAAGCTGGGCTTGGCCCGTGACGCCGATGTTCTCCATGCCGACCGCTAGGCGCGCATTGGCGTTGGTGTCCTCCCACGCCCAAAGGCTGCGGGCCTTGCTGGCGGTGGTGCTGCCGTAAAACTTCGTCCACCCGCCCAGCTTCTGGCTGAGGGCTCCCACGATTGGGTCGAACACAAAGCGGACAAGATTACAGGCGGAAATGCCCGCCTCATTAAGGGCGGGCGTGGCTGTAATATCAACGCCAGGGCGGAGCTTGACTGAGGCGTGGGGCATAAGGCGTTACCCCCTCGATGGCGTTGCGACGGGAGAAGATGGCATGGACGACCACGCCGACGCCTGGAACTTCTTCCTGTACTCCTCAACTGTCGCGCCCTTGAGCAACCCCTGGTACTGGCTCTCGTAGCTCTGGGCCATGGCCGGGTCGTCGCTTTCGCGGCCAAAGTTACGCTGGAAGGCGCTGATGTAGATCATACTGGCCATGACCAGAAGGTCCGGCAAGTAGGTGCTGATGAAGGTCGTGCCGGTGTTGGCGGCTGCAGTTGTCGCGGACTTGTAAAGCGTGGGGGCCCGGATAGTTCCCGTAACGACAACGGTGTAAGTATTGTCGGGCCAGGGGCCGAGGATGAGGTTGTTGTCTACATTCCCGCCAGTCGCCCTGTCTCCGCCGTACATGGCGTAGTAGGCGGGCACGCCTGCATTGGTGGCGTTGCCGTAGACGTTCTGCAGGTACTCCTTGGTCGTCGGCAGGAGGGGCACGTTGCCGCCGGTGCCGCTATTGAGGAGGATGGTCTGGATGGTGACGAAGTCGTCCGTAGATATGGTGAACAGGTTGGTGGCGGTCGTCAGGGTGTAGTTCTTACTCGTCATCGTCGGCAGCAAGTCCAGATCGCGCTGGATGCGAAGCTCTGCGTAATTGAGCATTTGGGGGATGATGGCGTTGAACGCGTCATCCACCCCGACCACAACGCCAGCCGTAGTCGTTGTATTGACGACAGCCATGGTGGCGATCTGTGAAACGTAGCCATTGTAGGTGAGGGGCGTCGTGTTCGGCATCCTGAATACCTACCTCATTTTGCAGAACTTTTCTAGGTTGCCGATAGGAACTCTAGGTTGGCCCGGAGCCGAGCATCTTCAGGTGCGAATGATAAGGCCAAACGAGCCTGTTCCAAAGCAACATCTTTCAAGCCAAGGCGGAAGGCTGAGATGCTGGCGAGGTCATGTGCCCAGTATTCCCATACCGCCGGGTCGCAGGTGTAGGACCAGTCTCTCTGCGTGATCGACAGTGCCCGCATGGAGGCTGTGTAGCAGTCAAGCCACCGGCCCTGGTGGTGGTACATCATGGCCAGTTCGCACCAGGGGTCTCTGGTGCCCATAGCCTCGGCGCATGCCCTGAGGAGGCTTGCCTCCTGCGCCCAGAGGTTGCCCAGTTCGGCGTGGGCCTTGGCCATGGTGCGGTAGGCGTAGCAACGCTCTGCAGGCCACACGGCAGACGGCATGGCGAGATACCGATCACACTGAGCCAGGGACTCCTGCCACTCGCCGTAGAAGGAAAGCTCTCGGGCGTAGTAGAAGGCGTTGCGGGGGCACAGCGGGTCTTCCTCGACCGACAGCTTCAGCAGTGGCAGGTACTGCCCACGGCTCTTTGTGGAGTCTGGGTGGTGGCTGACGAGGAGCAGGTCTGTCTCGGCCCACACCTCCGTCACGCCCTCATTCGGCATGGGGTACTCATGCACGGGGTGGTGCCAATGGTAGGCATGCCGGGAGTGGATTTTCTCGGACTTGAACTTGATGCCGCAACTCCAGTCGAAGAAGTACCGCATGCGTGTCGTTCCGGGGGCCCAGAGGCGCTCCACTTCTTCCCGCCAGCCGGGTTCCATGACCTCGTCGAGGTCCAGGCTGATGCAGATGTCGATGTCGTCAGGCACGAGCGCCAGGGCCGCATTGCGGGCGGCGTCAAACCGCCAGGGTGAGACTGTGATGGGTTCGACGACCGCACCCATACCCCTGGCCTTGTAGATCGTGGCGTCTGTGCTGCCCGTGTCGGCGATCAAGATGAGGTCTGCGTCTTTGGCTGAGTTGCAGAAGCGTTCGACAAATTGCTCTTCGTTTTTGGCGATAGCGTAGATAGCGATTTTCAAAACGGGTTCCTTAAGCGGTGGGGTCTACCTGCGGCATAAGTGCGCTAACTTGAGCCGTCAAGGCGGCAATTTGGTTTTCCAAGTCGGTAATCTGCGCGGCGGCGGCTTGAGCGGATGCTTTCGCCGCGTCTTGCGTAGTGGAAAGATCAGCAACGGTTTGCGCGTCCAGTCCGCTAACAATGTCAGACAGAGACAGGCCGTAATCAGCAAGCACCTTCTCCGGTGGCATGGGGCCAACCACCTTGGTTTCAACCTTGCTTTCTCCCGTAAACGGATCGGTGGAGGGGGCTGATAGCGTCACTTCACAGGCCCAAGCAATGGAGCCGTTGGGCTGCATGACAAAATCGGCGCGGGTAATTTTCGTGGTGATGGTCATTTTGGTTCCTTATCCCGCGACCCAATTGGTTCCATTGTAAAATGCCTTGATGTTGACCGCACCGCCGCCAACCAGGGTGGCGCTATACGTAGGGGCCAGTGCGTCGGTGACATAAACCACCATCCCAGTTGTTGGCGTTGGGAGCGTGGCAACGGTGTAGCTCTTGAGCTTAATGGGGCCTGCTACGGTAAGTGTACCCGCTGCCAATGTCATCCCGCCACCTGAAAGGAACCGGGCGACTTCATTACTGCTTGCGAAAATTATGGCAGGCAGTGCATCACGCGAACCAAAACCCGCCCCCGCGCCGCCGTAAGTAAATACCCCACTCATGCCTGCGGGAAACGTGCCGCTGGTGCTGCCGGTGGTTCCTTGAGTGACCAAAATAGCCTGCGTAGTATCAGTAGAGTTCGCCGCACTGAAGTACGCTGTTCCGTTGGTGGTGGTTGTGGTTAGAATGTTTGTTTTCGTCCCCGTATTTGTTGACGAGGAATTGCCCGCCACGGTGAGGGTGCCGTAGACTTTCACGGTTTCAGCGGATGTGCCGAGGGCTATCTCGTTCGCCGCACCGGCTGCTGCGTTGTAGCCAATCGTTGTGCTGTAGTTGTAGGCAGCCGCAGCCCCAGACCCAAATGCGCTGGCTTGATACCCAGATGTTACGGCCCCCGCGCCAATAGCGGTGCTGCCAATACCAGAAGCAGCAGTCGCTACTGCGCTAATCAACTGATTAAGGCCGCCCACAGCGACCGTATAGGACGCCGATGCGGAAGCCGAACGGCCAATGGCGAGGCCATTGTTTCCTATGCAACTAGCACTCAATCCAATCGCTACAGCGCCGCCGCCGTTAGTAGCATCACCGGCTGTTGCAGTTTGCCCAATCGCCACACTCGACCCAGCGCCAGCGTTGACTGTCGCTTGATAACCAATCGCTACACTTTGATTTGCCCCCACCGATGGAGCTGTTCCGATTGCTATTCCATATTCGGAGGTGGTTAGTGCGGCCTGATACCCAATCGCAATACCGCTTCGCTGTCCGGTCCCCGTAAGGGCGGACGCTAGAGCCATAAGAACGGTGGTGTCGGCCCCTGTTGCTCCAGCCAGCTTAACCATATCAAGCCCGGCGATGCTAAGTTTAGTTCCGGTGCCTAGCGCAAGGTTTCCGCCCGATGTAATGGAGCCACTGCCGGGGATAGTGATGGTGCCGGATAGGGTGGGCGAAGTATCCAGCACCATGTTGCCGGTTCCGGTGACGCCATTTGAGAGCGCCACGCCGCCATACTTTATTGCGCCAATAAACTGGGCCGCATAGTTGTTCGTGGCCCCGCTGGGGGCGTTGAAGGTTGCGCCAAAGCCATTGGTTGTGTTGGCCAGAACGGACGTGGGGACGTAAATGCCGTGCGAGTTTGTCAGGGTCGCGTTAGTTCCGCCAATTGGAGCGCCCGTAACGCTAAACGTCGCCGCATCAGTAAGGGTGCTCGCGCCAACAAAACCATATGTCGGGGCGTTAATCAGAAACTCGCGTTGGAGGGTAAGGGCACCCGTGGCCCACTGGCGCGTCTGAGCTAGATTATACTGAACCGCGTTAACTTCGGTCGAGAGCGTCAGGTTCGTGTCGGCTGCGCCCGTTACCGCAAAACCCTTGATAACGCCGGTCGCGTTAGCCGTGCGGGTAAAGGCAGCAGCGCCGGTCGCGCTTACGGCCAAGCGTGTAACGTTTGTGGATACAATGTTCGCCGCGCCAGCACCGATGCTGCCAAAGGTGGCGATACCAGTACCCGCGCTGGTAAAACCCGCCGTGCCGGTGCCTTTGGATGTAACGGAGATAGGCTCGTTAGTGCCGCCAATGGCAGTAAGGGTGACGCCGCCGAGAGACGCAGCGCCCTTAATAGCAAGACCCGCCGCCTGTGTGGTTGTGGAGGCGTCAATTTGCAAAACGGGGGTGGTTGCCCCCAAGCGACCCACAGCAAGGGCGCTGGCGTTTGCGGATGTAATTGTGGCGGTCGTATTTGCTGCAATGGTGGTGAACGCGCCCGTAGTCGGTGTAGTCGCGCCTACGGTGCCATTGATGTTGATGGAGGCAGTTCCGGTCAGGTTTGTAACCGTGCCGCTACTGGGGGTGCCAAGCGCGGGCGTTATCAGAGTTGGCGAAGTGGCCAGCACGTTGTCGCCTGTGCCAGTCAAAGTCCCAAAGTCCGTCGTGCCGTAATCCCAGTCCGCTGCCGTGGTGAGCGCCGTACCAACACAGGTAATATGAAAAGTCGTGCCGGGTATAATCGTGCCGATGGAGTTGCTACCGGACGACTGAACTAGCAGGTTTCCCGTGCTGTTATTGGCGATGTGAAACGACCAGCCCAGCGAGAGCGTGCTGGTGACGGGCATAGTGATTGTCTGCGTCAGCGTACCGGTAAAATACTGGTAATACGTGCTGGTATTCGTAAGCGTGGTCGTCGCGCTTGCTGTGGCTGTTGTAGTAAAGGTTTGCAGGGCGGCATTAGCCCCCGGAGCGGTCGTAGCACTTGTGCCGCCGTAACCGACCCCCAAAGTACCAGCCAGGGTAATGGTGCCGCTGCCGGTAATAGGCCCGCCGGAAGTGGTGAGGCCGGTCAGGCCGCCGGACACGCTGACACTCGTAACGGTGCCGCTGCCAGAGCCACCAGGGCCTGTGGGGCCTGTGGGGCCAGTGACGGTAGAAGCTGCACCTGTAGCGCCCGTAGGCCCTGTGGGGCCGGTGGGGCCAGTAACAGTAGAGGCGGCACCAGTCGCACCTGTAGGCCCTGTGGGGCCAGTGACGGTAGAAGCTGCACCTGTAGCGCCCGTAGGCCCTGTGGGGCCGGTGACTGTAGAGGCGGCACCAGTCGCACCCGTAGGCCCTGTGGGGCCGGTGACGGACGGCCCAGTGGGGCCGGTGACTGTAGAGGCCGCCCCAGTGGAGCCTGTTGGGCCTGTAGGCCCTGTGGGGCCGGTGACTGTAGAGGCTGCGCCAGTGGAGCCTGTTGGGCCTGTAGGCCCGGTCGGACCCAGGGCCCCTGTCGGCCCAGTGACGGTAGAAGCCGCGCCCGTGGAGCCTGTGGGGCCTGTAGGGCCGGTGGGGCCTGTGACTGTAGAAGCAGCGCCCGTAGCGCCTGTGGGCCCAGTCGGGCCAAGAGCGCCCGTGGGGCCGGTGACGGTAGAGGCTGCGCCGGTGGCTCCTGTAGGCCCTGTTGGGCCGGTTGGGCCGGTGAAGCCTTGGATACCCATCGCGCCGGTGGCTCCAGTCGGCCCAGTCGGGCCAACAGCGCCGACATTACCGATGGGGCCTGTGGGGCCCATGGGGCCGGTTGGGCCTGTAGCGCCTGTCGGACCCGTGCCGCTGGGGCCGGTTGGGCCGGTCGGCCCCTTGCCTCCGGTCGGGCCAGTAGGGCCAGGGTTGAGGCCCGCCATTTGGGCGGTCGTCATGCGGACGGAAACACCAGCCTGGACGGCCTCAAGCTGCTCGGTGCCGGTGAGGGCGACGGCCACTGGTAGCTGCGGTATGGTCGTGTTCGACATGGTTTAAATTCCAGTCTGGGGAATCTGATCGAACCCATAGGGGAGGCCAACGAGGACTGTAATCATATTCGTTGTGGCGGTCAAAAGCGAGCCAGCGGGTAGCACCCTGTTTGTCTGGTAAGTGAAGGCTGTCGCGGTGGTCACGGTCACGCTGTAAAAGCCGTCCGCGCCTGTGTTCTTCAAGCCCTCGACAGAAATCTGGCCGTTCGTGACGAGGCCGTGCGGGGCCGAGCAGGTCACGGTGATCTGGTCGGTTCCGGCAGACGTCACCGAGGTGACCGGCAGAAACACGCCATACTTGATGCCCTGGTTCAGCGGCATCACGGCAGACTGCGTCAGGCCTGTAGGAGGCCCAACCGGCTGCGTGAGAAGGTTCTTGCCGTCCTGGGTGAGGAGGGTAGTCGTGCCGGGGATGGGGATGCCAGTCACGGTGTCGGTGACGGGGGCCTGGGTGATGGTCTGGAAGTTTGTCTCGGTAATCTCGAAGTCCTGAACGCGGGCGTTGACGATAGGCGTGGGGTCGGCAGGCACCACAATCGCCCGCAGTTGCTGCTGGGGCGTGTCGGTGCAGTCGTTGCACACAAGGATGCGCGTATTCTGAAGCGCGGCCCCCCGCCAGTCGAACTGCCAGTGCAGATTGACAAAGTTGTACCGGAACCCGCAGCGGTCACAGATCGCGTGAGCCTGGGGGTTTGAGGCGCTAGTTTTCGCCCTGCCGGATTGGGAAGCGTAACTCATGCCGTGAAGTACCCCGAGATGGTGGGGGAGATGTAGAAGGCCGACGTCTCGATGTTTTGGGTCGCGGCAATTTCATACGCCTCGTCAGCCATGGGCTTCAGCATGGCGACCTTGTCGGGAGCCCAGATCATCGCCAGACGCTGCGCCATGCCGTAGGCGGCAGCCTCGAGGAAATAATACGGCAGTTCGATGTTCTGGCCGTCCTTTAGGTTGGCGTCTTGGATTTGCCGCATGCGGTAGTATTTGAACGCCGTCTCGTTGCCCGTGGGGACCGGCCACAGCGTCACGGTGGGCGACAGCAGGCGGTCGAACCAGAAGGTCGTGGGGAAGCCCTGTTGAGTGATGTTCGGGTAGCTGGCGTACTCGGTGCGGCTGATGGGCAGGATCAGGCGGTCGGTGGTCATGCCGCCGCTGGTCGTAGTGATGTAGGCGTCCAGCATCACGACCGTGTTCGTGGGTACGGCGTAGGTCGCCGTGCCCTGCACCAGGGGGATCGACTGAAGGTCAACGGTCCACAGGTTGACGCCCTGGCTGCTCCACCGGCCAAGCATCATGTTGGCCGCCATGCGGGCGGACTCCATGTGCTCCTGCAGCAGTTCCGTATTGCGGATGCCGCAGAGGTTAAAAGCGTAGAGGGTTATTTCGCCAAGCGATGGATTGTAGTCGTAAGTCCCGCTGAGTGACATGCTGCATCCTTGCTGGACTACCGGGGCCCATTGCTAAATTGCGTGAAGGTAGCCGTCACACCGGCGGCGGTGCCGCTGTTCAGCAGGACGCGAACCCAAATGGGCGAATAGGTGTAGCCGCCGTTGATGCTGGTCGTGGCCGCCACAAGCGTCGTGTCGGGGCAGGAGACCCACACCATTGACGCGGGGGCCACGGGGGTGAAGGCGGAGTTGGGGTCGTCAGCCGAGCCCTGGACGGTGTAATTCGGGCTGCCGGTGATGGTGCAGATGACGCTGGTGAAATTGGGGGCCCACGAGTCCAGGCGCACCCAGCCGGAAGAGGCCACGGCATTCGTGCCGACAGTTACCGCGCCTGTGAAGGCGGCGGAGACCGTAATCGAGGTCACGGTGGCGTAGTCCAGAACGGTGTAGCCGGTCGTCGCGTTGGGGCCTGTGAGGGTCTCGCTGACGGTATTCCCCTGCCAGTTGGTGCCAGTCACCGTGATGGTCTTGGCTGACTCGTTGGAGGCGGTGGTGAAAAGGACGCGGCGGGCCGTGTCGAGGGTGGCGACACCGCCACTGACAAGGCTGCCGTTGAGCGTCAGAGCGCCAGCGGCGGCGGGCGTCTGAGACAGGGCGATGTTGTTGGCTGAGGGGCTGGCGAGGGGACCAACGGAGACGACAACTGGGCGCATGGGTTAATCCTTATCCTGACGGGTCGCCCGTCGTGTTTCTATTTTAGCACTTAACGTCCCAGCGTTTAAGGGCCAAGTTGATGCGGCTATTCGGGTCGTGGGCCGTCTTGGAAGACGTGAGTTTTTCTTTCATGCCGCACATCCGGGTCCGAAAGTTCTCCCGCCTCTGGGCGGCGTCCGGGCTGTGATCGGCTTCCTCAGATGTGACAGGCCGCTTGATGTTGTGGCCCTCAGCCCGGAGGGAATCCCGGCCTTTTTCATTCAGGCCGCCTGAGGGTGACTGACCTTCTTTGCGCGTCCAAGCTCCAGACATATCGCTCTCCGATGGTAAAACGGGGGCACCAAGGCCCCCGCTTCATCAGTCCATTTGGCTTTCGCCTAGTCCATTCCGCCTTCGACCTTGCGGCCAGGAGCGGGAGTGCCGTGCCGAGCCGAGGTGAACGGGTTAGCGTCAGACGTCGCCCGGCCACCGGCCTTGCGCGGCTTGCGGCCAGCGTTGCCCATGCCCTTGTCGCCGTCAGGCTTGCCGCAATCCTTTTTGGCGCGACCGCCGGACTTGCGCTCCTCGGCTTCGTCATTGACCTTGCTTTGGAAGGTAAAGCGGGCGTTCTTCTTGCCGAGATCGGCGGAGGCTTCGTTGGTACCCCCGGTGCTGCGGCCTTTACGGTTTTTCATGAGAGCCTCTCCGGGTTAGGTGTAGGTGCCGTTGGTGAAGCCGTTGATGCCCTGCACGTAGCAGACGATCAACTGAGCAACACCGGCGGTGCCTGCACTGGATTTGACGTAGATTTGAACATCCTGGGTGGCGCTGGTGTTGTTCCAGGCCGCGATCAGGCTGGTGACGGGGACGGTATATTGCCCCTGCACAAGGCTGGCGTTGGCAAGGGCGGCGGCCAGTTCAGTGGACGTCGTGGACGTGCCAATGCTCAGGGTGCCGCTGGAGCCCCAGCTTGTCGTGATGTTCAGGTAGATGTCCGTGATCAAGCTGTTGGCCGGGATCACGATAGTGGTGGCGGCGGCGGTGGTGGATTGCGTGATAGGCGCAACCTGTACCATGGCCGTAAAGCCGACGTTCTGCGTACCGCTGGACCCACCCGCACCGGCAAGGTTTCCCGTGCCGTCGCTTGCAAGTACGTTGCCCGCCAGAACCGGCCCCGTGAAGACTGTAGTACCCATGTGGGTTCTCCTGTGGGATGGGGCCCTCCCCGGTTAAGAGGAGGGCCTGCCGGTTAAGAAGTCGGGAACGATCCGTAGATCGAACGCCAGTTGTAGTAGCCGAAGCTGTAACGCTCGTAGCCCTTGACCAGCAGATTGTCCGTTACGAAGTCGACCTGCATGTCGGACTCGAACTTAACGCGCTCCATATAGGAGAGCCCGTCAATGTTCGTCAGGAGGAACCACGCGAAGGCAGAGGTCAGGTAGTCATTGACCATGTAACCCTCAGGCAGGCCACCGGCGGTGCTGATGATTGCATTGACGTCGTTGTCTGCCGAGCCAGGGCGAAGCTCAGTCTTCGTCAGACGAATAGCGACCGGCTCCAGTTGCGGAGGCACGACCAACTTACGACCGCGAGCGAACACCTTAAGACCGGCTTGGTCCTTAAAGTTCGTGCGGATCGAGATCATCGCGTTCAGCAGGGTGGATTCGTTCAGGTCAACGTCCGTGGTCGGGCGATTGCTGACAGTGCCGCCATCAATCGGGTGGCTGGTGGAGCAAAGCGCCACGCCGTCACCGCCGATGGAGGAATTGTAAGTCGTCGCCGTGTTCAGCAGGTTCGAACCGTAGATTTCCTTCGTTTGCTGGAAGGACTCGATCAGGCCGAGGTTCGACGGGTGGAACTGCGTCTTGTACAGGTTGTCGTCGATGGCCTTGCGAGTGATCGCGTAGCCGAGGGCGATTTCGTTGTGCTCTTGGTTGTAGACGTAACGCTCACCAGCATTGTTGTCGAAAGACGTTTGAGCGCCTTCCGTCTTAAGCTGGGCCAGACCGAGGTAGCGCATTTCGGCGGTACGCTCGAGGGCCAGCTTGGAGTCGTGCTTGGTGAAGATTTTGTCGTACTGAGACGGGATCATCTCGTACTTGCCTTCAACCCCACGGAGACCGGGGAGCAGAAGGTCTTTAATTGCTGAAAGGTTAACAGCCATTGGTCCTGCTCCTCAATTAAACGCCGGTCAGCGTCTTGGTTTCAACATTGTTGAAAGCGACGATGGCCAGATTGTACGCACCAGCAGCGGTGCCGTTCGCGCCCGGAGGGTCAGTCACAAGGCTGACGACCCGGAAGGGCAGGGTGGCGGTGGTGGTCGGGGTGACGGTGATGTCGATGTAAGCGCCCGAGATGCCGCTGGCCGTGCTAGGCGTGCCGTAGGCGATTTGGACGTTCGTACCGATGTCAGCGGCAACAAGGCCAACCGAAGTTGAGCCGCCGACCTGAGCCAGGAACTTGGCGTTCGGGTCGTTGATGACGTAGCAGGTGACGATGTTGCCGGAGGCGACGTCAGCCGCGCCCCAGAAGTTCGACCACACGGTGCGCTTCTGGCTTACCGAAAGGTACTTACAACCCGCAAACACGCCCGCAAGAGCGAGAACGCCGGGGGTGGTGGGGTACACGCCGCCGCCGGTACCATCACGGTATACGGGGTCGCCGAAGTACATGGCCGCAGTGTTATAGGCACAGAAAGTGGAAACCTGTTCATAGGTGGGCGCAGAGCCCGTGCCACTTGCTTGCCGAAAACCGAAAGGCGCGCTGGTATTCGCCATGACGGGTTCTCCTTTTCAAGGAGGCCATCATCGCGCGCCGGGGCGATTCAAGACCGGAAAAATGCTCAACCCGCCACGCTGGGGGCGGGGAGCCTTAAAATAAGGCCGAACCGGAATAAAAGTCAACGGAAACAAAAAAGGCGACCCTGGGGCCGCCCTTCTGTCTCAATGGTACAGGTCGTTTAGTCACGTGGGATCGGGATGGCCTCATAGGACTTGCCGATCTTGGCCTGCACTTCTTTGTGGTCCCGGCCAAACTGACCTTCAGGCGCGGAATTGAGTTGCGCCTCCTTCTGCCTGACCTGATTGCGGGCGCGCTTCACCTCGACGTCGCGGGCCTCTTCGGTCAGTTCCAGGGGTCGCTCCATCAGGATCATACCCTTACGCTCGATGGTGTTGTAGTTGTGGCCACCGGGCATGTAGGCAGGGTGCCGCTGGGCTGGCACCGGCTCCCAGCCCATGCGGCTGAGTTGGACCTGATAGGCGGGGTCTTCCATGCCCATGACGGTCTTGCGCTTCCACTCGTAGGACCACCCTGGGGGGATGGCCGACTGGTCGATGTAGAAGTCGTCAGAACCCTCATCCATGGTGCCGACACGGTCGCGGATTTCAGCGGCGCGGCGGGCAGCCCGAGTGCGGGGGTCTTCTTCCCGCATGGTGGGCCGCATAGAGGCCCGGACTTCGGCGTGGGGGCTTTCCTCCGGGTCAGGGCGGGCATCTTCTACCGGGGGCTCCTCGGTAGCCTGGAGAGCCTCCTGGGCGGCGTCCTCTTCGATCTGCTTGGCGGCTTCAGCGAAGGGGTTGATGCGGGGCCGCACGCGCTTTTCTTCAATGGTCATGGTCATGGCTCCTAATTCATCTTGCCTTCTTTTTGGAGGGCGATTTTGTTGAGGGCGTATTCTTTGTCAGTCTGGCCCATCATGCTGGCCATCTCCCGCTCGGCGGCGGTCAGGCGGACAACGTTCGGCCTGACGCTTGTGCCAGTGCCGCTGCGGGATACCGGCGCGGAGGCCGGGGACGCCCGCCGCTGTGGTTGACGTACTTCAGGCTCATCCCGGCGTCCGATCTTGAGGGCGTCTTCGATGGCATCGAAGTAGTCGTCCGTGTCAGGCTCAATGCCGTCAGACACGACCAGATTGTGGGCCGCGATCATCTTGTTATTGAGGCGCTGGTCGGTGACGAACTCGGGGTGGCTGCGGACCCACTGAGCCGACCTGTACGAAAGCTGCGAGGTGAACTCCTCGACAGGATCGGCGTGCCGGTATGGCTGCGGCGCAGGCTCCAGGGTCTGATTCTCTAGGGCGATCTTGCCCTGCTCAAGCTGCAGCAGCTTGTTGGAGTTATCGACCATGGCGCTTTGGATTTCAGCAACCGCGTCGTAGTCGCCGTTGGCCATCGCGTCCCGGTACCCGGCCTTGAGGGTCTCGGCGATCTGGCGGCCATTTTCGATGGCGCTTGAGACGAGGTGGATATTGCTGTCCTGCACCTCGCTGCGTGCCCGGTGGGCTGTAGCGCCAGCCTCGGCGGCACGCCTTTCGGCGTCGATGCGGCCCTGGCGCTCCTGCTCCAGCTTGCTCTTGAGAACCTCTAGACCCTCTTCCGGCTCGATTTCTCGGCCCCTTTTGGGGGCCTCCTCGGCCTTTTCGACCTTGATGTCGTCGTCACCGACCTTGGCTACCGGCTCGTCGAGGTCGAGGTCAATGTCGATTTGGTCGTCTTTGTCTGCCATGATGCTTCTCCCTACCAAACCTGATCAGGCTGCTGAATGCGGCCACGGACGTTCGTGTCGTTCAAAATGCGGCAGAGTACGTTGTTGACGGTGACGCTCCAGCCATCCGAAGGCCGGAAGACGATCCAATCGTCGATGGCGATGGTGGTGCCTCTGAACCACTGGTTGGTATCATCGACAAAGGCGTCTGGGCCCGCCTTGATGATCAGGCCGACCTTGGACTGGTACCGGTCCTCATCGACAGTCGAGTCTGTCAGGAAGATGCCACTCTTGGTCCGCGTGGGCCTGATGTAGACGGCGCACAATATCTGGTTGTGGAAGATTTCCACGTCGCTGATGTCGCCAAGCTCATCCCGCAGGGCCTGCTTGGGGTCGATGTCATGGGCCATGACCATGTGTGGCATAGTGATTTAGTCTCCTATCGCTTGGCTAAGATGGTTTCGACTTCTTCGCAAAGATCAATCGTCATGCGAAGGCCTGTGATTTTACCGACTTGGTTCTTATAGTCGGCGTAATCAACGACGCTGGCTCCATTTGCGAGGTTATCTTTCAGACGCTCGATCTCGGCGCTGACGAGCTTCTTAAGCTCGGCCTCAAACAAATTGTTATAATCCATAATCGGTCGGGTGCTTCGGTAAAGGTTCGGCGGCTGGGGTTATCCCAGCCGCCCTATCAGTCAGATCATTTCTTGTGCTTCTGGATTTCGGTCTTTTCCAGTCGGCCCAGGCCGCTGCCGGAACCGGCATCCATGTCCTTGTAGGTGCGGTGGACGCCGTGGCTGGTACGACCGCCAAACTTGCGGGCCATGGGAGGCATGCCGCCCATGGGAGCGCCGCCAGGAGCGCCGGGAGGGCCGTCATGCGGCATCATGGGCGGCGGCGGCATAGCCGGGGGCGGAGCGGACGGGGGCGGGGGAGCGGCAATGAGACCGCCTGGAGGTGAACCCAGCGGGCCACCCGGCATGCCGGGTGGCCCGCTGGGTTCACCTCCAGGCGGTCTCATTGCCGCTCCCCCGCC
>Ga0007792_10000202_pt1 | contig 21879 bp, 40 predicted proteins | sample CryBogmetaGMA6M_FD_60371 | JGI IMG/M metagenome (GOLD analysis project Ga0007792, IMG submission 60371) | Freshwater microbial communities from Crystal Bog, Wisconsin, USA - MA6M | ecosystem: Environmental > Aquatic > Freshwater > Lake | place: Crystal Bog, Wisconsin, USA | collected 2009-07-06
TGGACATTTAAACATATTGATATATTTAATATCTGTAGTAAACTAAATCAACGAAAATATTGAAAATATATAATATATTTAAAGATTTTTCAATGAAAGATGTAAAGGTATCTAATACCAGTATATTGTTGGATATAACAATAAGGATTATCATATTCATAATCAGCCATATTTCCTAACGTATTCTTAAACCGTTCACCTTCAACTAAACAGAAATACATTTGCATACCTTTACCATATGCAAAATCAAATCTTACTTGCCCACAAACCATTCCATCGTTATCTTTAATAAAATCATCTACATGCGGATGAAGTATTTGTTTTGGAATTGGAAGATCATTATCAACAATACATGCTCTAAATTTTAATTCTCTGTCCATATTATTTCATTAATTCAGGATTTTCAAATGTATTTCCAATAACTTCCATATATTCTGATCCTTCTCCCATTTGCTTCATTGTAATTTTCCACCAATTTATAGAATCATAACTTTCATCATCCGTTCGTTCATTAAAAGGATTCCATTTGTAAGCAGCATCTTCAAATATAATAACACCTTCTGGATAATATGGAGTAGCGGTTTTTCTAGATTCCCATTTATTTTTTACAATATCACCTTCATAAATTTCTTCACCAATCTTATCTTTCATTCCAGTATATTGCTCCCAAATCAATTCATCATCATTAAGGTAAGTTCTATATTCTGCATATGCATCACAAAAATCTTTCAAGGAATTTCCATGAACTACATATATATTTCGTTTCTTACACCATATTCTAACCTTTATTTCTCTATTCATATCAATCTTCCGTTTTTATTAATGTATGTTCTCTAAATAATTTTATCAATATCAAATCAAATTATTGCTGCTCTTACATATTTCATATTATTTTAAATCTTTCCAATGTTTAGTTTTTAAATTAAATTTATATAAACTTAACCTAGATCGCACCCCATTAATTTGTCTAAACGAATCCCAATAACGATACGATTGAATTGCATCAGGATTTAAATACCTTACTGCTTTACTGTTGGCAATACTATAATAAGTATCATAATTGTATATAGGAACAAATAAGTCTTGAAATAAATATTGTGGTTCCTTTAGTTTCCACCATCTACCTAATTCATAACAATAACACCAATACCAATCATTACCCTTCGACATCAGTTTCTTTTCTTCATTTGTTAAACGAATACAATATTTTATACCTGTTTTAGTTGGAAATGGTTGTTCTTCGCAAACTTCTAACCATCGCAAAGGGCCACGATATCCATTTTCATCTTTTTGCTGTCTTGCAAGTTCACATTCTAAAACTTCTTCATCGGTACAATTGCCATCATTAGGTAAACGCCATCCAAACTTACGAAATATATAATACCAATCCAATGCAATAACTTTAAATTTAAGTTGTTTAGTTTTCATAATACATTAAGTTTTGCACCATCAAAAATATTAGTGCTCTTTACATCAATCCACAATTTTTCAGTAATTGGAGTATTTTCGGGAATTGAACCTGCAACATCCACAATACCCGCTTCAGATTTACGAGTGCATTGAACAATATAAACGCTATGAGTCTTAATCAATACACTTTCAAGATTAGGGCAATAATGTCGCAATCTAGCATATAAAGCACGTTGCTCTAAAATGTTCAACCAATGTTCAGGAAATGATAAAAATAATTCTCCTTTAACATCAGGACGCATTTCCATCTTATCAAAAATACTTATTAAGACATCTCTTCCTATAAACATCTCATATTCCAAACTAGTATTTCTTAAGTTTGGACGAGTATATATTAAAAGTTTAATTTTCATGCAACCAAGATAACAGATAAGTCATAGAATGCAAGAAATTATTAATATAAATCTAAAATATTTTTATTTAAGTTATCTAAAATATTAGGAGGAATTACTTTATCAAATTTCAATTCTTCACTATTATCTCTTTTATGCGACTGATCAAAACATTTACATTTCGATCCTCCATAAACTCCTTCTGGCGCAGGAAATCCTTTTGTGCAATGTTCATGATCACCGTTCTTACATGCTTCACATAAAAATAAATAAACCATATTAAATAATTCCCTCTAATAAATTCTTTGGTATATATTTTTTCATATCATTTTTTCCAATCATACTTACATCCTTTATATATAGATTCACATATCATAATGTCAATTCCATTATCTTTAGTTCCATCATCATAATAAAAAACACCATCAAATCCTCCAACACATCCTTTATTACTACCACGTATAATACGAGACTTCATATTCTTAATTATATATGCTGAATTTGATGCATGTTTTATTAATTCTTCTTCCGTATTAAATCCAAAAAAGTTAGTTTCCATAATAATTCTCGCATTCTGGTTGTATACATTTATTAGATTTGAAAAATATCCATTTGCTCTTTAAACTACTACCACATTTAGGACACATTGCTATATGCAAATCATATGAATATAGAATCCTACTCAATGGAGCTTTAGGCTTAATAATAGATTTCATATAATCTCTCTAACTGCTTTATACTCTTCTTCAGTAAATGGTAGATCATTGTTAGAAGGTCTTAAGTGATTTACTTTCAAATTATTTCTAGTTTCTTGTGATATATGTTTTAATACGTTCATAAATTTAATATAGATTTTCGCTGAAGAGTTGTTTAGTATCTCCACCACAACGTCTACGGATTTGGTTATTAGTTTTTGCTATTGCGAGTGCTTCTTCTCTAGTTAGAAATGTTCCAAATTGGTCTATAAACCCTTGTTCGCAATTTTTCCATGCTTCTCTACCACCCGTTGCATTAATGATTGGATGCATAATAGAATCATAATGTCTAGCACCACATACTATAAGTCCTGCTGAATTTCTATTAGCAGCACATACGATATAAGAAGGTGGTTTATCGGTCATACATCAAACATATTAAATATGAATTGTGCAATTTTTCCTTTTGGTTTAGGAGCATATTTAAGTTCTATTTTTTTTATTCTATGGAAGTATTCACCTAAACTCGCAAGATCAACAATATCCAATCCCAATAATGCACCATATGGAATATCTCTTGGTCTTAATTTATATGAAATTACAGTATCATCATAAAAATAAGAATCAAATTTATACCCATCTATTTCAAAGTGATTTGGGGTTTCATAAGATGGAGCTAATTTAATATCTTCACCAAATATGGTTTTAAAATATTCATAACGCAAATGAAGTCTATTATATTCCTTTTGAAGTTTTTCTGCTTCAACTTTACGATATGCTAATTCAGCTTTTTCTTTAATGTGCATTTTTGGTATTTTCTATTCGTTTATTAACATTTTCTGCAAGGCATTCCCATTTTGCTTGTTCATGTGAATGAAGTTCTGAAAAGCTTCTTGGTTTAACAACTGACGACCAAGGACAACTTCCACTCCATGTATTAAACATATCTATAGCAGTAATTGGTTCAAAACATTTATTAATTTTATCAGTTATTTTTTTTATTTCAACTTTTCGTTCTTTTAATTTTGCTTCAATATCATCAAAATACGAAGTATCTCCTTCAGCATATGCAATGAGTGCCTTTTCAGTAAGTTCATTCATTACATAAGGTTCCATATCAGGATTAGGAGTATAATCCATATTGGGATTATTTTTTACATGTTTATCCCACAGTTCGCTAAATCTTTCAAAATTCATATTTATATATTATCGTAATTTTAGATTAAATCAAATTTTATTTAAATGATTCTAAAATATGTATTGCATTTCCTAATTCTCGTATTCTCACAAGTCTTTCTGCATGGTTTATTCCATATTTATCCTCTTCAGTAGTTTCATAATATTGCAATGCCCATTTAAAACATTGTATCATTCCTTGTTTCCAGTCAGGTTGAATTAATTTATGATCAATTTTTGCAAAAGGCCAATATTCAGAAGCATATGGATATGGAGTGAATGGACTATCTTCCCCAATCCAATTTAAATGATCGTTATTTTTAGCATTTTCTAATCGTTTATTTTTAAGGACTTCTTGCAATTCTTTTGGTAATTCCTCATTCAATTTTCTAATACTATTATAACGAGAACCTTCAATATATTCATTTGTATATTTCTCAATAATTTCTTCAAATGAAAGTTTATTTTTTATAATAGGTTTACCATAAGGTTTATCAGGAAGTCGAATCCATTCATCATCCTTAGTTCTTCTATGTTTATCTTCTATTAAATAACCTTCTTGTTTACCATCTTTAGATATCGCCCAATCCATACCATTTCCATTAACAAGGAATAGTTGATTTAGCACTAACATTTTGCTATCTTCACAATTATTACAAAGAAACAATGATGGATATTCCAATAAGGATTTATAAATGCAATCTTCTAGTTTCATAACGATTAAACTATATAATTAAACTCTTTTTGGTGATTCATCTTTAACATTTATCCATTTATTTGTATTCATATTAATTTATTTCTTGTAGAACTATATCAACTTTTTATCGTAATGTGAGAACTTTTATGCAGGAAATTCATTAAAACTAGAACATTCTTCTTGTTCTCTTGGGTCATATTCTTCCCAATCATTTTCATATTTATCACATTCAGGAATTCTTTCATCAAAAGATTCTATAGTATTTTTCCAATAAATTTTAGGAACTACCTTACCCAATTTATTAATTTTAAACTTTTTTAAAGCATCATGAACTTTTTCTAAATCTTCATTTGTATATATTTTTGTTGGATCTCCAGTTCTAAAAATTGCAGATCTTACATGGCAGGTGGTTTTAGCGGTTTCGTAGTTCATAATATTAAATAATAAATAATTTATTTTTGGGTCTTGAGCATGCAGTATATAAGATTTTACGACTTTCATCTTTATTTTTATTAATCATAATATCATTAGCAACAACAAACGTATTAATATAAGTTGATCCTTGTGCTCGATGTGCTGTAATAGCGTAATTATATTTCACTGAAGCAAATGTATCACTAATTTTATAAAAATGTTTCCATGCTTTTGAACGTGCATTACCCATTGGAGCATTTTTAGCTTCCTTTGCTAATTTATCACATATTTTTTTAAATTTATCTTCATCATCTTCATGCAATATATCAATAGGAATATTACCACTATCACATTCAACTATAGCGTTATAATATTTAATACTAACACCTTCCACAGTTTTATATGATTCTTTTAGTTTAATAACTGACATATCCTCATTAGTATTAATCAAGACTTCTTTATCTTCCATAATTGCTTTATCTGCAATCAATTTATCTCCAATGATAATTTTTTTAATATCCTTTCCGAATAGAAATCCACGTATAACTTTATTAAATGTATCAACCGTAACATTTCTCCATGCAATAACTTTAGCATAATCACTATCATCCGTAAATCGATCACTACAGAAATATTTTTTAAGTTCACTTTTAACCATTGCAGTATCATTTATAAAAAATACTCCATGTTTATCATCACTTTCATCAAATACTACACTTTTATCAATGTCATGAAATTCTCCATCTCTAATCTTCTTTGTTGCATTAATAATAGGATTCTCTTTACTTTGACGAATGATATTTACAAGACTGAATTTTTCAATACCATATTCCTCTCGTTTTTCTTCATTAAAAGGAATTGCCAAATCCTGATTAATAGGAGGAATCTGTTCTGAATCGCCTACAAATATAATCTTACAGTTAAAAATATTTTGCTTAATGATTTCAGAAAACATATCATCATCAATCATTGACGCTTCATCAATAATTACTAATCCAAAGGTTTCAAAACTTGGTTTAAGAAATTTATCTCTTTTAAACTTCTGCATTCCATTATCATCAATCATTGGTCTTAACCCTAAAATACTATGTAAGGTTGAAAATACAATTTTATTTGAATATTTATTTCTCAATGTCATTTTCTTCAAAACTTTAACTGCTTTATGTGTTGGGGCAGTTATAGCAATTTTTGAAAAAATATGATTAGATCCTTCACTAAACCAATCAACAAATTTAGTAGTTAATGTAGTTTTACCAGTTCCTGCAAATCCAGTAATCAACATTTTATTTCTATCAGAGTTTGTACAGAAATCTTTCATCTGTTCAAAAATTACTTTCTGATCTTCAGTTAGTTCTATTCCTTTATTTTTCGAAGGAATTACTACTACATCTTCTGCAAAAATTTTATCCAATTTTGTCGTTTTATGTTTTTTAATCATTATGTTTTCATTCTACAGTAATTTCTACATTTCTCAAGCGAATTATACTAGTATTATAATGTTCTTCGTTCATTTCAATTCCAATATAATTCTTTTTTAAAGTTTTTGCTGCTAAACAAGTTGTTCCTGACCCACTAAAAGGATCTAATACTATTGCATTATCTTTAATAGCACTTAACTTTATACAGTTCATAGGTAATTGCAATGGAAATCTATCATTATGAAGTTTTTGTTCCGATCTTGTGATGGTTTCATATTTTATCTTCCATACATTACCACCACATCGAAGATCTTTGCCATTGCTATAACGTTTTGTATTGCTTTTGTCCTCATATGGCACTCCAATACTTAAACGATCAATTTTAGGCATTTTACCCTTATAGAACATGAAGATAAACTCAGTTATATTATTAACTCTTCGATGTCCTTGAATTGGTGAAAATTGTGGTTTAATCCATGTAATAGTATCATTTAATTTATATCCAATATTTTCTAGAATATTTACAACTTTAAATGGTCGAGATTTAAAATTTGCTAATGCCCCAAAATTCACAAACGCTAAAGAATTACTTTTCTGAATACGAAAACATTCAGTGAAAATATCAAGAATTAATTGATCTGAATAGTTATCAGAATCTTTATATGGAGGAGAACAAATGGTAATATCTATTGATTTATCAGGAATCGTTTTTAATACTTCAATACTATTACCTAATATAATTTTATTAATAAATCTATCCATGAGTTACTTCTTTCCATTCTAAATTTGCAATTCTCTTACATTCTTCTGAATCTTTTTTATACTTGTTTGCATCTTCAAAACAACAAAAATATTCACCAATATTATACCATTCATATTTAGAAATGAATAACATAAGATAAAAAAAATTAGTTTGGGTTACTTGTATATATTCTTCAATAGCAAATTTAATTCCATTACTAACTATTCGATAGTCTCCTTTTGATGGAGTTTTTTTATTACAATATTCCTTAATGAATTTCCTTCCTTCTATTACACCACTTTTTGTTGATATATCAATAGTAGTTAACTTTATTTTTTCATTCATATTTTATATATTAAACTAGTTTAGTAGAATGTCAATAAAAAATCCCTATATAATATTTCTAATATATAGGGATTTAAATTATTTATTACAATTTAGCATTTTTACGAATTTCATCGAATGTATAGAACTTCTTTAATTCTCCATTTTCAAAAACTGTAACTAACATATCTTCCATACCATCATTTTCGTCAGGTGATTTTTGTGCAGTATATAAGTGTCCATCAATTGCAGACTTAAGCAAACGCAATTGACCTTTTTTCGATGCCTTGCTTTTATCTTTAGGATCTTTAAATACATCCACCCAAATACCATCTTGAAGTTGTGCAGAACATTTAAACGCAAATCTTTGAGTATCTCGTTTCACGCCACTATGTGCTAAGTTACTACCCATTCCAAATACTAAATTATCCGCACTAAATCCTGCATTTTCACATGCAATAAGAATTCTTTCGATACCATCAGTGTCAATTCCGTCCCCCCATAGACATTTTAACTTAGGATTTAGAACCTTAAATCCCTTTGTATTAATATTACCACCAAAATTATTCCATAAACTAGTAAGAATCCAAACTACTTCAGATTCTGGTGTTGGATGGGTTGGAGTCACACTATCAGGACGAACTACAAATACTCCATCACGATTAAGAATATTTTCTTTAAATATTTTTCCTACAATATTATCAACAAAGTTATAAATATCGTATGTATCAGAAACCACCGAAAGAATTCCCGTTGGATATTTATTAAGTAGATTTTTAACTACTTCAATTTCTCCGTCCTTACCTAAAGCACTCATTACACTATGTTCACTAGCCGGGACACTATATGCTAGAGTTTTCAAATCTGCTGCATAATATTTACGTGCATGTTGCATTGCTACAAGAGTATCAGTTCCTAAAAAATTAATCAAATGTGCAGCACCACCAACTCCAGCACTTTCATTAGAAGAATTTGAACGAAAGGAAAAATCATGAAGCATAAATGCTAACCCATTTTTAGAATCACTAGTATCATCCAAATATTTACTAAGTATTTCTTTGGTAGTTCTACTTAAAGTTGCTACCGATGATGGATACCAAACATGTGTCAATAAACTTTCTAGCACATTTGTAAGTGGTGCAGTAATTTTACCACCATTATTTACAACCGTCATTAGAACGTTATTAGTAGGAACCACAGTGCCTTCTGGAACTGCTTTGATTGTTACCGGAAGCTTACCACCCCAAACGTTAACAATATGTTCCCACATCGCCCTATTCAAACTTTTAGAATTTCCAAAGTGTGCTTCTGCCAATTCAGATGCTTCCTCAATATCTGCTTGAGTTACTACAACACCAACTAGATATTCTAGAAGAATGTGTTGAAGTCCTGTAAATACTGTATATGGATATTTTGCACCATTTCGACTTTCAAAATAGGAATATACTCGTTCAGTTTTTTCAGGATACATTTCAAAATGCCCTAACTTATAACTATCAGTCAATAGGATTAGATTTGCGGTGTTGATTTTGTTATTTTTCATATTATCTTGTATCATACGTTTTGTTTTGTTTATCGACCCATCTTTATCAGGTCAAAGTATTTTAACTGTTTAGGAATTCCATTCACTGTCAAGATTATTAGTAGATTCATTTACAAAGAATCCACCTGTCTCATAACAATCAGGTTCTTCTAAACCGGATTCAATCCATTCATTTGCGCCATTCCAAGCAGAGTTATGATATTCTTCCATTAATGGAGTAGCAATTTTTCCAAGTTCTTTAATAACATCTGCACTTACATAATCTTCAAGTTCATAAATACTGCTATCATTAAGAAAATTCTCTTTGATATAAGCAATAAATTCAACTTCTGAATCTCCAGTATATCGTAAATTTTCTGGAATATTTTCACTTTTAAAATCTTCTGGATCAAGGGTTGCAACTTCACTTGTACGAGTTGCTGTAAAGGTATCACATTTTCTAATTTGGTATTTCATATTTTTCTTTTATAACAGTATTTGTTGTAATTGCAAGGATTATTTCACCAGTATTTTTGTACAATTGCATTATCAATACAAATATCTAAATTATCATAGACTTTAACTCCAAATTTAGATGCTTGATATTCTACATCAAATTTTCTCTTATATTCAGGATGGCAAGCAACATATAATTTATGCATATTTCCTCGTTCTAATGCTGCTCCAAATTCTAATAAAGTAATTGGTGCTAATGTTTCAAAAGAGAAATAAAATAAAATATGTTTAACCTTTCGCAATTGAAAAAATTCCCAATCAATTTGCATTTCACTATCTTTTGGATCATTAACATTAAACGACTCACGACGAGGATTAAATATATTAAACATCGGAAGTAATTTTTTCGATGTTAATTCTTGCCAATCATGTGATCCAGTAATAGAACCCGCAAGAAAAATAGAATCAGTATAAATTTCTTGTCCATCTTCAATATATTCAGGTGCTTCTATGTATTTGTATGTTTTCAATTATATCACTCCTTTCTCGATTAGCATTTCGACAAGATTATGATGAACTGGTTCAATAACGGTTTTATAATTTTTCTTTACATCTTCTGTTTTAAACCATTTAACGAAAGCAATATCATCACCACCTTCAGGCTTTCCATAAAGGTATTTGGTTTGAAATAATGCAGTTTTGATTTTATCTCTTTCATTACGATATCTAAAATCGTCAATAAGCAAACTTCCCACATATTGAATATCCCCAACTTCAACATTTGCTTCTTCCATTGCTTCTTTCTTAACATCAAATTCTAGACTTGGAGAGGTTGGTTCTGAAAATCCTCCAATAAATCTAAATAGGGTTTCTGTAGGTTTTTGTGCCATCAGCATTTCAGTTTTATCTTCATTGAAAATAACTATATCGACTGTTTGATAAGAAATTGCATATCTACTGCCTGTAGCTGAAATCAAACCAGCACGAAAATCTTTTGATGGTTCGTAATTATTAATAACTTGACGACGAATTTCACTACCAGAAATAAATACTTCTGGTGCTAATTCGCAGGTTTTATATTTTCCTTTATAGTATGGAAGGAATGAATCACGACTACCATATAATACAACACTTTGCATTGGTTGTGTCCATTTCCTAATTTGATCATCCATATTTTTACTCCATAGTTCATCACTTGGGTTATCATCTAAATAATGAATATCCACCTTCGGAAATTCTTCAAGAATCATAGCTTTTCTTGTACGGAAATCTAATGGGTTATTGTAAGTATTTCGAAGAGGACTCAATCCTAGAAATATAATTACCTTTTCATGCCTATCAATGACTGTTTGAATTAAGTCACGATGGGCTTCATGTAATTGGTGAACCTGTAATCGAGCACAAATTATCCCAACCGATATTTTATCAATTTTTTCTTTCATAATTTTACCTTATCTTTATCTTGGTTTGTTATTCACTTTTGTAATGACTCCTATCTAAACCAGTTGCCATTACGTTTTATTTATCTATTTTCTACTAATTTGCAACTATCCTACATGGAATATTTTTAAAGTCAATTAAATATTTTGATATCTTTATTTGAAATATTAGAAGTTGTGAAAACTCCAAATATTCCTTTATCAAGTATTAACGTAGTATCATCCAGATAATATTTATGATTTGGGTTATAACTGGATTTAACAATTTTCATATCAGTTGGATCTACTTTTTTATCATTTGCCAACATTGAACTAAATTTATTTAAAATATGTTGTATCTCATCATCAGATTTCATTGGCAACCATAAAAAATAGATTCGATTACTTGGATGATCAAAAGTAGTTTTAGAGATTGTTGGAGTTAATCCAATTCTTTTTATTTTATCTATATTTTTTTCTTGAGTTATATGAAATAATCGTTTATCAGCAGATTCTTCTATAAGAGTATTTATTACAACCGGATATTTAGGTTCTAGTTGCAATTGAGTTTTGCTAACAATGCCTAAAGAATTTGTATAACCAAATTGAGATAAAATCTGATTTAATTTAATATCTTCTTCAGGAGTTAATGGAGATAATAAATATACAAAAACTGTGAATATTTCTCCATATTTAGTAGTTTTTAATTCATTTGGAAGAATAGTATAATGTATTGATTCTATTTTATCTTTAAATGTTTGTTCTATAAATTTTGCTAGTTTATTAGAATCCCATGAAGATATTAAACCTTCTTCTAAATATTCAACATCAAATTTTTCTTGTAGATATATATTAAAAGGTTTCATTTTTTAATAGATCAGGATTTTCGTGAATATTTCCAATTACTTCATATCTACCAAATCCTTTATGTGATAATGAAAATTATTCTTTTAAAACAAATCCATTAACATTATGAACCACTTCAGGAGCAATTTTATTTCTTAAATTAAATACTGCTAATGCACAATAACAATATTCACATTTACCCCAAACCATTTTATCATTTAAGTGAAATAGTGCAATTATTTTTTTTAAAATTTTCATAATATTAATTCTTTATTTTCAAATATGTTACCAATAACTTTGCAATATCTATATTCATCTGCATAATAATGATAACTTTGTTCAGTTTCTTCTTCATCAACTTTATATACTTCAGCAACGAAAGCACCAAATTCTTCACTATATTCAACAACCATTAAACTATTGTCCATTTCAACAATATCACCTTCATAGATTTCCTTTCCATTAACATCTTTTATTCCAGTATATTGTTGTATTTCTGTAGTTTCTGGTAAATCAATTGGATGTATTAATTTTCCAGTAATTAAAAAAACATAAGTTTGATTTGATGGTGATGCTTGTCCATCTCTCCATACTTCTAATCCATTAACATCAATCCATTTTTTAGCATCATTTAACCATGCTCTAAATTTTAATTCTCTCATATTAAATTCTTCTAATTTATATTCATCATCAGCATTTACTTTTTTAAAAATCTGCGATGCTTATTTTTTTAGCAACTAGATGCGTTTTAATACATTCAATGATCTGCGAAACAAAAAATTCATCTACATCTAAATTTTCTTGTTTGAGTTTAGCCTCATAATATTTGTTTAGTTTTTCTTTATTAACTACAAATGAGTCAATATTTTCACCATCCACCCTAATACCTAATGTTGGTTGAAGTAGCGGATTAACACATCGACATATCTCAATTTCATTATTAGGAAATTCAGTTTTAATTGCATCTATAAGACTATCGTATTTTTCCTGTTTTGTTTTCATAGTTTTATTTGATTAATTTCTCCCACCATTGTTTGTTGTTGACATACCAATCAATCGTTTCTTTAATTCCACTTTCGAATGTATGTTCAGGACTCCAATTAAGAGTATTATTAATTTTAGTAAAATTAATAGAATATCTCCAATCATGCCCCTTTCTATCTTCTACATATTTAATCAAACTTTTTGGTTTTTTAAGTTGATTCAATATTATTTCAATAATATCAATATTTCGTTTTTCATCATTTGATCCAATATTATAAATTTCACCTGCTTTACCTTCAAATAAGACTTTAGCAACAGCAGAACAATGATCTTCAACATGAATCCAATTTCGTACATTATTTCCAGTTCCATATACAGGAAGTGGCTTATCATGAAGTGCGTTCAAAATCATCAATGGAATTAATTTTTCAGGAAATTGATAGGGGCCGTAATTATTTGAACATCTTGTAATACATACATCCAAGCCAAAAGTATGAAAGTATGACAATGCAATTAAGTCTGCGGAAGTTTTACTTGCTGAATAGGGAGAACTTGGCTTTAATGGAGATTCTTCTGTGAATGATCCAGTTTCTCCTAGTGATCCATAAACTTCATCTGTCGAAATTTGCAGGAATCGTTTAACATTATAAGCTCTTGCAAAATCTAATAACTTTTGTGTACCAAGAACATTACTTTCTACAAATATACTTGGATTTTTAATACTATTATCTACATGACTTTCTGCAGCAAAATTAACAATATAATCAATAGTGTCTGTATACATTATTGGTTTCAACTTACATATCTTGTTAATATCATTAATAATCTCAGTATATTTGGGATATGGATATTTCTTGATTATATCATTAACATTATCTGTATTAGAAGCATAACCATTTTTATCAACATTAATAATATTTACATCGTTATAATTTTTAAACATATACCGAATAAAATTACTACCGATAAATCCTAAACCACCTGTTACTAATATGTTCATAAAATTATTAATGCTCCGTTATATTTTCCTAGTGCATTATTATATACATTTTCATCATTGGTAATTGTAATACTATCTTTATTATAATTACAACTCCAAATAATATTATTTTCATCAACAGAAGAAATTTCCCAATCTTTTACTGTCTCATTAAATTCTTTGAGTATTGTATATATTTCTTTAACATCATAAGTTTTAGAATACCATAAAGAATTAGCATTTAAACAATCTATATATAATAATTCTAATAGACGAGTTATTTGCCGAGTATTCCATTCAATATTCAAATCTTGATATTCCATAATTTAACTATTATAATACAAATATTAAAAAATGCAAATTGATTTATACTTTTTCAATATTTCTGAAAATGTCTTTTTATATTTTTTCAATTCAACTTTAGAAATTCTATTAAAATAATTTGAACTTAAACAGTAAGATGAAAGATATGCTTGAATTTCATCTTTATATACTTTCTTCGTATATCCCATTTCATTCAGATGCAGATTGATATCATTCTTAATATTTTCAGGTAATTTATTAACTAATGCTAACATTTCCTTTTTATATTCTTTATTAGTATAGAATAATGCATGAGCTAATTCATGATCAAATAATTCTTTATCAGTTCCATCAGTTCCAATAATATATGATCCAACTTCATCAATTGTACCCAAAATATAAAGACTAAAAGTAATATCATATGGAGTTTGCATTGGACTATTTTTATAACATTTTAACGCAATATCAAAAGGAATATTAAAAACACCCCAATCATCCGCATAGGTAAAAGCACCATTTCGATATTCCTGTGCAGAATACCACTTCATAAAATCAAAAATACAAAAATCCTTATTCCTAAACTTTGTATTTGTTCCCTCATAAAATTCTTGAGGTCGTAAAAATAACATTGCACGATCATAAAAATCTGGAACCACTACAGAATATATTTTATCTGCTATTTTTTTTATTTCATATTTAATTTCATTCATAAGAAAATATTATCAGATTTTAATAATATTACAAGCATTAATTCTATTTTCTGTAATTTCACAATACTCTTTTGAGATTTCCGAACCAAGATAACTAAACCCATTCATATGTGCCGTATATGCTGTTGTACCAGTTCCACTAAAAGGATCATAAATTATATCTCCCTCTGTTGCAAAATTACTCAATATTCTTCCAACCAATTCAATAGGAAAAACTGCTCCATGTTCTTTAGAAATCTTCTTTCCACGTTTAATATTCCAAACATTATCCAAAGTTCCTCTATTAAAATTGCACTGTTCAAATTTCCTACTAATCGCTTTTTCATCATTTTCAAATACTAGAATAAATTCCGAACGACTATTCAAAACATTAGATTGCATTGCAGGTTGTCCATGAGTTTTATCCCATACGATAATCTCCTTTAAATTATTTGCAAATTCTCCTATGATTTTGAAGAATGCTCGTTTACTTCCTGTAACAATTTGGATATTATAAAAAACAATCTTACTAACTCTCAATAATTCTTTAATAATACTAGAATGTAATTCATAAAACTCATCAATAGGAAGATTGTCATTAAAATTGGAATATTTCGTGGATAGTTCTTTTACAATTTGCCTAGAACAATACTTTCCATTCCTAATACGAAGATTCATGTTATATGGTGGAGAACATATTGTGAATAAATTAGCATTATCTGAAATTCTTGACATGGTTTCCAAACATGATTCATTATATATTTTATTAATTTCAATATCCATGAAAGAATAATAACATAATTTTATATACTTACAAGGAAAAACGGTAACTAAATTTCTCTAGTTACCGTTTTTGTTATTCTTTTTTCTTTTTTAAAAACATTTCCCACTCAGGATACTTACACTGAATAATCTCTTCTGGTTTTTTACCTCTTGGAGCAAACGGTTTCCATAATGGATGTTTTCCAAATTTTTCATGCGACATATTTCCACGCTCTGAATTTAAATTACGATCACATAGGGCAATATTAGACCAGTCGTTAACTGCTCCTCCACAGGAAATTGGGGTCAAATGTTCTTTACTCATCTGTGAAGGTTTTAATTTCTTTCCAGAGTAAATACAAGTATCATTATCACGTTCTCTCAATGCTTTCATACTTAATTTAGGAGCATTTACAATTAACTTATTAAAATTTACACAAATACAAACTTTTGGCATTTTTATTTTTGTTTTAGCAGTTTGAATATAATCAGGATCACCATCTTTTACAACAACATTACACCATTCTCTCCATCTTAGCGGGGTTAATTCCGAATCTTCAATATATAAACCAGTAACTGCACCTGCTGCCATATCAGAAATTGCATCAGCAACACTCATGACACCAATTACCTGCCATGATTTATTCAATTTTAATACTTCTTGTTTTAATTTGTCCATATAATATTTCTTTGGTTAATTTATCTTTTAATATTATCAGAATTTAAAAGTTTGTAAAGAAATTAATGAATATCTTGAATAAAAACTTCTAAATGATCCCTATAAATTTAACAGGTTTCCCATTAATTTTATACCATATTTTCATGCCATTATGTTTCTATAAATTTCTTTTAATCCTATTCCATCTCTATAACATATTGCAAATTTAGTAGCAAATCCATTTTCAACCCACATTTTCCATGCCTCTCGCCAACCAACATCATAATCTTTAATTTTGCTAATATCAAATTTATACTTATTAACGCATGCACTTTGAATTACCAACCTATCATTATATTTAGAATCATGCAATATCATTTCTTTTAAAATGCAATATTCACTTCCTCCTATATGACAAGGCTGATCACATGTGATTTCATTCAATATTTTTTGATTTTCACAAGCCATAATACGATACACCTTTATAATTTCTTTTTGTCAATGGCCCACATTCTTCACAAAAATCCTCTGTAGGCATTTTTCGCACATCTTTACATTTGCATGATGTTATTTTCCAACATGCGGGGCAAACATTTTCATAACATATATGAGCAGTATTCGTAGTTTTCATTTGTTAAATAATATATATATAAAAATTAACATTTCGTCAATTATTTATTTTTATTTGTTTTACACATGTTACACAAATTTTTAGTAATGATAGTTTTAGGGTTTAAACATCGGCAAGTTGCAATATCGCCACATTCAGGGCAAATATTTTGTTTACAATGATGATCGATAAAATTTGTCACTTTTTCAAATGTCTGAGTAAAATCTTTGTTCATAATATACTACTATTTAACAAAAAAGGCATAAATAGTTTATATGTCTAATAAATTCGATACAATTTTTGAAAAAGTAATGAACCGAAAATCCGATATACCAATTAATGAAGGAATTAAAGATAATATCATTTTAGCATTAAAGAAAATGGGAATTACAGTAACTAATCAAGATTTAGCAGCTAGTGCAATAGTTATAGGAGGATTACTTTCAGCAATAACATCAGGAGAATTCACTAATGCATATTTAAAAACGCATCCTGAATTATTACGACCTGAAAATACTCATTTGTATCAGAAAATCAAAGCAAAAATAGAAAACCAATAGGAAGTGCCTATCGGTTGTTTATCCATTACATAAGTTATAAATAATTTCCGCTTCCCTAAATAAAGTTAAAAAGGTTGGCGAAGGAGTTGCACCTTAAACATACCGTCCATATATATGTTCAATTCGCTTTCGAAACGATTATAACGCTTTGTTATTTCACCAACCATTTTATATATTTATAGCAAAGTTAAAAATTTTGTCTATAAAAAAATTGAAAATGTTTTATTACATTATTTGGATTCTTAATATCAGTAATATTTGTAATCGTAAAAGAATAATGAGGCTTTCCATCTAAATATGCTACATTATAATAATCCCACCACATATTATAAGTTCTTGGATCGTTAAAATAGTTATCAGGACGCATATCATAAGTCATAATTCCAACATTCGTACCAATAGATGTAATGGTATCATATCCTGTCTGAACAGTATTTTGTAATGATCCACATGAAGTTAAAATTAAACTTAAACCGATAATATATATCATGTTCATATTAAATAACTTTAAAAACGGTTTCTAATTTTTGTATTTTAATCTCAATTTTAGGAATATATCCCTTTGGTAGTCTATTTTCTATACCTACAAAGTTAACGTTTTCATCTACTACAAAATTAAATGATAGATCAGTTAAATTTAACATTATTTGAGAAGATGTCCATACCTTATAATTAGTCCTATAAGGTTCTAAATATCCCATCACATTTTCATGATGTGTTCTTAATGCTAATAGTAATTCATCAGGAGTATTTGCATTTCTAGCATCTTTAGTGGCATAAAAAACCCTACTTAATGATGATTCTCTATCTTTACCAAATTGATAACCTTGATCTGGATATCCAATACCATGATTCGCTCGAACTATAACTTCATTTATATCATGTTTATTAATAATAGGGTTTCCAAATGCTAACTTTTCAATTGTTATAATACCGCCATCAAATCCAACAGTCGTATGCCCTCCTAATCCCCTATCAAAAATATCTAAAATTTCAATTATTTTATTAATATCCGAATGTCCTAACGCAGTTCGTATTTTATAACCATCTTTATTAATTTTTCTACCTACTTTATGTTTGCAACCACCTTCTTTTTCATCTTTTTTACCAGTTAATGTAGTATTCAAAATACCAATACCCTTTTCATTTATTCCTTCTGAATAATCAGTATCATCATCATACATGTAAACGCATTCAATACCATTAATCAACTCACGAATAATTTTTAATTTAGGATAATAGGCGCGATCACGATTTTTACAAAGCACTAACTTACCATCAATAGAAGTTGCTACTGAAGTACATTCATTTATTAATTCTTCATATATACATACTTTCTTATATGCTTCTTGTAATAATAAATCTTCTTTCATATCTACTATTTATCAAAAAAAGTTTATAATCCCATCTTATCTAATTTTGTATAATATTTTTTATCTACACCCAAAATATGATCGAGCGAAGTTTTATGGGCTAGTTTCTTTGCTTTTTTTATTAATTCAGGATTTTTTTCTGATGGATTATGAAAATGTTCTTCATATTCATCCTTTTCCCCCTTTTTTAATTCTTTCGGATCAATATCTTTAGTAGATTTACCTTTTGATAATCCGGTACTCATAATATCTTTATATAATGCATCAAACTTTTTCATGTATTATTATTTAATCAGAATCTATTAAATCCAATAAATCATTAAGATTTTTAACCTTTTTTTCTTTTTTCCATGAAGATGCTTTTGCTTGTAATCCTTTCTTACCAAATTCATTATCCCAAGCATACCATTCTAACCAATCATATCCATCACAAATAACAATAGCTAACGCATCCGTATATTTTTGAAACGTATCAAATATTACTCTAGATATTTTACTTTCAGGAGAACAGTCACAAATTAATTGTAAACCCTTATAAACTTCACTAATTTGTTTATAATTATCTTCCCAAATTTTTAATAGTATAAGTTTTTGTTTTCGTTCCATATTATTTTATCAATCCAGCGTTTTCAAAAATGTTACCAATAATTTCTTTATCATCAACTATCCAAATATCTCCAACATAATCAGTGAAATCCAATTTTTCTATTAATTTTGGATTATGCATTAAAACTGTGAATGCTCCATATTCCGAAGCAAATATAACTTCATATATCAAATCATCATGATAAAATTTTAAATAATCACCTTCATAAATTTCTATTCCATTTTTATCTTTAAATCCAGTATATTGTTGCGCTATATATCTTGGTTCTTTGATTATATTAATTCCTTTAGCATAATATTCTGGATTTGATTCTTGCGAATACCATGTTTTATGATTACCATCTACTGATCCAACATAATCAATAATTTCTCCAGTAAATGCTGAAATAGACCAATTTGAAAAACAATGCAAAGAACAATCATTATCAACAATTTTTTTTAATTGGTTATCCCATATTCTAAATTTAATTTCTCTTTTCATAAATTTTAATCATATAATCTGAAAATTCACTTGTATTTCCCCAATAAGAATCTATATCATCAATATCAAATTCTTTATTACTCCTTGTTATAACATTCACTTTATATTTTTCAGCAATTGCTCTATCAATTATTTTTTTCCAAAATTCTTCACCTTGATTAGTATGCTTATTATCACTAATAATAAAACTATATTTTTTTAAATAATATGAAAATAAAAGTTCTCTTGCTGATCCTTTATGTTGCTTATGATTCCATATTCCTAAAGATTGAATTCCATTTCCAATAACATTTTGAAAAATATAATAACATCCAATAAAAGGTTGTTTAGTAACCCAATAATCCATAAATTTATTAATATCATAAGGTTCTCTATATAAACTTAATTCAGTATTTAAAGGCGTTTCATTAGTAATAAATTCATTTGTTGTAATAACTTCTTTCGCATTTTCAACGTTAAACCAATTATTATCTAAATCATCTCCATAATTCCTTCCAAGTTTTAATGGAGATTCATTTAATATTACTTCATTCTTTTTATAATATTCAATAAATGTTTTAAAATTACCATTAAAATCCTTCATATATTATTTCTTTGAAAATTCTATATTAATAACTTCTTCTACCGCTTGCCGAACAGCATCAACATAATCTCTAGTATCATAACGTTTGCATAATACTTCTAATTGCAAATTCAAAAATGAACTTGAAACTTTAAATTTCTTACTTCTAACTTTATTTATATCTCTTCTGGATACTGTTCCTTGCGTTTTCATAACATTAATATATTATCATGTATATTCGTATTGTCAATATTAATAATTTTCATCATTCCATTCACAATCATAAATCTTACATTCTTGATGGCATGAATAACATAAATCATAATGAGTGAATGGCAATAATGCTTTTCCACAGTTACTACAAATTACTCTTTTTCCAGTTAATCCTTTTTTATTGTTTAAAAATGTTAATATTTTAACATTTATATTTTTTATATATTCTTTGCATTCATCAATATTAATAGCCAATCTTGGAAATCTTAAACTAACCCATAAATATAATTCCAATAATTTAATTGATTTTTCACAATTTTCTAAATCTTTATCATTAATGTTGGGTATTGGTATTTCAGTTTCTCTATAACATGCATCAACAATATCATCCCAATAAGAAATACAAAAATCATTATTACCAATGGGGCATTTTGATAATATCCATTTAGTTTCTATTGGCATATCATCAACAACATCATCAAGATGCTCTGCTAAATTATAAACTTCTTGTGAAATAACCGAAATGAAATTAATATCTATATTTAGTTCATTTTCAAAAAAAGATAAACTTAAACTTAAAGAATTATTAAGTTTACTACTTATAAGTTTTAAATGTTCTATTGTAGGATATACAAAAAATTTATCAGGAATATCAATATTTATCTCTAATTGTAATCCTTTATTAATAGTTTTTTTATCATATTTTCCTAAAGTATATACAATTCCAATAGAATCAAAACCTCTACCAGCCCTGCCTCCTATTTGTTGTATTTCAATAGGATTTAATTTTCTATACTCAATACCATCATATTTTTCGCTTTCCCAAAATACTATATTATTAGCAGGAAGATTTAATCCATATCCAATAGCATCAGTAGAAATTAATAACTTTCGTTCTCCACTTCTAAATAATTTTGCTTGTTCTCTTCGTATTTCAGGTGATAATGCGCCATAAATAATTGCAGGTTGCCTACCTATTGATTTATATATTTCCGCAATTTCTAAAACCATCTTTTTGCTAAATGTTACAACAATACTATTATCAGGAATCGTTTTCCAATTATCATAAGTTTTAAATTCTAAACTTCCCATACGTTTCATTTCTTTAAACTCAATAGGAACTTCTATAATATCAGCCAATTTTTTTATTATATCTTTAGCCCATTTTGTTCCTGTTAATATTAAATGTTTTGCATTACATCCAACAATCGCATTAACCCATGAAAATCCTCTATCTCTATCTAATACGAATTGTGCTTCATCAATAATAACTACCGAATGAACAGTTTCTAAATCTGCCATTTCAATAGTTCTTGCGGAATATTTAGAACCATCTACTTTTATAACTTCTTCACCAGTTATAAGATCGCAATCTATTCCATTTTCAGTAAATCTATCTTTAATTTCTAATGCTAATAACCTCAAGGGACCCAAATACATCGCATCACCAGCATTAATTGCTTCGTTTATAGCCCAATGAGTTTTTCCAGAATTTGTCGGACCATAAACATAAGTTATTTTTCTATCAATATTTTTCAAAATTTTAAACGAATCTAAATAATTAAATGATATATTATTATCTTTCGCAA
>Ga0007792_10000204_pt1 | contig 21765 bp, 32 predicted proteins | sample CryBogmetaGMA6M_FD_60371 | JGI IMG/M metagenome (GOLD analysis project Ga0007792, IMG submission 60371) | Freshwater microbial communities from Crystal Bog, Wisconsin, USA - MA6M | ecosystem: Environmental > Aquatic > Freshwater > Lake | place: Crystal Bog, Wisconsin, USA | collected 2009-07-06
TGCGACGGGAGCGGCGGCGGGCGCGGGTGCGCTCGTAGCGGGTTGGGCGGCGGGTGCGGCGGCGAGTTGCTTTCGAACGGTATCAACGAGACCCATTTCGGGAGCCTTCAAGACAACGCCAGGGCGGGGCACGCCTGGCGTAAGTGAGAGCGCGAAACGTCGCGCGGGCGCATTCGGACAGACGTTCAAGAAAGAGCACCCGCCGAATTTCGAGCACGCTTCCTCCCGAACTCCAACGTCGAGATCGGTCAACTTCGATGCGGCGCGTTGCATTGCGCCGTCTACAAGAGAGCAAATTTCGATAAAGCGATCAAGAACGAATTCGCGATCGAGTTCAACTTGAACGGGCTTCGCGTAGCGCACGCCCTGTGTTTGGTGGTTATGGTGCGCGAAGAGACCCCGCGCCGCCGTCGGCCAGCGCTGAAACGCCCATGCGAGATAGACGATCGCCTGATCGTCGGTGCGAAGTTGCTCGGCGGTCTCGGCGTATTGCTCGAGATCTTTTTTGAACTTGTGGTCGATCACCACAGGTCCCGCGTGAAGCCCGCCAGGCGGAAGAATCAGGTCGGCGTAACCGACGAACTCGACACCGCCAGGCGTGAAGAGCGTCGGCGACTCGAGCGCCGCTTCGACCATGAGCGGGCCGCCGTTGAACGGCGCGAACTGAACGAAGGGCTCGAGGATTTCCGCACCGACTCGAGCGAGCGGGCCGCGAACGTCTTCGCCCGTGATCAAGTAGTGCTCGATCTGTTTGTGCCCCTCGTCGCCGATCTTCTGACCCTTGCTCGGCGGCTTGCGCGGGAGGTGCGCCGCCTTGTCATACCACCATGACCGATCGCAATCGCGAAACGCCTTGATTTGCGAAACCGAGACTCGAGCTAGACGCCCGTTCACGATCGAGGATCGTCGATTCGTTCGGTCTTCTTTCTTCACGGGCTCGCTCACGCGGCCGAACCTTTATTCTCGATCGGACCTTGCGTCAAGCCTGACACGAGCGTTTTCGTTCCAGGGTTCGCGAGCATTTTCGAAAAATCTCCCGAGTCGAGTTCGATTCGAAGAACGCCGTTCGCGGTCTCGAGCGTGAGCACCGTATAAGACCACGGCTCTTTCACCTTGCCGCTTGCTTTGACGGTCTCGACTTCTCGCGAGACCAAACCGATCGAAAGCGTCGTCGGGTGCCGACTCATGCGCCGATCCGTTCTTCGCGTGCGGCTTCGCGTTCAGCGGCGTTCAGGAACACGCGAGCGATTTGTTTCGCCTGGCTCACGTTGCGCTCGAGGTCTCGGCGCATGCGCTCGGGAGTCATGCGCCAGTGATGCGCGCAAAAGCCCGAGCGCTCACCTTTGCGACGGCACTTCTCGACGGGGCACTTCACGCCCGCGCTTCCGGGCTTGCTCGGCGTGCGAGATTGACCTTCAACGCGAAGTCACGCGCCGTCTCGATCTGACGAATGAGCGTGTTCGCTTCGTCTTCGCTCAAGAGCACCGCCGCGCCGCCCTCTTGCTCTTCCTCGAGCACCACAACGATCGCGGTCGATTCGACGCCATCGCGCTCGACGTCGGTTGAAATGACACGGATCGACGACATGAGACGGTTTTCAGACATGCGGGTTCGTTCCTTTTCTTGCGTGAATCACTTCGTTCAGGCTCTCGAGCTTCGCGCGAATAGCGCTCACGTCGCCGATTTGCAAGCGTTCGACCCAATTCAGGATCAGGTCGGCTTCGATCCTGTGGTACGTCGTAGCCTTGCCGTTCAACGTCGCCGACGCGCCCTCGTGAGAGAGCGAGCGCAACGCACGCCCGAGTTGCGCCGCCGTCGGCACTTTGACCGACGGGACATAGCGAGTCCAATTCGTTTCTTTCGCGAGCGCTTCCGTATTGACCCACACCTCACCCGATCCGACCTGAACGAGCGCCGTCGGGAGCGGGTTCGCATCGGCCAGGAACCGAGCGAGCCATTCGCACACGAGCGACGCCATACCCGCGCCCGTGGCAAGGTGTCGGTGAAATTCGCTCGCGTTGCCTTCGACGAGAAAACGAGCGCCCTCGTTCACCGTTCGATTCTGACCGAGCCAAAGCGAATGTTCGGCGATCATGTCTTCGTCGATCCAACGCTGGATCTTCGGCGGCCCGCCGATACTCGCGAGATAGTCGGCGGGGCGCTTGTCGGCGCGCAAGTAGTAGATCCGTCCCGCGATCGCTTCGAGGTCGTTCGTTGAAAGCTCTTCGCCCGTGTCGAGCAAGCGATCGTTATTGCCCGCGATGATCACTCGAACCGCGCCTTCGAGCGGGGCGGCGGGAAGGAACTTGCGGTTAAGCGTGCGCTTCGTCGAGCCGATGAATCGGCGCAACTCGGCGGTGATTCCCTTCCGTGTCGGAAGCGCTTCGTCGGCGAGAACGAGCGGGCACGCGATCAGGCTCTCGTTGAACCCGTCGAGCACTCGAGCGAGTTCCGACGGGCCGCCCGTTGTCCAAAGCCGCGCCAGGCCCGACGCGAGAAGCGTTTTCCCGATCCCGCCCGGGCCGTCGATATAGACGGCGCAAGACTGACGATCGAGCCGAGAAGCGGTCGCGACCCAATCGAGAAGCCGCTCGGAAGGATCGAGCGTGCGAAGCCAGGCGTCGACCTCGGCGTGAAAGCGAGCGGGCAACCGCCGAAGCGGGGTCGTCGCTTCGTAGAAGGTTTGGCTCTCGGGCTCATAGAACGAGGTCTGAAGAGAGAGCGACGCTTCGACGGCTCGAGCTACCGTCGAGTAATCGTGCAAGACGGCGCGCACCTCGCGCATTTTCGTATTGCCCCGCTGATCCGTGGCGAACAACTGAACGGGGGCGCGGGCGAGATCTCGCACGATCGAGTGCTCGAGATTCGCTCGAGGGATCGGCGGGAGATAGCGCCCTTCGACGAAGACATAAAACGAATCGGCGCGAGTGATGATCCAACGCCTTTGAAAGTCGAGCACGTCGGCGCACTTCTGAACGCGAGCCCATTCGGCGAGATCCGCTTCGGCGTAGGGTCCGACGACGGCACTCGGCGCGGTGTCGACCGTTTCGGAACTCCCGGGCGCGTCGGGCGCTTCGGCTTGCGACGTCGACCGCTTGACGGGCGTGTGACCGCTCTTCGCGGCTTCCGCTCTCAGGCGGCCGAAGATCTCTTCATTCGTCGCGGCTCGAGCCGCATCGTGAGCGATCCGACGCTCGAGGGCGCGATCGAGTTTCTTCCGCGCTTCCTCGAACCAATCCTCGAGTTCGCCCGTCGGTGTAATCTTCCGCTCGAACTTCGAGAGGCTCTCAGAAAAGATCGCGAGAAGTGCATCGGTCGGCGTCGACGGGTTCACCGCGAAGCGGGCGGCGGCGCAAGCGCGGTTCAACGTGTCGTCGCGGCCGCCCTCTTCGGCGAGCAAGTCACCGCGAAGAACACGCTTCAAGAGGTCCGAGTTTCGACCGCCAGCGCTCGCGAGCAACTTCCGCAAGCGCTCGAGGTCGACGGGCTCGGTGTTCGCCAGGGCGGCGGCTCGAGCTTCGGCGAGCTTGTCGTTCGCGATCGTCTCGGCGCGTGCGGTCACCGACGCGATCCGCTCGCTCCCGAGTAACTCGTCGACGTTCAGCGCGTCGAGCCCGTCGGTCGTCGCGGCGAAAACCTCGGCGTCGGGCGGGGCGGCGGGAAGAAAGTAGAGACGCCCGGGATCTTTCGTGCTCGGGTCGTTGTAGAAGCCGAACCGCTTCTCGACGGCCGCACGAAACGCGACGTTCTCGCCCGGGAGAATTGGGCGCGAGAGCTTGAAGGCGATTCGACACTTCGGCCGCGCGGGCGTGTAGCGGTAGCTCGAATGAACGACGGCCGCGACGCCCGCCGCATCGATCGCACCGAGCACGCGTTCGAAATCCTCGGGTGTGATCGGTTGCTTCGGCCCGCGTTCGTCGAGATCGAAGACACCGACGGTCACGCGGTCGACGTTCACCGCGAGACGCGTCGAGCCTGGCTTGAACTCGGCGGGAACGAACGCGGGTCCGCTCTTGCCCGAGTCCGTCGAGCCCGACCCTTTGCAGGGCTTGCACTCGAGCCCGGTCCCGTTGCACGCGGGGCACGGGTCCGAGGGGCGGCGATCGTGGTGCGTGAGCAAGGCGGCGAGTTGCGCCCATTCGAACGCGTGCGGTTGTGGCGTGCGATCGCGCTCATGCTCGAAGAGCGAAATACAGATCGGCTGATCCATTCGTGGCGCTCTCTTACTTCTGCGAAGTTGAGCGACGAGAGTCACGCTTCGCGCGCACCGCGTCAAGAGCGGGCTTGATCGCGGCTTCGACGGCGCGGCGAACGAACTCGCTCGCGCTGATCTTCGCGTTCTTCGAGGTGAGCCGAAGAGCGATCTTCGCGTCGCGGTCGATCGCGAAGTTCATCGTTCCGCTCTCGCCTGGCGCGGTGATCCGCCTCGTCTTGCCCAACTTACCGCGCCGCTTTTGCTGATAGTGCCTCGAGCAAAGCTCGCTCGCGTAGCTCTCGCGGGTGCAACCCTCGGAAGTGCAACGTGTCATGATGAAACCCTTATTAGAGTGAGCGGGTGTGTCAACTAGAGATCGACGCCCGCGTTTGCGTTTGCGATCACGTCGCGAATGTGCCAATCGCCCGATTGGGCGAGCCTGGCGAACAACCGCACGCGGCGGTGAAAAGCTCGATCGTGTCGACCGTTCGCGTTTTCCGCCCATTCCCACGCGTGCGCGAGTTCGTGAACGAGCGTGAGCCAGGAAGCGAACTCGTCGAGCGCGATCACCGCCCGCCGCTCTTCGTGCATGAAGTTACCGCGCTCGACGAAATGCTTCGAGCACTCGGCGTAAGAGACTCGAGCGCCGTTCGGTGTAATCGACCACACGCGAACGACTTTCGAAACAACGGGGAAAAGACGCCCGGGCGCACCACACGGCCCGGGCGAAATGCGTTCAAGGTGCCGCGCGAACCGAAGAGCGAACGCCCTCGAGACCGGGTGACACGCCAGTTCAGGAAAGGCCCGCTCTTCGGCCGCGTAGGTCTTGAACGCGAAGCGCATTACACCGATCCGATCAGTTCGTGGCTCATGAGTTCGATTTCGTCGCCTGGCTTCCGCTTCCGCTTCGCGGTCTCGTAGGCTTCGGTCGCGGCTTCGCGGCTCTCGAAGACGATCTGAAACTCGGTCGGGTTCGTGCGCCCGGTCGACCCGAGAAAGCGCGAAAGCTCGAAGCGCTTCGGAACCGCCGTGTCACGCGTGCGAATCGTCAGAACGTAGCTCACGGTGCGATCTCCCGAAAGACGAGAAGCGACACGATTCGGAACGCGTCATTGATCGCGACGGCGTTGTTCGTCCCGTACCCGGTCACGCGGCGAGCCTCGAGGTTACCCCTCGGGTCTTCGAGAATCAGATCGAGGTGCGCGACGCGCTTCATGAAGGAATTGAACTCGGGCTCGTTCCCGTCTTCGGTCTTGATCGAGAGGGCGCGGATCACCTTGTCGTGACTCATGAGAGCCTCGAGAGCGCCGCCAGGGCGAGCGCCAGTGAGAGAAGCGCGACCGTGAAGCCGATCGCCGCACGCGACGGCGGGGGCGGGCTCACGCGGGCGATCTCACCGCACCGCTCGCACACGTCGAACTCGGCGACCGCGCCCGTCTTCGAGGTCAGGATCAGGAAGCGAGCGGGCTTCGAGAGCGTGACGCGAGAAACGAAGCCCTTTCGGGTGTGGGTCTCGCGCTCGGGCTCTTGAAGGAAGTAGTCGGGACGGTGACCGAGAAGAAAACAGAAGAGACGGATCATTTCGTTGGCTCCTATGGGTTCAGCGGTTGAAGGCACGGCACCCGCGATGATCGACGGGCTTACAGGTCGGGTCGGGATCGATATAGCACGCTTCGATCTCACCGTCTTTATTTCGAATCAGAAAGAGGCAAAGCCCCGGGTACGCGTGCACGTACCACCCGGGCGGGAGGATTTCAACGCCGCGCGGTGAGATCCCGACCTCGATCGTCGGCGTCTCGGGAAGTTCGACCTCGGGAGCGCCGCACGCGGCGAGAACGAGAGCCAGGGCGAGCGGCTTCACGGGTCGAACCCTCGCAACGCCTTGAAGACCTCGAACAACGAAGCGACGACGATCGCGGGCTTGCCGTTCGGCTTCACGCGGTACGCGGTGATCTTCGTGCCCGTGAAGACCGCCCGCCAAGTCCCGAACTCGGTTTTGATCTCGTTCATTTCAGACCGCCTTTCCCTTGTTCGCCGTTTCCCACACGTCCGAGATCACCCGGTCGACCGTGCCCGACCCGAGAACCGCGTCGATCGCCTGGCGAACGGTGAGCCCCTCGGCGACCTTGTTCAAGATTGCGACGGTGATCTTCGTCTTCAGTTCGTTGGTCATGACGAATAGATAAATCAGTTCACCCCTAAGTGTCAAGCGCAACGATCGCCGAAAGCGATCTTTTTTATTTCGCTCGTTTTCTCGCATGCTTACGAGCGCACTTCTCGGAACAAAACCGCCGAGGTCGATTCCCGCGACCGTCGGCGCGCTTCGGAACGTGCTCGAGGGGCTCGAGGCACGCCAGGCACGCGGGCGGGCGCTCGGCTTTCGGTGCCCTGGCGTTGTGGAACTTCACGCGGCACGCGTCCGAGCAAAACGTTCGAAGCCAACCCCGCCGACGGTTGACGAACGCCGAGCCGCACGCGGGGCAAGGCGTGCCGTCGACGCGCTTCGGTGTGCGTCGGGCCGCTTCCGCGACTCGCTTCACCTCGAGCCGTTCAACGCGTTGGGCGAAGACCTTGTTCGAGAGCCATTCCCACGGCGACCCGTGACCGAGCAACTCGAGCGTTTCGAAATCGAGATCCATTCACTCGCCCTTTGACTCGAGGTCTTCGACGGTGAGTTCGGCGGCGGTACGCTCTTCAGGGTCTCGAATCGTTCCGAGCCACACCCGACGGCCCGGGCTCGTGAGCTTGAACGCTTCGGCGTAGTTCGTCGACCTCTTGACGAAGTGCCCGCCTTTGAGGTGTCCGAGCCCCTCGAGCTTGCGCGTGTACTGGCGCACGGTGATCACCGAGAGCCCCGTTCGATCGACCAACTGAGAGACGGTGAGCGGGACCGTGAGCGACTTCCCGAGCGCGTCGCGCACAAGAGCCTGACCGTGTGGCTCGGTGAATTCTCCCGTTCCGACCTCGGCTCGACGCATATTGATCAGGCTCTCGACGGCGAGAGCGAGATCCGGGATTTTCCGCGCTTTCGCGTAATTCTCGAGCCAGGTCAAAGAATCGTAGGAAATGCTGATTTCGAGGGTTTTTCGGTTCATTTTGGGCCTTTCTAATTCGAGGAAATTCGAAAACGGCGGTTTCTCAACTTTCCCGCCAGACTCTAAGATCTATATCACCCCTTCTTTCTATATGTAAAGAGAGGAAGGTAATAGAGGGTAATAGAGAGTGCGCGCGAACTTCTGAGAAACCGTCGTTTTCGATTTTCGGGTATTTTCGGCGCGAGAAATGTCGCGGAAAATGCCGCCCGGGCTCATTTGATCAGGGTCTCGCACGCGCAACCCTTCGAGATTATTCGGGAATGATTTCCTCGGATTAATTCGACCTGATCAGGCGCTTGCGTAAGCGCCGAGAATGAGTCACCCTAGCTCTATGTCTTCGCAATTCAAGCGCGATCAAGTGCAGATCCGCGACCCCGTGACCGGGCACCTCAAGAAAGGTTCGCGATTGAATCCGAGCGGGCGAAATGGTTCGCGCTCGCCTTTGTGGAACATGCTCGATCAAATGCTCGGTGACAACGCCGTCGAGTGTTACGTGTTCGCGGCGAACGTCATGAGAGGCACCGCAAGCGGACCCGCGCGAAAACCCGCGCCAGGTGAAGACGTTTCGAGCGCGGCCCTGATCCCTCTCGTTCCGCCCACAATTCGAGAGCGGCTCGACGCGGCGCAATGGCTCGCCGAGCAACGCAACGGGCGCGCACCTTCGACGACCTCGCTCGAATTGTCGGGCTCGCTCGAGTTGCCGAACGTGCGGATCAATCCCGAGAAGCTCACCGACGACGAACTCGAGCGGCTCGAGGCTCTCACGTTGAAGGCGCTCGAGACGGGCGAAACGGTCGACGGTGAGTTCGTCGAGAGCCCGCCGAAGGCGCTCCCGTGAGCGTCGTTCTCGTGTTCGCGGTGTGCGCCCTGGCGGTGCTCGCTTTCGACTTGGGAGACCCGCCAGGGCCGCCAGGCGTGCCCGCTTAGACCTCTTCACCGATCAGGTCGGGGCGCTTCGCGGCGATGATCGCGCGGGCGTGCATGAGACCACACGAGCACGCGCCCTCCCGTTGCGACCATGAACCGTTACAGGCCGACGCGTGCGCCGCGCTCGGCTCCCACGCGAGAAGCGTCGCGAATTCGGTTTCGGTGATCGTCTCGAGGTTCATCGCCTTGATTTGTTCGTGCGTGGTCATGACGAATAGATAACTCGGTTCGGGTGGGTTTGTCAAAAGAAAAGAGCGGGCTCGAGCGATTTCTCAAACCCGCCCCTAATTTCGGTCGCTTAGATCTCTTCGTAGCGAACGACGCCCTCGGCTTCGAACATCGGGCCGTTCAGACCGCGAACGAACGGCGCGCCGTCGATCTCAGGGCGAATCGGGAGCCGAACCGAGCGCTTCACCTTGCCCGTGAACTCCCACCCGCGCACGTTGCACGCGGGCTCGAGGTTCTCGAAGGCAACACGGATCGTGCCCTGGCTCTTCGTGACGATTACGGCGGCGGTTGCGGTCGGGTTTGCGTTGGTCATGAGCTAGTTATAAATCGGTTCGGGTGGGGTTGTCAAACTTAATTCGACGGGCTCGGTTGATTTCTCTCGAGCCCGTCTTTTCGGTCGGCTTACTTGAGCCCGTTCACGCGGCAAAAGGACTCGAACGCTTCCGACGCTTCGGCGAGATCCTTCGAGGGGCCGCCGTTGAACGCCGCGAAGCCGCGAAGCTCTTTCAGGGTCTCGCGTTCCTGGCGGGCGAACGCCTCGAGGCGGGCGCGGTTGTTCTTCAGGTCTTCAGTGATGCGAGCGAGGCGGGCGGTTGCGTTGGTCATGACGAATAGATAACTCGGTTCGGGTGGGTCTGTCAAACGTAATTCGACGGGCTCGGTCGATTTCTTCGAGCCCGCCTGATTTCGTGCGCTTACAGGCTCGTATCGAGCCCGGTCAGATCCTTGAACACGAGCGCCAGGTTTTCCGCGTACACGTCCGAGACGGGCTCGAGGGTCTCGAAGTATTTCGGCGCGGGGCGGCGCTTGTACGCGGTGACCGTGTACGTGTCCGAAGCCTCGAGAGTGATCTTCACCGTCCACACCTTAGAAATGCGCGGGAGCTTCATTGTCAGGCTCGAGGCTTCGGCGGTGAGCGAGTGAGCGCCCGTCATTGCCAGGAAGCGGTTACCGCCGAGTTGCTCGAGAATGGTCGTCGCGATCGCGTTGGTCATGACGAATAGATAAATCAGTTCACCCCTAAGTGTCAAGTGCTCATGATCGAAAATCGACCGACGCGGCGCGGCATGGTAAATCGACCGCATGCCCGCTATTGAGCTTGACCAAAACGATCTAACTCGCTTGTCCGCTGAACGAATGAAGCGCTCGTTCGCGCTCTTCGTGAAACGAGCATGGTCGCGAATCGACCCCGCCCCGCTCGTGTGGAACTGGCACCTTGACGCGTTGTGCTCGTGTCTTCAGGCGGTGACCGAGGGGCGCGTTCGAGAGTTGCTGATCAACATTCCGCCAGGGCACGCGAAGAGCTTGATCGTTTCGGTGCTTTGGCCAGCATGGGCATGGGCGCGCAAACCAGAATGGTCGGTGATCTTCGGCTCGTATGAACTCGGGCTCGTGACTCGTGACGCGGTGAGAACGCGAACCCTCGTTGAAACCGAATGGTACGTTCGCCATTTCCGCACGGACTCGAGCGGCGGGGTCGCGTGGGATTTCGCCGACGATCAAAACCTGAAGAAGTTCTATAAGAACACGCTCGGCGGGGCGCGCACGGGAACGAGCGTCGGATCAGGCACGGGTTATCGAGGTGACGCGCTAGTCGTCGACGACGCGATTTCGGCCGACGACGCTCACTCGGAAGTCGAGCGCGTGAAGGCAACGCGTTGGTTTTTCGAAACCATGTCGAGCCGCTTCAACGATCAGGCGAACGCGGTTCGAGTCGTGATCATGCAACGACTTCACGAAGCCGATCTCTCAGGTGAGATCCTGAAACGCGGCGGCTTCGAGCACTTGAACCTTCCGAGCGAGTTCAACCCGAAACGGCGCGCACACGTTCGAGCGCTCGACGGTTCGACTGTGTTCGTCGACCCGCGCACCGAAGCGGGCGAGTTGCTCTTTCCCGCGAAGTTCTCTCGAGCGGTTCTCGCGCAAGCGAAGAAAGACCTCGGCTCTTACGGGTACGCGGCGCAACATGATCAGGAGCCGAGCCCCGCCGAGGGCGGCTTACTGAAACGTTCGTGGTTCACGCGCCGTTACTTGCGCCCGGGCGAGACCGCTCAACTCGGCTTCGAGTGCGCGCCCTTGCCCGCGAAGTTCGACATGATCGCTCTCGTCACTGACGCCGCGTTCAAGAAAACCGAAACGAGCGACCGCGTAGCGTGCGGCGTCGTCGGTCGCAAGGGTCCGAATCTCTACTTGCTCGCGCTCGTGTGGGATCGAATGAGCTTCACCGAGACCCTTCAAGCGATCCGCGCGTTGCGTGCGAAATGGAAACCGTTCGAGATCGCGATCGAAGACAAGGCGAACGGCTCGGCGATCATCGAGATCCTGAAGAAAGAGTTTCCAGGCGTGATCCCGATCGAACCCGAGGGCGGGAAGGAAGCGCGCATTTCGGCCGCGTCGCCGATGATCGAGGCGGGCAATTTGTTTCTTCCGCTCGCCGACGAATGGGTCGGACCGTTGATCGAGGAAGCGGCCGCGTTTCCGAACGGGCGCAATGACGACGGGATCGATATGCTCGCGTATGCGATCAACCGCTACCTGACACGCTCGAATCTCGCGAGGCTTGAAGCCCTGGCGTCGCGCTGATAGAACGCGCTCACGGCCGACGGGCGTTCAAGTTGCCAACGCTTCGAGCGTTGCCCTTGCTTCTCTCGAGAGCTTCGATGTACCGTCCCGAGCGGACCCCTCTAGCGGGGTCGGGTGCGTGCTCCCGCACCCGAGGGCACACCCGCGCTACGCGTGCGGGGCTAGGAATCGCGTAGGGCAAGACGCTTCGGCGTCGCGTGTGGTCACCGAGCGCGCCCGTTTCGGTGGCGCTTTTCTCTTTCGACGTGCTACGTTCGAACTCATGGCACCTCGAAAGAAGTCAAGCCAAAACGATCGCCTTTCGTCCGTGTCCCGCGCCGACGGGTGGGAAAACCTTTTGACGGGCGTCGGGACCGCGCGCGACAAGCGATCGTCTCTCGTTCCCGTTCCCGCCCCGCTCTCGTATGCCGACGCCCTTTCGCTCTACAGGGCGACCGACACGGGCGCTCGAATCGTCGACATTCCCGCCGAGGAAATGACGCGCGTCGGGTGGGATCTTCGCATTCCCAACGATCACGAGAGCGCGGAAGCCATCGGCTCGAAGCTCGACGATCTCGACGCGGTGAACAAGATTCAAGATCTCGTGAAGAAAACGCGTGCCTTCGGCGGGGCGATCGCTCTCGTCGGCGCGCAAGACGGGTCGACCGACTTTTCGAAACCGCTGAACGAGAAAGCGATTCAAGACGTTCAGTTTCTCACCGTGTTCGACCCGAGCGAGGTCTCGGTTCGAGATTACGTCGGGCAACTCGGCGATCGAGACTACGGCAACCCGAATAGCTACTCGATCCATCCGAAGATCATGAGCGCGGGAATCGGCGCGAACCTGATTAACGTGCATGCGTCGCGTGTGCTCTTGTTCAGGGGTCCGAACATTTCGCGACTTCAAATGTCGGCGAACAACTCTTTCGGTGATTCGATTTTCGATCTCACTTGGAAGGTGATCGCCGACTTCGACTCGAGCTATTCGAACGCGGGCGCGCTGATTCAGGATTTCGCGCAAGCGGTGTTCAAGATCAAGGGGCTCGCCGAAGCGGTCGCGGGCGATCGCTCGGACCTGATCAAAAAGCGGCTCGAGATCATGGATCTCTCGCGCTCGGTTCTTCGTGCCCTGGCGCTCGACGCCGACGGCGAAGACTTCGAGCGCAAGTCGACGCCGATCTCGGGTCTCGCCGAACTGATCGACCGCTTCGCGATCCGCCTGGCGGCCGCGACGCGTATTCCCGTGACCGTTCTCATGGGTCAGTCGCCCGCTGGTTTGAACGCCACGGGAGCGAGCGACATTCGGATCTTCTACGACTTCATTTCGAGTCAACAAAACTCGCTCATTCGGAAGCCCCTCGAGCGCCTGATTCGGCTGATCATGCTCTCGAAGAGCGGGCCGACGAAGGGCGTCGAGCCTGAGAATTGGGCGCTCGAGTTCCGCCCGTTGTGGCAACCGAGCGAGCAAGAGCAAGCGACGACGCGTCAGACCATGGCGAACGCCGACGCGATCTACATGACGAACGGGGTTCTTTCGGCCGACGAGGTTCGAAACGCTCGCTTCGCTGGCGATCGCTACTCGGTCGAAACCGCGATCGAAGCCGACGACGGGGCCGACACCGAAGCCGACAAGCTTGCCGAAGCCGAGGGCGTGACCCGTGGCGTCGACGCGAACGGCGACCCGATCGAGGTCAAGCCAGGCGAGACCGCACCGAAGGGAGCGCCCGGTATGCCCGCCCCCGCTGGCGGCGGCGACGTCAAGGTTCAGGATCTCGCGATGAACGGCGCGCAAGTCTCGAGCCTGATCGAGATCGTTCGCGCGTACCACGCCGAAGAGATCCCGCGCGAGAGCGCGCTTGCGATCGTGAAGACCGCGTTCAGGCTCTCAGACGACGAAGCGGCCGCGATCATCGGACCCGAGAACTTTCAGCCGAAGGAACCGCCCGCGCCCGTGATCGGCGGCGGGTTCGGCGGCCCGAAACTCCCGGGGCAACCGAAGCCCGGTCAACCCGCAACCCCGAAGCCCGCGCCCCCTGGCGTGAAGGAATGAACGAATGAATCCGAAGATCGACGCACTGATCACCGCCGTTCTCGCATACGCCGACGCGAACCCCGTCGCCCCGCCGCAAGGCGTGACCGACACACCGCAAGAGGCTCTCGATCGCGCACGCGCCGACGCGCTCTCGCTCGCCGTTGTGCGGCTCGTGAAGCGCTACGCGAATCAGCAAGCGGTCGACGAGATCCCGTTGCTGATCTCTTCGCTTCGTCGGCTCTCGACGCGTCACACCGCGCTCGACGTTGTTCTGAACAACGCGCGTCAAGCAACGATCACCGCGAACGCAACGGCGATCGCCGCTTCGGTCGCTTCCGCCAACGTCGCCGAGTAACGAAAGGGTTCCACCATGGCAAACGTCGTTTACACCGAGTTCCTGAATTCTCTTCTCGATCTGAATCCTTCAATCGACTTCGACACCGACACGTTGAAGGTCGCAATGGTGACGTCGGCCTACACGCCGAGCGCGGCTCACCAATTCTTCTCGAGCGTCGCGGGCGTTGTTGGCACGCCGCAAACGCTCACGTCGCCTTCGGTGACCGCTGGCGTGTTCGACGCGGCCGACGCAACGTTCACCGCCGTTGCGGCGGGATCAACCGTCGTCGGGCTCGTGCTCTACAAAGACACGGGCGTTGCAGGCACCTCGCCCCTGATCGCGTTCATTGACTCGGTGGCGTCGGGTCTCCCGGTCGCGACCAACGGCGGCAACATTGTGATCGCGTGGGATAACGGCGCGAACAAGATCCTGAAGGTGGGCTGATCATGGCGGCCCCTTACTGGCTCTTTGTCGAGTCGAACTCTCAAGAGGTCGGCCCGATCGCTCCCGAGTTCGGCTCCCTCGAAGCGGCCGCGAATGCGGCGGCCGCACGCTCGGACAATATTCGAGCGGTGTCGGGCTCGGGCGATTTCCTCTCGAAATGGCGCGTTCGCCCTGTGAACGATCCGTCTCTCGACGAGAGCGAGATCGCAGCATGGGAAGCTCTCGCGACGATCAACGCGTTCACGACGTTCTGAAAGGCCCGCGCCATGGCAAAGCCGAAGACCCTGATCATGGATCAGGTCACGAAGAAACTGATCGAGACCGGGATCACGGGCGCGGTTGTTCGCGTTCAAACCTCGATCACGCACGGGGTCTCACTCACGCCCGCCGCCGCCCGCGCTCTCGCGAAGCGGCTTCGTCAACTCGCGGATCAACTCGATCCGCAACCGCAAGAGGGTTGAACCATGGCGATCACAACGGTTGATCTTCTCGTCGCGGCCGCGAAGCAAGTTCGCCCCTTCTACAAGGCTTCGGCTACGTCGAAGGGCGCGGGCTCGTATCACTCGCTTTGGACTGTAGCGGGCTTGCCTGGCGCGGGCGCGGCGGCGGGTACGGCGGCGGGTGCCGCATGCACGAACGCCACGGTCGGCGCGCACTCATTCACCGATCCAGGCGGGGCAAACCTTGCTTACCTGGCGGCGCTCGAACTCGCGGGCGCGACACAAGGGAATTTCATTCTCTACGATCGCCTTGTTCACACGGCGACGCTCTCGGGCACTGTCACGACGGCGCAAACCGTGAACTCGGCGGCGCTCACGCGGTACACGACGGGTGAAGACGTCGAATGCTTCCTCGAGTTCTACTCGCCGACGGGCGCGACGGCGGTCACCGCGACGATCTCTTACACGAACGAGGCGGGCACCGCTGGCCGAACGGGCTCGGCGGCCGTCGTCGCGACCACGGTCGCGGGTCAGTTGATCCCGGTCACGCTTCAAGCGGGCGACAAGGGCGTTCGCTCGGTGCAAAGCGTGACCCTCTCGGCGAGCACGCTCACCGCTGGCAACTTTGGAATCACTCTCGTTCGTCGTCTCGCGCACGTTCCGAACATGGTCGCGAACATCGGCGCGACGCTCGACTTCGGCGACACGGGGCTTCCGCAAATCGTCGCGGGCGCGTGCCTGGGGTTCATGGTGCTTTGCACCGCGACGAACACGGGCGTTGTCACGGGTTCAATCAAGACCGCCGAAGGGTAAGCTAGCCCTATGGCGAACCCGTTCAGATACCCATTCCCCGGGCGAGCGGGTCGCACGGGCCGAATCGGCAAGGCTCGAACGGGCGTCGGCTTGCTCTCGCCGTTCGTCAACGGCGGGGCAACGCAAGCGGGCGAAGACGTATTTCGCTCGGGTGTCTTCGGTGTCGTAGTCGTCGGAAACCAAACCGTCTCGCCGAACGGACTCGCGATCCCGGTCTCGTTCGGCTCGCCTACGGTTCAGGCAACCGCGACCGTTGCACCGAGCGGGCTCGCGATCCCGATCTCGCTCGGCGCACCGACGCTCACCGCGAACGCGACCGTTTCGCCGAACGGGCTCGCCGTACCTCTCACGCTCGGCGCGCCGTCGGTGCAACCGGGCTCGGTGACCGTCTCGCCGAACGGCATTGCGATCCCGGTTTCGTTCGGCTCGCCGACTGTCACACAACCCACGCTCATTCAACCGAACGGGATCGCCGTACCTCTCACGCTCGGCGCGCCGTCGGTGCAACCGGGCTCGGTGAACGTGTCGCCGAACGGGCTCGCCCTGGCGGTGACCCTCGGCGCACCGACCCTCACCGCGACCGCGACCGTCTCGCCGAATGGCGTCGCGCTCCCGCTCGCGTTGGGCGCTCCTACGCTCACCGCGACCGCGACCGTTTCGCCGAACGGGGTCTCGATCCCGCTCTCGTTCGGTGCGGCGACGATCACCGCGCCCGCGCCTGGCGCGCTCACGATCTCGCCGAACGGTGTCGCGATCCCGATTACCTTCGGCGCGCCGTCGGTGCAACCGGGCTCGGTGAACATCGCACCGAACGGGCTCGCCGTTCCCCTGGCGCTCGGATCGCCGACGGTCACCGCCTCGAGAACGGTCTCGGTGAATGGCGTCGCGATCCCGATCACCTTCGGCGCGCCGTCGGTGCAACCGGGCTCGGTGAACATCGCACCGAACGGGGTCTCGATCCCGGTCTCGTTCGGCTCGCCTTCGGTGTCGGCGGCGTGGTTTGTGACCCCGAACGGGATCTCGATCCCGATCTCGTTCGGTGCGCCGTCGGTCTCGTCGATCGCTGGCGGGGCTCAAACGATCTCGGTGAACGGGCTTCGAATTCCGATCTCGTTTGGCTTGCTCGTGATCGCCGACCGCACAAACGAGCGCGAAGTGTATCTCGGGCCGCCCTTGGGTTTCCCGTCGAGTCGAGCTAGGAAGTCGATCGGCTTCGTTCCGAAACGAGGGAAATGGACTTGATCACACAAGGCGCTTTCAAGGCGTTGGTTCAGTTGCACGCGGCGCGGGTGCGCGGTGTTCGGCTCCCTCGAATGGGCGCGCCCGACGCGCAAGCTCGACGCTACTCGAGAGCCTTGAAGGGTCGGCTTCTCGCCGATGCGATGGCGCTCGTTCGCGCGAAGCTCGTTCCGAAGCTCGAGCGCATGATCGAGCAATCGTCGCGGATCTCAGTTCGCACCGACGCCGACGAGATCGGGAACTCGCTCGACGAGATTCAAAACGAGTTTCTTTCGAAATGGTCGCGTCGCCGAATGGGCTCGCTCGTTCGCCCGGTCGCCGAAGAGATCGAGCGCTTTCAGGGCGCGCAACTGAACCGCACGCTACGCGAAGCGGTAGGCGTTGACGTTGTGGGTTCCGAGACCTGGCTCGAGTCGGCCGTCGACGAGTTCACGAGCGAGAACGTCGCCTTGATCAAGTCGATCCCGACGAGGTTCTTCGACGATCTAGAGACCAACTTGAAGCGGGAACTCGCCGACGGTGCCCGTTGGGAAGAACTGACCGGGATCATCGAAGAGCGCTATTCGGTCGCGCAATCGCGAGCCGAACTGATCGCTCGAGATCAGGCGGGAAAGTTCTTCGGCGACCTGAACCGCGTTCGTCAAGAGGATCTCGGGATCAACCGCTTCACCTGGCGCACGATGCGAGACAACCGCGTTCGAGAAGAGCACGAAACGCGGGACGGCGAATCGTTCACATGGAACGACCCGCCCGACGGTGAGACCCCGGGCGAGCCCGTCTTGTGCCGTTGCTACGCCGAGCCCGACCTTTCGGCATTGCTCGACGATCAGTGAATCAGCGCGTAGACGTTCGGGCGGCGGCCCGACTTGTGCGCCCGCGTGCGCGTGCTCGAGATCTCGACGTCGGGCATTTCACGAAGAGCCCGCTTCACTGTCGCGGGGCTCATGCACCGCCCGGGCGAGGGTTGCGGCGGTCTTCGGCTTCGAGAGCAAGGCAACGTTCTACGTATTTGCACGCATCGCAAGTTGAACTAGAGCTTCGGCGGCTTGAGCGGGGACCACTCCGTTACCCGTGAGTCGAAGTCGGTCCACCCGATAGGCCAACCCATGAGCCATTCGACGAATCGAGGGTTCAAGGTCCGGTCGTTTCTCAGAGACGACGCGCCATTTTTCGAACTCGTCGGGTCCAGGCGGGAACGTAAGGTCAACGCCGTTGGAGTCAAACACGGGCTCTTGCGCTCGAACTCGGCGGGTGACCCCGTGTCTTTCCAATCTCTCGCCGCCGCCGTCGGCCAGAGACGCACCGCGCGATCTGTAAGCGTCACGCCCGCGTGTCGACCGCTCTCGGTTGAATACGCTTCCGACCCCGACGCTTTCGAGTCTCCTACCGTCGCGGTAGGCCAGTATGAAGAGACGATCTCGGGAGTGACTGGCTCCAACGTCGGCCGCTCGGAAAGTGCCCATTCCGCATTGAACCCGAGCGAGGCAAGATCGGACAAGACGACTTCAAGTCCGCGTGTTCGGAGCGCGGCGACGTTTTCAATCGCGACCAATCCAGGGCGAACTTCGTCGAGAATTCGAACGTATTCCTTCCAAAGCCCGGATCGAGCCCCCCCGATTCCCGCTCGCTTCCCTGCGTTTGAAATGTCTTGGCACGGGAACCCGCCAGCGACGACGCCCACCAAACCGCGAAAGGGGCGTCCATCGAAGGAAGTAACATCCGTGAAAATAGGCGCTGGATCCAAGTGTCCCGTTTCCATGCGCGAAGCCAATAGCTCGACGGCATAGGCTTCCCTCTCGACGAAAGCGACGACTCGGCGAGCGACGCCAGCGAGTTCGAGCCCCATGTCGAGACCGCCGCCGCCGCTGAATAGACTGATCGAATTGAACTCGGAAGAATCCACATTATCACGCCCCATTCTCTGAACCTTTCAGAGTTTCGATCTACAGTCAAACAGGTTTCTTGATCGAGAGGGCGCGGCACACTTCCGCACCGAGAAAGAGGTTCAAGAGCGAGAACGAGATCACGTTCGGCGAGAGATCGAGAACGCGCTCGAGCCTGGCGACCTCCCGATTCACCGAGCGGCGAACGTTTTCGGCGGCGCTCACGAGCGCCTGAAGTTCGGGCGGCTCGGGCTTGAACCCGCCCGCGACGATCTTTTCAATCGAGCGGTGAACGGCTCGGAAGGTGAACACATGCCGCTTCGTCTCGTCGTCGACGAGTTCGAGCGAGTTCCGATAGGTGAATTCGAACGCGCTCACGCCCACACCTCACGGGCGGCGGCGCATGCCTGGCGCACGGACTCGAGGATCTCGATCTTCTCGAAGGGGCGCGAGTGCGAGATCGACGAGGTGAACTCGGGCGCGGTTTCGAAGCGCTTCGTGTGCGTGCTCACGTAGGCGACGAAATCACCGACGCGAACCGTGAACGCGTAGGGGTCCGCGCCCGGTCCCGTGCTGAACGCTTCAACAACCGAGTAGCGGCGGCCGTCGATCTCGACTTCAGGCTTTGCGTTCGAGAACGCGGCCCGCGACGCCTGGCGCTTGTCGAAGTCGGCTTTCATTTCCGCGAGAATCGTTTCGGCGAGCGACGAAGTGTTTTTGTTCATGACGAATAGATAAATCACTTCACCCCTAAGTGTCAAGAGAATCGAAAGCCTTTCGGTCGATTTCTAGGTTTACCGTTAGGTTTCGCACACTTGCGCGGGCATTCGAAACGCTCGATCCTGTGGGCATGGAACGGGTTCGACGTCTCGATCGTGCGTCTTTTTCGCGGGCTCAAAAGCTCGACAACGGAATGATCCGCGCTCCCGCCCGCCTGACACGGGTCGGCGTTTTCACCTACTTGCAAGCCGACGGCAAGACCGTGAAAGAGCTTCGGCTTCCTGAAGAGGTGTTCGCGCCCGAGTCGCTCGCGAGTTTCGAACTCGTTCCGCTCACCGACGATCACCCGCGAGAGGGGAACGGCGCGGTCACCGCTGAGAACGCGAAGCGGCTTTCGGTCGGTGCGGTCGCGAACGTTCACCGCGACGGTGAAGATCGAAACTATGTCGCGGCCGAACTCATGGTTCACGATGCGGGCATGGCGGCCGCCGTCGAAGCGGGCAAGCGTGAGGTTTCGTGCGGCTACTTCTGCGATCGTGAACCCGCCGAGCCTGGCTCGAGCTACCGCGACCCCGTTACGGGCGACGTCGAGAGTTACGATTTCGTTCAGCGGAACATTCGCGGGAATCACGTTGCGGTTGTTCAGGTCGGCCGCGCGGGACCCGAAGCGCGGATCATGCTCGACGCGAGCGACGCGATTCAGGTAGATTCAACCGTTGTTCGAGTCACTTCGACTCAAAACACCTCGGGCACGCCCGAACGAAAGGCAAACGAAATGCTGAAGATCACGATCGACGGCGTGACCTACGAGGTCGCGCCTCAAGTCTCGGAAGCTCTCACGAAGGAACGGAAGATCAACGCCGACATGATCGACGCGCTCAAGAGCGAGGGCGTGAAGGTGAAGAGCGATCTCGACAAGGCGACCGCACGCGCCGACGCGCTCGAGTCCGAAAAGAAGACCCTCACCGAGAAGCTCACCGCCGCCAGCGATCCGAAGGCGATCGCTTCGGCCGTGAGCGAGCGCGTCGCCCTCGAAGGCACCGCGACCGCGCATGGCGTGAAGTGCGACGGGCTCTCGAACATGGAGATCCGCAAGGCGGTGATCGTGAAGCTCGACGCTTCCGTGAAGCTCGACGGCAAGAGCGACGACTACGTGATCGGCCGCTTCGAGCATGTGATCGCGCAACCCGCGAACACCGCCGTCGGCAAGGTCACTCTTCCCGCCGCGACCGTCAACGCCGACTCTCTCGTGAAGTCGAGCGAAGAGCGCCGCGCCAAGTACAACGCCGAGTTCTTCAAGCCTTCGGCGAAGTAAACCCCTCACTCTTTCCTGAAAGGAAAACGAAACCATGTCGCAAACCGCATACCTGACGCAAATGGCGACCGCCTACGAGGGCGGTCACGGTCAACTCGAGAAGGTGATTTCCGCTCGCAACAACTCGGGCGCGGAAATCCCGCACGGTCGCGCCGTCGTGTTCGACACTGGCGCGGGCACGACCGAACTCGCGATCAAGCTCCCGTCTCTCGTGTCCGACGTCATTCTCGGCGCGCTCCTGTATGAGCACTCGCACGAAACGGGCGCGGGCAACGGCATTCCCGCGAACGGCGTCGGCTCGATCGTGAGCCAGGGCGAGATCTGGATGTTCACCGAGCAAGCGGTCGGCCCCGCCGATCCCGTCTTCGTTCGCTACAACGCCGCTGGCGGAACGGGCACCTCGCCCGCCGTCGGCCAGGTCCGCAAAGACGCCGACACCGCAAAGGCGGTCGCGGCGACGAACGCTCGCTTCCGTACCACGGCGGCCGCTGGCGGGCTCGTTCTCGTCGAATGGAACGCGCCGTAATTCACTGAACCGCTGATCACCTGAAAGGAAACGAAACCATGTTCATGCACCTCGACGCGGTTCAGACCGCGTTTTTCACCCGGCAACTCGAAGATCTCGATACGCAAATGTACGAGGTCAAGATCGCCGACCTCGAAGCTCGACAACTCGTCGACGTGAAGCCCGTCGCCATCGGCGCGGAGTCTCACACCTACCGTCAGTTCGACAAGCGCGGCGTCGCCAAGATCATGGCGAACTACGCGACGGGCTCGCCCCGCGTCGACGTCGACGGGAAGGAATACACCTCGAACCTGAAGAGCGTCCGAACCTCGTTCGGCTACTCGATTCAGGAGATCCGAAACGCCCAATTCGCGGGCGTGCCTCTCGACGCCATGAAGGCGATGGCGGCGCGGCGTGCGATCGACGAGAAGCTGAACGCGATCGCGCTTCTCGGCGACACTGAGTTCGGTCTCGTCGGTCTCTTCAAGCAAGCCAACGCGCAGACCTACACGGTCCCCGCCGACGGCACGGGCTCGAGCGCCCTGTGGGCGAACAAGACGAGCGATCTGATCCTCCGCGACATGTTCGGGATCGTCGATCAGATCCCGACCGTGACCAACGAAGTCGAGAAGCCGAAGCGGTTGCTTCTGCCCTACTCGCGCTTTCGTCTGATCAACTCGAAGCGCATGGGCGCGGGCGACGGCACTCTGACCGTGCTCACGTTCTTCAAGACCCAACGCCCTGACATCGAGGTGCGCGGCGCGCTCTACCTCGACACGGCGGGCGCGGGCTCGACGGCCCGCATGGTCGCCTACGACCCGAACCCCATGAACGTTCAGTGGGCGGTCGCGGTGCCCTTCGAGTCGTTCCCCCCGCAACTCGAGGGCATGGAATACGCGATCGAGTGCCACGCCCGCGCGGGCGGGTGCTTCATGCGCTACCCGCTCACGATGGCTTACGGCGACGGTATCTAAGCCGCCAGGCAAACGGGGCGCTCGAGCAAAGCACCGCTCGAGCGCCTTCGGTGAGG
>Ga0007792_10000205_pt1 | contig 21708 bp, 21 predicted proteins | sample CryBogmetaGMA6M_FD_60371 | JGI IMG/M metagenome (GOLD analysis project Ga0007792, IMG submission 60371) | Freshwater microbial communities from Crystal Bog, Wisconsin, USA - MA6M | ecosystem: Environmental > Aquatic > Freshwater > Lake | place: Crystal Bog, Wisconsin, USA | collected 2009-07-06
GTCCAGGTGCAGGTAGGAGGTCAGGCGCGTGGCGGTCACGATGATCGGGACCAGATTGTTCTGCTCGAGGATCTGCTGCCCCTGGAGCAGCTGGAGCAGCGACACGAAATCCTGCGGGCGCAAGTCGATGTCACTTCCCGCCGGGCCCTCGCAGATGTCTTCCAGGACGAACAGGATGGATTCATCCTTCTGGTTGAGGCCGAGGGTGACATGGGGGGGGATCTCGCTGAGGGGGATTTCCCGATCGCCGATCAGGGCGGTGCAGTGGACGGGGATCGTCTGGGTGGCGAGGCCCTGGCGCCAGTGGGATTTCAAGGCCAGCCGGATCTGGGCATCGGTGCTGCCCGGCGTGCCGGTCCGGGCGCGCTTGACGTAGGCCGCCTCATTGAACTTGGCGATGCGCTCGGCGCGCCGCAGTTCCTCCTGGCGCTTGGCCTCGATCTCGGGATTGTTGGTGCGCCGGATCAATTCGAGGCAGAGGGCGACGACGTGGGCGCAGATGATGCCCCGCTCCTTGCTGTCGCGGCAGGGGCAGTGGTTCTGGGCGGTGCCATCCTGGAGAATGCGCACGGAGGTCTTGAGCGGGCGGTTGCTCCACAGCAGCGTGCCGTTCACGAACGGCGGATCATACGACACCTCCTGGACCAGACCGCGCTCAACCTGGGTTTTGGCATCCTGAAAGACCCGCTGGCCAGCCCAGTTGATCAGGATTTGGTGGGAGATGGGAGGGCGGCTCATGGGGAGATCTTCAGGCAGAGCGTGGTCCACTCACCGAGTTGAAGGCTTTCAACCAGGGTCATGCCCACGGCCTCATAGGCGGCCCGGACATCGGTGGCCTGGGGGTTGAGGATTCCGGAGAGAATCAGGCGGGCTTCGGGGGAACGGGAGAGGTATCCGGCCAGCAGTCCCGCGTTGGCGATCAGCACGTTGGCCAGGATGTTGGCCACGACCACATCATGGGAGTGGTCGAGCGCGGCGGCGGAGCAATCCCCTGTGACAAACCGGATCTGCCCGGCCGTACCGTTCAGCTCCGCATTCTCGCGGGCGATCCGGACGGCGTCGGGATCATTGTCCAGCGCGACCAGGTCGCGGTACCCAAGCTTGGCGGCCGCGATGGCCAGGATCCCCGAGCCGCAGCCGATGTCAGCCAGGCTGAGCCCCGGGGCGGGCGCGAGGCGGTCGATCATCTGCAGGCAGCCGCGCGTGGTACCATGCTGGCCGGTCCCGAAGCTCATGCCGGGGTCCAGTTCCACAATGACTTCGCCCGGGGCGGCTGTGCAGGGCTCCCAGGAGGGTTTGATCCAGACCCGCTCTGATACTTTTTCGACATGGAAGAACTTCTTCCAGCTCTCCGCCCAGTCCTCGGCCGGGAGCTCCCGAACGGATCCGGCCAGGGGTTCGTTCCCCCGGCGGGTTTCAAAAAACGCCATCATGGCACCCTGCCGGTGCTCCGCCTCGGCGCGTGTGGCGCAGTAATACTCGATGATGGCGAGATCACGGTCGGCATCAAACCAGGCGGTGCACAGGTCGTCCCCGCCCTCGACGCAATGCTCGTCGTAAAGCTCCGCCAGCCGGCTGGTGGTCTCCAGCCGGGCCGCGTAGAGGGTGGGGAGGGTGGACGTTTTCATTCTGACTTCTTCTTCCCGTGGCTGAACTTCGACCGGTCATAGGGTTGCGACACCGCGGCGCCAGCGGGGCCGAGTACGGCGCGGGTCTGCTGGATGCGGGCGAGCACGGCGTCGGTGGTCCGGAAATGACATTTGGCGGTTTCCAGCAGCACGGCAGGGGAGTGCTTCCGCATGAGTTCCACGGCGGCGAGCTGGACGAGGTCTGAGGCGCCCTTGGGCAGTTTGACGCCATGTTGCTCGCCGAGTTTGTGGAGGCCGGTGACGAAGGCTTCCCGGGCAAGGATCGAGGCCGCCGCCACGGCGAGGTCCGATTCCGCCTTGTGCATCTGGACGAGTTCGATTTTGCGGCCCTTGTGCATCAGGGCGCGCTGGACCTGCTCCTTGCTCCCGAACTGGTCGGAGATGGCGCGGGGGCAGTTGGGGATGACGTCCAGCATGTTCTCGATGGCGCGGGCGTGGCCCCAGGAGAGCATGGCGTTCACGCTCTTCATCTTGGAGTAAAGCTGGTTGTATTTCCCCGGGCTGATCTGGATCAGGGTGTAGCGGTTGCCAAGGACCTTCTTGATCTCCCTCGCGATTTCGATGATCCGCTTGTCGCTGGTGATCTTCTTGCTGTCCCGCACCCCGATTTCCCTGAACTGTTCGGTAATGGCCTTGTCGGTGTAGGCGCTGGCGATGACCATGGGGCCGAAGAAATCGCCTTTTCCGCTTTCATCCACGCCGATATGCGGGGCGAGCGCCTCGGGGTTAAGGACATCCTCATAGCCCACCTGGGCCTGCATCAGGACGAGGGGTTCCAGGGTGAACGTGACGAAATCCTGGGCACCCTTGCCCTGGACCACGCACTTGCCCGACTGGTAGAGCACGATGCGGCAATGGTCGCCATCCACGGCGATGATGGAATACGGCACCGTGGCCGCCTTGTAGTTGCCCCCCTCAAGGATCATGATCAGGGCAGCCTGCTGGGTTTCAGACAACTCAAATGTGAAAGAATTGCGTGTTTCCATAAACGCTCATATATATCAGAAACACAAACTCCCGCAAAAGGAATAATACAGGAAACTGCAATGGGGCCCTCACGAGGGGGGGCACGACCATTACGGGGAACTATTCGCTTGTCACGGGGAGACTCGCGGCGCCTGCACGCTCCGGCAGGGGGAATGGCTCATCGGATAAATACCCGGACAAGGCCAAACCCAGGATCAGGAAACCGGCTCCGGCCAGAAATGAAACCGAGCCGGCCTGCTGCGCATAATGATCCTTCAGCCAGGCCGCGATCTGCGGCCCAACGATCCCTGCCGCCGACCATGCTGTAAGAATGGCTCCATAGACCAGGGGCATCCGCTTCCCCCCGAAGACGTCCAGCACAAAGGAGGGCATGGCTCCGAATCCTCCGCCGTAGCACAGCAGGACATAGCAAACCAGCACGGCAAACAGCCAGGGATTCTCCGCGCGGGACAACACCAGGAAGACCAGTCCCTGTGACGCCAGCATCATGCGGAAGACTTGAATGCGTCCGATGCGGTCCGAGAGCCCTCCCCATAAAAATCTCCCGATCCCGTTGAAGAGCGAGCTCACCGCAATCAGGGTGGCTCCCGCGGCAACCAGAGAGGAAGGGGTCGAGTCAGGATTTCCTTTCCTGATCAGATCCTGAAGGAGGGGGGATTGAAACCCGATGATCGCAATCCCTGCCACGATGTTGCAGAAGAAGACACCCCACATCATCAGGAATTGCCGGGACCACAGGCAGGAACAGTCGGACACGTTAAGATCCACCTTCGCGCGTGACGGTGTGGCCGCCGGGACTTGGCCGCCGGGCATATATCCCTCGGGAGGATTTTGGAGCACCGCGCCACACCCTGTGGCCGTGATGAGGAATATCAGCCCAAGCAAAGCAAAAACAGCTACAAGGTTACCTGCTGTGGCCGTCATCAACGCCGGTGCCAGCACCTTGCTCATCAGCATGGCGCCCAATCCGAACCCCATGACCACGAATCCCGTGACCAGTCCCTTTTTGTCGGGAAACCATTTGGCAACCGTTGCCACCGGAGTGACATAGCCAAGCCCGAGCCCGGTCCCCCCGATGATGCCGTAGCCAACATAGAGCAGGACAAGGGACTCCAGGTGCAAGGCCAGGGCGGCGGTCAGCGTGCCGACTCCAAACAACACGCCCCCCAGCATCGCCAGGCGGCGGGGGCCCCATTTACCCAGGTTCATCCCGCCCCAGGCTGCCGCCAGACCCAGAAAACAAATCGCCAGGCTGAAGACCCACGACACCTGGGTATTGCTCCAATGGTAACGGTTCATCAGAGGGATCTGGAAATAACTCCAGGCATAGACCGATCCCAGGCAAATCTGGAGGCTGATCCCGGAACCCGCTATCCACCTTCGTTGGCTATTTAATGACATCGCTCTTTGCCGATCTGATTTGAATATAAAGAAGTTCGATTGCGACCCCTTCGCGATCAAATTAACGAGAGAAAGAATGCCCGAAATGCCTGTGATGTGATTGTATATAATGGCAGACTAATTGGATAAGCTGGCGCAAGCAGGGGCGCGCCGGGATGGCTTACGCTTCATTATGCTTCAAATGCAAAATAAATCGCCATTGCCATTCTTGCCTTGGTAAGTCTATTCTTTGGCTCTTTTTGATAATTCAATCAGCGGGATGGAAATGACGGATTTGGAAAACAGGTGGGCCGAGATCAACCGGCGGATTGACGCGGCATGTGCCCGTGCGGGGCGGGATCCTTCGACCGTGCAGGTCATGGCGGTCTCGAAGACGCAGTCGCCGGACGCGATTTCACAGGTGGCGGCGCTGGGCGTTGAGACCTTCGGCGAAAACAAGGTTCAGGAAGCCCGCGGCAAGATTCCCCTATGCCCGGGGCGTTTGCACTGGCACCTGATCGGGCACCTCCAGTCCAACAAGGCGCGCGAGGCGGTCCGGCTGTTCGAGATGATTCATGCCGTGGATTCCCTGAAGCTCCTGGAAATCCTTGACCGCGTGGCCGCGGAGGAGGGGCGCCAGCTTCCCGTCTGCCTGGAGGTCAATGTCTCGGGTGAGCGGAGCAAATTCGGGATGTCGCCCGAGGTCGTTCTGGAGACCCTCCACGGCGCCGAAAAGCTGTTCAAGGTCAAGGTGATTGGATTGATGACCATTCCCCCCGTTGCCGAGGACCCGGAGGAATCACGCCCGTTCTTTCGCGCTTTGCGTGAGTTGCGCGACCGGATGCAGGACCAGACGGGGGTGAGCCTGCCCGAGCTCTCCATGGGTATGTCGCAGGACTTTGATATTGCCGTTGAGGAGGGAGCCACCTGGATCCGGGTGGGAACCCTGCTGTTCGGACCGCGGGCCCGAAAGGAGTCACATGACATCGATTCCTGAATGGGATGAAGAACCTAAGCCGGTCGAGAAGGTTAAAATCAAGGAAGGCCCCTCATCCTCCGCCGGTTGCCTCATCATGGCCGGGCTGAGCGTGGCCATTATCCTGGCCGCAGTGGTGTTGGGTATCCAGACCCGTGCGGGGTGCGAAGTGGTGGCCGATTACCTGAAGCGCCAGACGGGACTCGACCTCACGGTCGGGGGGGCGTGTTTCACGGCGCCAACGGAATTATGCCTGACGGATGTCCAGACCAAGCCCACCACCACGCCGTTGGGCAGCTTCAAGGCACGGGAAATCCGGATCGCCCTGGGCTGGGGGGGCTCCCTTGAGATGATCCTGTCAGGGGCGAATCTTGAGGTGGTGAAAACCGCCGACGGCTGGGTTCCCGCTGCCTTCGGCAGGATTGCATCCCTGAATGATGTCCGTGCCACCGCAACCCTGTTCGCCGATGAACCCCGCCTGGTGAAGTTTGATGTGAAAGACAGCAGCATCATCTGGAGCGGCCCGGATGGCGAGCGGCTGACCGTGATCGAGGGCTTGGGCATGGGAATGAGGCCGGTCATAATGGGGGGGCGTGCCTTGAGGCTGTTTGAAGTCACCGCCCGCACGGTCCGCCGGGGCGAGGGGGTCAAGGGGCGGTTCCTGCAGAGGCTGTGGGTGAGCACATCGGAGACCCCTTATATGGAAGTCGATTACCGGGGTTCATGGGAGGGCGATTTTGCCGGTATCAGGGACTGGTGGTGCTCTCCTCCCGGGACGGTGAAGCGAGGAGCTGAAAATGAAAAATGAGCGTGCCAGGCAATTGATGGAAGCTTTCCGCCACCAGCGTATCCTGGTGGTGGGGGACCTGATGCTGGACAAGTATATCCACGGGGCGGTGGAACGGATTTCGCCCGAGGCGCCGGTTCCGGTGGTGCGCGTGGTGCGGGAGCGCCAGGTGCCCGGCGGGGCGGCGAACGTCGCCTGGAACGTCTGTGCGTTCGGCGGGCAGGCCGTGATCGCCGGCGTGGTGGGTAATGATGCACCCGGACGCGACCTGGTCTCCCTGATGGCGGGGCAGGGGATCTGCACCGATGCCGTTCGGGCGGTAGACGGGATCCACACCACGGTCAAGATGCGCGTGCTGGCCGACCGGCAGCAGGTGGTGCGGGTGGATTGGGACCCGGATCCCGAGTATCCGGCGGCGGATGTCGACGCCTTCTGCGAGCGGGTGTCCAGGGAGATCGAGTCCTGCACGGGCGTCGTGATCGAGGACTACAGCAAGGGCATCGTCCGGCAGGAAGTGATGGATGCGGTGCTCGCGGCGGCTCGGAAGAAAGGCATTCCCGTGGGGCTCGATCCCAAGGACAACCTCAACCTCCGGATCAAGGGGATTACGCTGGCGACGCCGAACTACAAGGAAGCCCATGTTTGCGCCGGCCTGCCCGCCAAGTCGGCGCCCCCGGGAAATCCCCTGAAGGATCCCTCGCTGCGGCGGGCAGCCGAAATTCTCCTGAAAACGTGGGAGCCGGAACAATTGTTGGTGACCCTGGGCCCGAACGGCATGTACCTGGCGTCGGCGGGGGTGGCTCCGCGGGTGATCCCGACGCGGGCCCGCGAGGTGTATGACGTCAGCGGCGCGGGCGACACGGTGATTGCGACCTGTGTGATGTCCCTGGCCTCCGGCGCCACGTTTGACGAGGCGGCGGTGCTGGGCAACAACGCCGCAGGGGTGGTGGTCGGGAAACTGGGCACCGCCACATGCTCGCCTGAAGAGTTGCTTGCCAGTGTGGAGGCTAATGAGTGCCAGGCGTGAACGCGTTGTTGGGGTGATCCCGGCGCGGTGGGCTTCGACCCGCCTGCCGGGGAAAGCCCTGGTCATGATCTGCGGCAAGCCCCTGATCCAGTGGGTCCTTGAACGGACCCGCCTGGCCACGCGGCTTGATGAGGTGCTGGTGGCCACTGATGACGAGCGGATCCGCTCGGTGGTGGAATCGCTGGGCGGCATCGCCGTGATGACCCGGCCCGACCATCCGTCGGGGACCGACCGGGTGGCCGAGGCGGTGGCCGGCCGGGATGCGGCAGTGGTCATCAATATCCAGGGAGACGAACCTCTCATTGATCCGGGGTTGATCAACCGCCTCGCGGAGGTTATGGTATCAGAACCGGAGTGGGATATGGCCACGGCGGCGACCCCGATCCATGAACCTGAGGAGCTGAACAAGCCGTCGGTCGTGAAAGTCGTGTTCGGGGAGCGGGGCCGGGCGATGTATTTCTCGCGGTCGGTGATTCCGTTCGTGCGCGACACGGCGCCGGCGGGATTGACGCACTGGCGGCATGTGGGGATTTACGCCTACCGGCGGGCTTTTCTCGACCGGCTGGTGAAGACGCCTCCATGCGTGCTGGAGATGACCGAGAAGCTTGAACAGTTGCGGGCCCTCCATCTGGGCGGCCGCATGACGGTGGTGGAAACGGATGAGATCGGGCTCGGGGTGGACACGCCCGGGGATGTTGTGTTGGCGGAAGCGGCGTTGCGGAAATACGGAATGGCAAGTGTGAAGTCATGAGCAAAACCAAGATTGTGGATGTGGGCGGCGTGAGCGTGGGTGGCAAACGGCCTCTCGTGTTGATCGCGGGTCCCTGTGTGATCGAGAGTCGGGAAGGCTGTCTGGAGATTGCCGGCAAACTGGCCCGGCTGGCGAAGTCACAGAAAATCTCCCTGATTTTCAAGGCGTCGTATGACAAGGCGAACCGTTCGTCCGTCCGTTCCTACCGTGGCCCAGGCCTGATCCGCGGGCTGGAGATTCTCAAGGAGGTGAAGGAGCGGTACGGGGTTCCCGTCCTGACCGACATCCACAGCGTGGAGGAAGCCGAGCGTGCGGCGAAGGTGGTGGACATCATCCAGATCCCCGCGTTCCTCTGCCGGCAGACCGACCTGGTGGCGGCGGCGGGTAGGACCGGCATCCCGGTGAATGTCAAGAAGGCTCAGTTCATGGCGCCGTGGGACATGCGCAACGTGATCGAGAAAATCGAATCCACGGGGAACCATAAGATCATCCTCACCGAGCGGGGCGTGTCCTTCGGCTACAACAACCTGGTGGCCGACATGCGCAGCCTGCTGGTGATGCGGGAATACGGGTACCCGGTGATTTTTGACGCGACGCACAGCGTGCAGCGGCCTGGCGGCGCAGGCGACCGGACCGGCGGCGACGGGTGCTGGGCGCCCGCTCTGGCGCGGGCCGCGGTGGCCACGGGATGTGACGGCGTGTTCATCGAGACCCATGTGAAGCCTGAGGAAGCATTGTCGGACAAGGACAACACGATCCCGTTCTCGGCCGTGAGCCAGTTGTGGAGAACCCTCGGAAAGATTGACGATGCCGTACGCCTCGCATAAAGTCCCCTTGTGGGCGGTCATGATGGCTCTGGCGGTGTGGGCCTGTTGCGGGTTCGCGCAGCTTGCCAGCATGGGCGAGATCAAGGATTTCCGGGTGCCGGAATTTGACGCCAACGGGATCCTCAAGTCCGAGATCTTCGGTGATGTGGCAAAGCCGGTGTCCGACAACCTGATCCGCATCACGGGATTGCGGATCATCATGTACAAGAACAAGGAAGTGGAGGCGACCCTCACCTCCGAGCATTGCACGGTGGACCGCAAGAGCCGGGATGCCTTTTCGAATGCCGACGTGAAGATCGTACGGGGCAATGTGGTGATCACGGGGAAGGGATTCCGCTGGGGAGCTGAAACGCAGCGGATCGAGATCCTGAACAAGTTTCATATGGTGATGCTGGGCAACGTCAAGGTGTGGCCCCTGGTGAAGGAGAAAAACTGAGATGAGTATCGTGAGCAAAAGCATGATGGCGGCGTGTCTGGTCTGGGGTGTGGCGACGGGGGGCCGGGCGGAGGAACCTGCCGCGGTGACCGGCAGCAGCATGACCGTGGGCAGTGGTACGAATGAGACGCATGTGACGGCGAACCGGGCCGACTATGAAATTTCGAAAAACATCCTCGTCCTGGATGGCGATGTGGTGGTCAAGGATCCTCGGGTGACGATCAAGGCCGACCAGATCACCATGGTGATGAGCACGAACCGGGAACCCGAGATGGTGACCGCGGTCGGCAATGTGGTGATTGAGCAGGACCTGAATCCCGTGCCGACCGCCGGGGCAGGGGGGGCTCCCAAGGCGCTGGCCGTGAAGGGGTTTCGGCGCGCCACCTGCGGCCGGGCGGTCTACGGGATCCGGTCGGGCGTGACCGTCCTGACGGACAAGCCTGTGATCACGCAGGAGGGCATGACGCTCAACGGGTCGCGCATCATCTACAGCCGGGACCAGGACAAGGTGCATATTGACAACTCGTCGGGCGTTTTTGTGCCGGGCGAGGGGCAGGCCAGTGGCATGGGCGACCTGATGAAATCCAAGAAATCCGCGCCGAAAACGAAGGAATGAGGATGCCGTGGAGCCGTTGATCAGGACCGAGGATTTGGTGAAGGCGTACCGCGGGAAGACCGTGGTGCAGGGCGTGAACGTCAATGTCAATGCCGGTGAGATTGTCGGGCTGCTGGGGCCCAACGGCGCGGGCAAGACGACGACGTTCTATATGGTTGTCGGATTGGTTACGCCGACCCGCGGGAAGATTTTCTTCAAGGGGAAGGACATTTCCCGGAAAGCGATGTTCGAGCGGGCGCGGATGGGAATGGGATATCTGGCCCAGGAACCCTCGATCTTCCGGAAATTGACGGTGGCGGAAAATATCATGGCCATCCTCGAGACGCGGAAATTGTCCGCGCGTCAGCGCAAGCAGCGGTTGGGGGAATTGATGGATGACCTCGGGATATCCGCGCTGGCCAACCAGATGGCCTTTACGCTGAGCGGCGGCGAGCGCCGCCGCCTTGAGATTGCTCGCGCGCTGGTGACGGATCCCGCCATGATCCTGCTCGACGAACCCTTCAGCGGGGTCGATCCCCTGGCAGTGTATGACGTGCAGGAGATTATCAAGACCCTGAAGCAGCGGGGGCTGGGCATCCTGATCACGGACCACAGCGTGCGGGAAACCCTCTCCATTGTGGACCGGGCGTACCTGATCTGCGAGGGGCGGGTCCTGCGGGAAGGGACCAGTGAGTTCCTGATCCAGGACGACGTCAGTCGGGAGTTGTATTTAGGGCCGAGATTCAGTATGTAAACGACAGGGAGGAGATTATTATGGCTATTGAAATTACAGGCAGAAACGTCGACGTGAGCGACAGCATGAGGAATTATGCGGAGAAGCGGGCGGCCAAGCTTGTGGCGGAGTTTCCCCGGGTGGACAAGGTGCACGTGATCCTGGACATCCAGAAGTTCACTCATATGGCGGAAGTGATCGCGCATGCGGCGCGTCATATCCAGCTCGAGGCCAAGGCGACCTCGGAAAACATGTATGCGTCCATTGATGACGCGGTGGACAAGGTCGAGGCGCAGTTGCGGAAGACCCTTGATAAGCGCCATGACCACAAGGGCGACAGCAAACTCCGCGATATGGAGACTGTTACGGAAGAGGCTTGACCATGAGCGACAGCACGCGGGAGCGGAATGTCGTCACCGTTGACGATTTCCTGAAGGCCGGGCATGAACGGCTCGAGCTGGAGGTGGTTGCGGGATCAGCCGGGGTGAACCGGAGAATTGATGAGCCCACCCTGAACCGGCCGGGTCTGGCCCTGACCGGCTTCTACCAGTATTTTGCCCCCCGCCGCATTCAGATCCTTGGCCATGCCGAGATGGCTTATCTGGCGTCGCTTTCGGAGTCGGAACGTTCCGTGCGCCTGGAGCAGCTCTTCAAGCATCATGTGCCGTGCGTGGTCGTCACCCGGCGGCACCGGGTGCTTCCGGAGTTGCTGAAGCTGGCGGAGGAATATCGCACATGCCTGCTTCGCACCCCGTTGATCACGAAGAATTTCATCAACGGGGCAACCCTGATCATGGAGAACCTTGTGTCGCCCCGCATGGTGATGCAGGGGACGATGGTGGAAATCCTGGGGGTGGGAGTGCTCCTGGTGGGCAAGGCGGGCGTGGGAAAGAGTGAAACCGCGCTGGCCCTGATCAAGAAGGGGCATTCCCTGGTCTCCGATGATGTTACGGCCTTCCGGCTGGACAATTCCGGCGATGTGATCGGGGCGCCGGTCGGCGTCACGCGCTATCATATGGAGATCCGTGGTCTGGGGATCATCCATGTGCCCAGTCTTTTTGGCGTGGCGGCGGTCCGCAATGAGAAGAAGCTCGACCTCGTGATCAACCTGTGCAGCCCGGATATGATCGCCGCGGAGGACCGCAGCGGCCAGACGGCTCAGAAGCGCAGCATTCTCGGCGTGGAGGTGCCCTCCATCGAGGTGCCCGTCGCGCCCGGCCGGGATGTCTCGAACATCGTCGAAGTTGCCGCGCTTGACCAGATGCTCAAGCGACTGGGGCACGATGCCGCCAAGGAATTGGATGAAAAACTGATCTCAGTGCTGTCAGGGGATAAAGAGCGGCAATGAGCAATGGCGGGAAAAAGAACGGACCTTCGGAGCAGATCCTTGTCCGTGAGTTGAAGGTCCTGAACAAACTGGGGCTTCATGCCAGGCCTGCGGCGCTGTTTGTCAAGGCGGCCAGCCGGTTCGTGTCAGACATCACCGTCGAGCGGTCTGGAAACGAGGTTTCGGGCAAGAGCATCATGGGGTTGATGACGCTGGAGGCCGGGATGGGGGCCGTGCTGAAGATCACCGCGGACGGACCGGATGCCGAGGCGGCAATCAGCGAACTCCAGAAACTGATTGAAAACAAGTTTTTTGAAGGCTGAACACTGTGAAAAAAACGGGCGCCGGAGACCAATCGGAGATCATACTCCGTGGAGTGGGGGGGTCGCCCGGTGTTGTTTCAGCATCTGTCTATCGCGTCAGCACCGAGGAAACCCGCTGCCCTGACCGCGTCCTGAAAACGGATGAAATCCTCCAGGAAGTCGAACGCTTCAAGGCGGCGGTCGAGAAGACCCGCCAGCAGATCACGCTGATTAAAAAGAAGGTTGGCCGCGCCATCGGTCAGGCCGACGCCACCATCTTCGACGTGCACATGATGGTCCTGGATGACAGCGCTTTTTTCGGCGAAACCATCCGGCGGATCGAGGAGGACCGCATGAATGCCGAGGCGGCAGTGTGGGCGGTGACCAACCGGTACGGGGAGGTTCTCTCCGCAATGGAAGACGAATACCTTCGTGAACGTGCCGCCGACATCAAGGATGTCACCCGCCGGGTACTGCGTAACCTGACGGGCGAGAAGACTCATGCTTTGGACGGGATCCGCAATAAGAGCATCATTGTTGCGACCGACCTTTCCCCTTCGGACACCGCTTCGCTGCGGCGGGACATGGTGTTGGGGTTTGCAACCGACCTCGGAAGCAGCACGTCGCACACGGCCATCATGGCCAGGGCGCTGGGAATTCCCGCCGTGATCGGCCTCGGGGATGTCACCCGGCGGCTCGAAACTGATGATGAAATTCTCATGGACGGCACGGAGGGGGTGGTCATCCTGCATCCCTCCGAGGCGAGCCTGAATAAATACAACGCGCTGGCCCGGCAACGGGAAAACATCCAGACCGGCCTGGCCGGTCTGCGCGACCAGCCTGCCGAGACACTGGATGGTCATCGTGTGGTGCTTTCGGCGAATATCGAGCTTGTGGACGAGGTTGGCGAAGTTCGGAAAGTCGGGGCCGAGGGGGTGGGCTTGTTCCGGTCGGAATACCTCTATGTCGCCAGCCGTGAACTTCCAACGGAGGAGGAGCAGTTGGCGGCGTACCAAGGGGTGGCTTCCCTCCTGGCACCCGACCCGGTGATCATCCGTACCGTCGACCTTGGCGGTGACAAGTTTGCGTCCTCCCTTAAAATGTCCGCGGAAATCAATCCCTTCCTGGGATACCGGGCAATCCGCTTCTGCCTTGCCCAGCCGGCGGTTTTCAAGACCCAGTTGCGGGCCATCCTCCGGGCGAGCGCCCACGGCAAGGTGCGGATCATGTACCCGATGATCAGCAACGTCGGCGAGGTGATCCGCGCCAATGCGATCCTCGAGGAATGCAAGGGGGAGCTGCGCAACGAGGGACTTGCGTTCGATGATGGCATTGAGGTCGGGGTGATGATCGAGATTCCCTCGGCGGCCATCACGGCGGACATCATTGCCAAGCATGTGTCGTTCTTCAGCATCGGGACCAACGACCTGGTCCAGTACACCCTGGCGGTGGACCGGGTGAACGACCGGGTGGCCCATCTCTACGAGCCCACCCATCCGGCCGTGCTGCGGCTGATGAAAATGACGATCGAGGCCGGTCATGCCCGCGGGATCTGGGTCGGGATGTGCGGCCAGATGGCGGGCGATCCCCTGATGACCCACCTGCTGCTGGGACTGGGCATTGATGAGCTGAGCATGGCTCCCTCCGCCCTGCCCGCAGTGAAGGACATGATCCGCAGCGTGACCCTGGCGCAGGCCAAACGCCTGGCCGAGACCGCGCTCCGCGAGGAAACCGCCGCGGATGTCCTGAAGCTCTGCCGCGAGCTGACCGCCCGGGTCGCTCCTGAAATACTTGAATTGGTTAAATAATCCGGTTATTGTCATCAAAAAACAACAAGGGGATATTATGTCAGATCGTTATTTGTTCACATCGGAATCAGTGTCTGAGGGCCATCCCGACAAGGTTGCCGACGGAATTTCGGATGCTATTCTCGACGCCAATCTGGCGCAGGACCCCAGGGCTCGTGTAGCGTGCGAAACCCTCGTTAGCACCGGCCTTGTGGTCGTGGCCGGCGAAATTACCAGCAAGGCGATCGTCAACTATGCCGATATCGCCCGCGAGAAGATCCGCAAGATCGGCTACACGGATGCCGCGCTCGGGTTTTCCGCCGACAGTTGCGCCATCATGGTTTCCATTGACCGCCAGTCTCCCGATATCTCCCAGGGCGTGACGGCAGGGAAAGGTTTGTTCAAGGAGCAGGGGGCCGGTGACCAGGGGATGATGTTCGGGTATGCCTGTGACGAAACCCGCGAGCTCATGCCGATGCCCATCATGTTCTCGCATCGCCTCACCCGCACCCTGGCGAAGGTGCGCAAGAGCGGCGCGCTGCCTTTCCTGCGGCCCGACAGCAAGTCGCAGGTGACCATTGCCTATGAGGACGGGCGTCCGGTCCGGATCGATACCGTGGTGGTCTCGTCCCAGCACAGTCCCGAGGTCTCGTACAAGACGCTGAAGGACGCCATTATCGAGGAAGTCATCAAGAAGGAACTTCCCGCCAAGCTGTTGAAGAACACCCGCTACCTGATCAACCCGACCGGGCGTTTTGTCATCGGGGGACCACATGGGGACAGCGGTCTGACGGGCCGCAAGATCATTGTCGACACCTACGGCGGCATGGGGCGCCACGGCGGCGGCGCCTTCTCCGGCAAGGATCCCTCCAAGGTGGATCGCAGCGCGGCCTATATGGCGCGTTATGTGGCCAAGAATATCGTGGCCGCGGGGTTGGCCAGCCGATGTGAGATCCAGCTGGCCTATGCGATCGGGTATGCGGATCCGGTTTCGGTCCATGTCGACACGTTCGGCACGGGCACGGTCAAGGATTCCCTGATCGTCAAGGCCGTGCGCTCGGTCTTCGGGCTTAAGCCGGCAGAGATCATCAAGCAGCTCGACCTACTGCGCCCGATTTATGAGGCAACCTCGTCCTATGGGCACTTCGGCCGCACGGATCACCTGGATTCCTTTACTTGGGAAAAGGTGGATAAGGTCAAGGCTCTTCAGGCGGCGATCTGAGGTGACGCCGGTCCTGCCGGTGTCGAGTGACAAGTGTCGGTGTGGCATTGATGATGCCCCCGACGCTTGGTTTTTCAAGGTGGTTGTGGTGTCGAATCAAGAGCAATGGAGTTGATTATGGCGACGATGGATATTCAGGAAATCATGAAACTTTTGCCGCATCGGTACCCGTTCCTGCTGGTGGACCGGGTAATCGAGTGTGATGAGCAGCGGCGGATTGTGGCCATCAAGAACGTGACCATGAACGAGCCTTTTTTCCAGGGACATTTTCCCGGCGTGCCGGTGATGCCCGGGGTGCTCCAGATCGAAGCCATGGCCCAGACGGGCGGGATCCTGATAAACCGCATTGCCAATGCCGGGGAGCGGGTCCCGTTCTTCATGTCCATTGACAACGCCAAGTTCAGGCGCGTGGTGAAGCCCGGCGACCAGTTGCGCATCGAGATCACCATCACCACCCTGAAACCCCGCGTGGCGAAATTTTCCGGTAAATGCCTGGTGGATGGCGAGGTGGCATCCGAAGCCGACCTGATGTGCATGTTGACCGACCAGAAGGTGACTGCATGACCAGGATTCATCCTTCAGCCATTATCCATGAAGGAGCCCAGTTGGGGGTGGATGTCGAAATCGGCCCCTACAGCATTGTGGGGCCGAACGTCAGGATCGGGGACCGGGCAAAGATCATGCCGCAGGTCTTTCTCGACGGGCATACCAGCATTGGTTCCGAATGTACGATTTTCCCCTTCGCCAGCATCGGCAGCCAGACGCAGGACCTCAAGTTCAAGGGGGGAGTCACTTTTGTCGAGGTCGGCGCCCGTACGACGCTCCGGGAATATGTCACCGTCAACTCGGGTACTGCGGAGGGCGAGGTCACTCGCGTCGGGGCCCAGTGCCACATCATGGCCTACTGCCATGTGGCGCATGGCAGCAAGGTGGGCGACCGGGTGATCATGGCGAACGGGGCATCCCTTTCCGGCGATGTGCTTGTCGAAGACGATGTCGTGATCGGCGGCATGACCGGGATCCATCAGTTTACCCGTATCGGCGGGTTTGCGATGGTGGGCGGGATGGCCAAGATCACGCAGGATGTGCCACCCTTCATGCTTGTGGACGGCTCGCCGGCCGGGGTTCACGGGATCAATAGCGTCAAACTGCAGCGGTTGAATGTTCCGGCTGAGACCCAGGCGATGATCAAGAAGGCTTTCAAGGTGATCTACCGCGACGGATTGTCCACGCGCCAGGCGCTGGAGAAGATTCGCGCGGAACTCACGATGACGCCCGAAATTGAGCGTCTCGTCAAGTTTATCGAGACATCGGAGCGGGGCATTATCAAGTGATCGTTCGCCACACGGCGGAGGGAACCATGAAGACACCACGGCCACGGTTTCACGTGAGCGGGGGAAGTCCGGGATGGATCATCCCGGCGCTGATGGTTTTGCTGGCGGCTGCGTTGTTGTCCCCGGGCGTCGAGGAGAAGCCGGTTTCGCTTGCCTCGCCCCAGGCGACCATTAACTTCACCTTCAGCCAGGTGGATGTCCGGGCCTTCGTCAAAGTGATCGGCGAGGTCACCGGTCGACGGTTCATCGTGGATGAGGCCGTCAAGGGGCAGGTGACCATCATGGCACCGCGCGTTCCCGTCGCCGAGGCCTACTCCCTGTTTACCCGCATCCTGGAATCAATCGGCTGTGCCGTTGTGGAAGGCGATGAAGTGAACAGGGTTGTCTTGTTGCCATCCCGGGTCATTCCCTCGGCTCCCGTTATCGGGGAGAATGGACGTTTGTCGGGAAATGGCCTGATTACCCGTGTTATCAGGCTGAAGAACACGAATGTGTCTGACCTGCGGAAAGTCCTGGATACGTTGACAGGGCGGGAAAAGGGCGGTTCGGCCGCCATTCTGGAGTCGTCGAACCATATCATCCTGACCGATACGGTGCAGAACGTTCTGCGTTTCGAGCAGTTGATGGCGGAGATCGATAAGACCGGTGTGGGCACGACGAGCGAGGTGGTTTTCTTGAAGTTCGCGGATGCCTCAGAGTTTGTGCAGCAGTACAACCAGGCGGCCAGCGGCCAGCGCGTGATGATCCGGGAAGGGGTCACCACCCGTAGCGGCAGCGACCTGGTGATGCTTGCCTCTCCTCAGTCCAACAGCATCATCCTGATCGGTCCGTCGGCGGCGATTTCCGAGGTGAAGAAGATCCTGGCAATGGTGGATGTCGAGACCTCCGCCGGGCGTGGAACGCTGCATGCCATTTTCCTGAAATACATTTCGGCGGAGGAGGCGGCCAAGAGCCTGAATGCCCTGCTTGAGCGCTCGTTGGGCAAGGATCCGCCGAAGGCCGGCGAACGTCGCCGGCTCTCCGTGGAAGCAAGTGCCGCCAACAACGCCCTGCTGGTGGATGCCTCGCCGATGGATTTCCAGATGATCAAGTCGCTGGTCGAGGAGCTCGACAAAACCCAGAGCCAGGTGCTGATCGAGGTGGTCATCGCCGAGGTCAGTGCGGACGACACCCTGGATGTGGGCGTGGAGCTGACAGCCCTCAACTCACCTTCCAAGGTGGGGGATACGGTCGTGCAGGGAAGTACCCGGCTGAGCGACAGTCCCGGCAGCATCAACGATATCGTCCAGAACGGCATCTTCCCGCGGGGAATCATGGTGGGTGTGGCCAAGGGGAACCGGCTGGACAGCAGCGGTAACGTGGTGTCCAGTTATCCGGGGCTGGTCAACATCAATGCCCTGCAGAAAAAAGGCAAGGTGAAGATCCTCTCGAGCGTCCCGCTCGTCTCCCAGAACAACAAGGAGGCCAGCGTCAGCGTGGTGGACAACATTCCAATCCTCAAGTCCACCATCCAGGGTGGATCGGGGACCGCGCGTGATGTAATTCAGAACATCGAGCGGATGGACGTGGGAATCAAGCTCAAGCTGACCCCCCATGTCAACCCCTCCAACGAGGTCTGCATGGTGTTGAACCCGAGCATCGAGGCGATCATCGACGCCGGCACGGCGGGGCAGTATACGCCGACGATCGCCAAGCGTGAGGTCTCCACGACCGTGACGGTACCGGATGGGCGGACAATCGTCATCAGCGGGTTGATTCGCGAGGACCGCTCTAACATCGTCCGGAAGATCCCGCTTCTGGGCTCGATTCCCGTCATCGGGATCCTCTTCCGGCATACGGTCGAAAGCAAGCAGCGGACCAACCTCATCATCTTTGTCACTCCCCGGGTGATGTCGGAGGGGACGACGGCGCAGGCCGCGACGGATCTGTGGAGCCGGAAAACGGGCCTGAACGTCACCAATACCGATGTTTCCGTCACCAGTCCGATCACTCCCGATAACCCTTGAGGTGATATGGATACTCCCGCGGACAGCGTTGAGGTGGCCCGTAAGCGGGCATTGGAGTTCGGGGTGGCCTTTCATGCGGATGTGGGGGATGAGGCGCTTGATCCCGCTCTCGTCCGGGGAATCCCCGTGGAATGGGCGCGGACGCATGGACTTCTGCCAGTGCGGCTTGACGGTGAACTCTGCCTCCTGACCTCTGATCCCGCGGGAATAGAGAAGCACCAGGATATCGCCCTGCTTGTGGGTAGCGAACTGCGGCCGGTGGTGGCACCGCCCGAGGTTATTCTGCGATGCATTGAACGCTGCTATTTCAGCCGGCGTGAGTCGACCGAGGATTTCCTGCGTGATATGGAAAAGGGAGCGGCAGGGGACGGTAAGGCGGCCGAATCCCGTTCCGATGACCTGCTTAAGACCGCGGATGAGGCGCCGGTCACGCAGCTGGTGAACCTGATCCTTCTCGAGGCCGTCAAATCGCGGGCATCGGACATCCACATGGAGCCCTTCCAGTCGCGATTGCGGGTGCGCTACCGGGTCGACGGGGTGCTCTATGAGCAGGCGAGCCCGCCGAAACAGATGGAGCGTGCGCTGGTGTCGCGGATCAAGGTGATGGCGCATCTCGACATCGCCGAGAAGCGTCTGCCCCAGGACGGCATGGCGCGGGTCAGGGTGGGGGAGCGGGAGATTGATATCCGCGTCTCCACCGTGCCCGTGGCGGAAGGCGAGCGGGTGGTGCTCCGCCTGCTTAACCGCGATTCCTCGGTCATGTCGCTCAGCGATCTTGGCATGCCCGACTCGATGCTCAAGTCGTTCAATGCATTGCTTCACGAGGCGAACGGGCTGGTGATTGTCTGCGGTCCCACCGGGAGCGGCAAAACGACCACGCTGTACGCGGCCATCGGACAGCTGGATACCAAGGGGCGGAACGTTCTCACGATCGAGGATCCCATTGAATACCAGTTGCCGGATATCGGTCAGATGCAGGTGAAGCCGAAGATCGGGCTGACCTTTGCCCGGAGCCTGAGGCACATCCTGAGGCAGGACCCGGATGTGGTTCTGGTTGGGGAAACCCGTGACAACGAAACCGCGGAAATCGCGGTGCGGGCGTCTCTGACGGGGCATCTGGTGTTCACAACCCTGCATACGAATGACGCGGCCAGCGCGGTGATCCGGATGATGGACATGGCGGTGGAGCCTTACCTGCTGGCAGCGGCGCTACGGGGCACGCTGGCCCAGCGACTGGTGCGGCGTCTTTGTCCGGCCTGCCGGAAGCCCGTTACCGTGTCTGCCCGGGATCTCTCGCTCCTGGGGTCGGCCGGCAGCCGGCTGGAGGGGGCGACCGTGTATGAGCCGTCGGGATGCCCCGCCTGCCTGGGCGGCTATCGCGGCCGGCTGGGGATTTTTGAGCTGCTGGTGGTCGACAGTGAAATCGAGGAACTGATCCGGGGTGGGGCCTCGGCGGCCCGGAAGCTGCGTTCACTCCCCGGCAAGGAGATCCGCCGCACCATGTTGGATGACGGTGTTGAAAAGATTCTGGCAGGTGAAACAAGCCTTGCTGAAATTCTCTACGCCCTGGGATTGTAGAGTCTTCCGATGCGTACTTTTTCATACAAGGGGTTCGACAGTTCAGGCGTGGTGCGCCGGGGATTGATCGAGGCGCAGGACCTCAAGGAGGCACGTGAGAAACTGATGGCCCGCGGGATCCTGCCCCAGGAGGTGGCGCCGTCGGAGACGCCTGTCGGGACTTCCTTTTCCGCCGGGCAGGGACCTTCTTTCAAAGCCGAGAGCCGGGTTGCCTTCTACCGTGAGTTGGGGGTCTTGCTTGGGGCGGGACTGCCGATGGTGGGCGCGATGGAGATCCTGATGGAATCCCCCGAGCTGGGGGTCTCCGCATCCCTGCTGGCCGGTGTTCGTGACCGGATCCGCGAAGGTGCCTCCCTGGCGGCGGCTCTCGGGGCGGCCGCTCCGCATATCAAGCCGTACGAACGTGCCATTCTGGAGGTCGGCGAGAAGTCCGGCAACTTGGAGGGGATGTTGGAGCGGCTGGCGCTTTTTGTGGAGGAGCAGGAGCATTTGCGCGAAAAGATTGTGTCCGCGCTGATCTATCCCGCCATCATCCTGACTTTTGCGGTGCTGGTGGCGGTTGGCCTGCTGGGGTTTGTGGTACCGGCGGCGGCCTCGGTCATCACCGAGCAGTCCCGTGTGGCGCTCCCTTGGCTGACCCGCTTCATGATGATGGCCGGGCGCGTAGCGATGGTCGGCCTGCCAGTGCTGATCCTCGGCGCCTTGGCGGGGCGCTCGTGGCTGAAGCGCAGGATGGCGGCGGAGCCCTCCTTGCGGCACCGGCTCGACCAGGCGCTGTTTCAGGTGCCGCTGGTCGGGCGGGGTTATACGATCGTGACAAACCTCCGGTGTGCCAGGACCCTTGCCATCCTGTTGAAGGGCGGGGTGGGGCTGGTGGATGCGCTGTCGTTGGCGGGCCGGTCGACGGGTAGCGCGTGGGTGGCTCACCTGATGGAGGCGGAGGCCGAATCCGTCAGGCACGGAAGCAGTCTGGCGGACGCCATCCGGCGCATACCGCCGCTGGCCGGTTCCTTACCTGCCTGGATCCTGGCCGGTGAGGCCAGTGGCGCCCTGGAAAAGCTTTTGGATACGGCGGGAAATACTTACCAGCACCAATGGAACCGGTTTGTTGCCCGGACGATGAGCTGGCTGGAGCCCGTGCTCATCCTGTGCATTGGCCTCTTTGTGCTGCTTGTAACCTTGTCGGTGCTATTACCCATTCTTGCGCTGAACCAGATGCTGGGGTAAGTAAGGAACGGATTATGGCTCCCAATGGCTACCCAACTCAGGGTTTTTCCCGCATGAGTTCTCTGGCTGTTCCTGGAGACGTGCTGTCCCCCAGGTGATCCCTTTATCCCCCCCCAAGGAGGGGAGCTCTCTAGACGGATGCAAGATCGCGCATGGCGATGACCTTGTACTGATTCTCGGCCAGATACTTCATATATTCCGCAAACCGCTCCTCCGAGGTATTAACCCAGGGATGCGTATACTCGGGTACCCCATGGAACATCAGCACAGGGATCTTCCCGTTTTTAGCGTGCTCCAGTGCCGCGTAGAAAATTGACGGATCCTCGCCATGCACAGGAAAACTGGGCACCAACAGATGATGATCGCGTCCCGGCTCATAAGCACGGCCATCACCAATCCGGGCAAACAAATAGTTCCTGGCTTCGAGAACGGCCACCGCCTGCGGATTCACCCCGCAACCCGGATAACAAAAAGTGGTGGGGCGGGGGATCCCGTGCTCCGCACAGCGTTCGTCGAGAAAATCCAGTTCTGCCTCCAACTGCACGGGAGATAAACCCGTCACGCCGGCATGATGTCCCGTATGGTTGCCAATTTCAAAGCCGAGATCGGACAACCCTTTAATCTGCTTCCAGGTCATGTACTGCTGCTTATTGGTTTCAAAATCCGGCGGAAACTCACACACATAAAAAGTAGCACCAAACCCATATTTCCTGAGTAATGGAGCGACAAACGTCGCATGATTGCTGACAGCATCATCGAAAGTCAAAACGACAAGTC
>Ga0007792_10000206_pt1 | contig 21558 bp, 19 predicted proteins | sample CryBogmetaGMA6M_FD_60371 | JGI IMG/M metagenome (GOLD analysis project Ga0007792, IMG submission 60371) | Freshwater microbial communities from Crystal Bog, Wisconsin, USA - MA6M | ecosystem: Environmental > Aquatic > Freshwater > Lake | place: Crystal Bog, Wisconsin, USA | collected 2009-07-06
GAGTCGCCCATTTCGCCTTCCAGCTCGGCCTTGGGTGTCAGTGCCGCGACCGAGTCGACCACGATCAAATCGACCGCGCCGGAGCGCACCAGACTGTCCACAATCTCCAACGCCTGTTCACCGGTGTCGGGCTGGCTGATCAGCAAGTCTTGCAGGTTGACGCCGAGTTTTTGAGCGTACTGGATGTCCAGCGCATGTTCAGCATCGACAAAAGCGCACTGTCCGCCTATTTTTTGCATTTCGGCAATCACTTGCAGGGTGAGCGTGGTCTTGCCTGAAGACTCGGGGCCGTAGATTTCGACCACCCGGCCGCGTGGCAAGCCGCCCACACCCAGCGCCACGTCCAGCCCGAGCGAGCCGGTGGACACCACCTGGATGTCTTCAATCACCTCGCCCTCGCCGAGCCGCATGATGGTGCCTTTGCCGAACTGTTTTTCAATCTGGGCCAGTGCTACTTGCAGGGCCTTGGCTTTTTCGGCGTTGACGGGGGGTTTAACGGGTGCGTCCATGAAAATTCTCCTTGAATGACAACAGATGAAGTCGGTGGTTGAAGCTGGGCGCATCCTTCTGTTTTTAATAACAGGCTGGATGCTTGAACAGTAGTTTAGTACGCGATTCAAACCTGTAAAGAGTTTTTTTAGTCAATTTAGCTTACTATTTAATGCATGACAAATTCACTTGCTCCGCCCACCGCCCAGGCCGACCATTGGCGCCAAACGCACCTGGGCCACTGGATGAACCTGGCGCTGCAGCGCTTTGATGCCCGGGTGCTGTTCCTGATGGCGCGCAACGAGAATGTGCCACTGGCCCTGTCGAATCTGGCGGCCCGGGGCAGCTTGAGCGCTTCGCATGTGCACATTACCCGTCACTTGGCGCTTGAAGGCTCGCGCCTCACGGATCTGGCCGAGCGGGCCGGCATGAGCAAGCAAGCCATGGGCAAACTGGTCGAGCAATGCGAGGCATGGGGTCTGGTGACGCGACTGGATGACCCGCGCGATGCCCGCGCCCGACGCATCGTTTTCACCCCGATCGGACTGGCCTGGCTCCAGGCATTCCAACAGGCGGTGGCGCAGGCTGAAGCCGAGTTACGCGCTGCAGTGGGCAATGAAGTGGCCACCGTCATCGCGATCGGACTCGAAGCTTATTCTGGGTGAAAACACTGAGCGCTGAGCGCTAAATAACCATTAGACTTGTAAGCCTAGAATAAGCAAAATACAGGCGCCCGCAACCGGCATTCACCCCCTACGGAGACGATGATGAGAATTCTGATTGCAGAAGATGACCAGGTACTGGCCGATGGCTTGTTGCGCACCTTGCGCAGCTCAGGCGCCGCCGTTGACCATGTGGCCAGTGGCACCGAAGCCGATGCCGCGCTCATGACCAACACCGAGTTCGATCTGCTGATTCTGGACCTGGGCCTGCCCAAAATGCACGGCCTGGAGGTTCTGAAAAAGCTCCGCGCCCGCGGCTCTGCGCTTCCCGTTTTGATCCTCACCGCCGCTGACAGCGTCGAAGAGCGCGTCAAAGGTCTGGACTACGGCGCCGACGACTACATGGCAAAACCCTTCAGCCTGTCGGAGCTTGAGGCGCGCGTGCGTGCGTTAAGTCGCCGCGGCATGGGCTCGGCCAGCAGCACCATCAAACACGGCCCGCTGATTTACGACCAGGGTGGCCGGGTGGCCACCATCGACGGCGTGATGGTCGAGTTGTCGGCAAGGGAACTCGGCTTGCTCGAAGTTCTGCTGCAACGCTCGGGACGCTTGGTCAGCAAAGACCAACTGGTGGAGCGTTTGTGCGAGTGGGGTGAAGAAGTGAGCAACAACGCCATCGAGGTCTACATTCACCGCCTGCGCAAAAAAATCGAAAAAGGTCCGATCCGCATCGCCACCGTCAGGGGCCTGGGTTATTGCCTGGAAAAAATTCCTGGCTGATATGACCCCCACGCTTGCCACTGCGTGTGCTGCGCTGCCCCCCGAGGGGGCCGTGCCTTGCTTGGGGCGGCCCGGCGCAGCGGCAGTTTCGACTCTCCCGTCGTGAATATTTTCCACCGCGAGCAGCGGTCCCTGTTCGGCGAAATCCTGGACTGGATGCTCACGCCGTTGCTGCTGCTGTGGCCGATCAGCCTGGTGCTGACTTGGCTGGTCGCGCAAAGCATTGCCGGCAAACCTTTTGACAGAGCACTGGAGTACAACGTCGGGGCACTGGCGCAGTTGGTCACTGTCAGCAACAACCGGGTGCAATTCAATCTGCCACTGCCCGCACGAGAGCTGCTACGCGCCAATGACTCAGACACGGTGTACTACCAAGTGATGGGCGCCAAAGGCGAGTTTCTAGCTGGCGAGCGCGACTTGCCGTTGCCACCTGAAGAAGAAAAAGTGGTCTACGGTGAAGTCCACATACGGGATGCAGAAGTCCACGGCGTGGACGTAAAAATAGCTTACACATGGATCAAACTGCCATTGCCGGGCAACCGCACCGCCCTGATCCAAGTCGCAGAAACCATGGAAAAACGCTCGGTGCTCGCGACTGAGATTGTCAAAGGCGTGATGCTGCCGCAGTTTGTGATTTTGCCGATGGCCGTGCTGCTGGTGTGGCTGGCGCTGGTGCAAGCCATCAAACCCCTGAACCAGCTTGAAGAACGCATCCGGGCCCGCAAACCCGATGACCTGAGCCCGATTGACGCGCAGGCCGTGCCGCTGGAGGTGGCGCCGCTGGTGTACTCAGTCAACGATCTTTTAATGCGACTGAAGGAGTCAATCTCGACCCAAAAACGCTTTCTGGCAGATGCCGCGCACCAACTCAAGACCCCACTGGCAGGGTTGCGCATGCAAGCCGATCTGGCACAACGCGAGGGCGCCAACGCCGAGGAACTGAAACAGTCGCTGCGCCAGATTGGCCGTGCCAGCATTCGGGCCACCCACACCGTCAATCAGTTGCTGGCGCTGGCCCGGGCCGAGAGCAGTGGCTCGGCCATGCCGCGCGTCACCAACGATCTGGCCGAGTTGACGATGTCGGTCGTGCGCGACTGCGTGCCACGGGCCCTTGAAAAACACATTGATCTGGGCTACGAAGGTCCGCAGCCCGGCACCGAAGGCGGCCAACTGGCCGGCAACCCAACGCTGCTCAAGGAGCTGATTCGCAATCTGGTGGACAACGCCATCAACTACACGCCCTCCAGCATGGACGCGCCCGGCGTCATCACCGCCCGTGTGCTGACGGACCCGTTTGGCAAGTCGCTGGTGTTGCAGGTTGAAGACTCCGGGCCGGGTGTACCAGAAGCAGAACGGGAGTTGATTTTTCAACCGTTTTACCGCGCACTGGGCACCGAAGCCGATGGCACTGGCCTGGGACTACCGATCGTGATGGAGATCGCCCATCAGCACAATGCAACGGTCAACATGGAATCGACCCATCCGGGTCTGGTGCCACCGGGCGCCCGTTTCACCGTGCGCTTCAAGGTCGACACCACGATCCTCGAGCAAGCTTAAGGGCAGGGGCTCAGGCTCTTGCCAGCCAGGGCCGGTTTTAGATCATCCAGACGGGCTTTCAAGGCCTCATCAACCACGGGCAATTGCAGGGCCAGGCCGTGCTCCTCGGCCCGCTCCTGCAGCACGCGTGCCGTGCGAACGCCACGTCGACTGAAGGCCTCCAAGGCGGCATTGGCCGCGGCCTGCGTCTCAAAACCACCCAGGGACAAACCCAAACCCAGCGATGGATTGGCCAGTGGTTCAAATTTAAGATTCAGGAAGGCCAACTGCTGACGTTTTTTAGCCAGTTCTTCGGCATTGGCGTATTTGCCCATGAAGACAATCCAGCGGGCGGGCGCCACGGCGGACTCCAGCTGCCATGACCCGGCCGGCAAGACCTGCGCCAGTGTGCGTCGCAATAGCTCGCCCTGCACCTCGTCAAACAACCCGGCCTGCAAGCAGACTGACGGCTTGGCGGCTGCGAGCGGCACCACTTCAGGCTGACGTAATTCCTGGGGACTCAGCAAGCGCAGCGCTTCCGGCCTGATTTGCTGGGCCATGCGTTGCGGCTCGATTTGCTGCGTGGGGGCCCAACCGAGCCCGATCAGCAAGCCCTGCGACCAGGCGAAATAGAGGCCATTCAGCAAAACCAGGGCGAGGAGGATGAAGCGCAACATGGTCAATGCAGGTTACAGGTTGGCATAGGGCGGTGCGCTCTGCGGACGCACACTGACCTCGGCACTGGTTATTTTTTTCAAACCCTGCGCGGTCAGCACCTGCAAGGCACCCACGCTGTCGACGCCTTGCGCGGTGCCGGTCATGCCGTCACTGAGGGTCACGGGCAAGCCCCCCAACGCGTCCCGTTCATTGAACAGGCGCTGAAACGGCCCAAACCCCAGCGACTCAAACGACTTGATGGTGCGCACCAAGGGGGCGATGAGGCGCAACAGGGCGTGCGGCGCATCGATCCCCGGCAAGACCTCCACGAGCCCGGCCGGTGGCGTGGCCAATCCGGTGGCAGCGGGCTCCCGGATGTTGATACCAACACCAATCACGGCATAGCGCTGCGCCCCAATACTGGCCGTCTCGATCAGAATACCGGCCAGTTTGCGGTCGTTCAACCACACATCATTGGGCCATTTCAGGCGCAAATCAGGGTGCAGGCTTTGCACCACGCTGACACCCACAGCCAATGACAGGCCTGACCAGTCCACCGGGTACAAGGGCAGACCCACAGAAAAAGTCAGCGCAGTGGCACCCGGTTGTGGCGTGCCGGCACCACTCTGCCAGTCGCGCCCCAAGCGGCCCCGACCTGCCGTTTGCTGCTCGGTCACCAGCAACACCGGCTCAAAACGCCCGGTGCGAGCGCGTCGCATCAACTCGGAATTGGTGGAGTCGATTTGCGGCACGATTTCCACGGTGAAGCCGGGTAACTCAGGCGCTACGGCTTCCCAGATAGCCTCGGCGGGCCAACGGATCGGCTGGTTCAGGCTCGTCACCTTAGCGGCGTCCGCTTTTGGGAGCCAGCAGCGTGCCACGGCAGTTTGCAGCGCCACACCAGCAGGGGTAGTTGGCCTTCAATTTGGCGGTGTAGCGCGCATCAATGACCAGACCGTAGTCGTAGTTCAACTCTTCGCCCGCCGGGATGTTGCGCAGCGCCTTGATGAAGATGCGCCCGTTTTGCTCGTCGGCTTCGCAGTTGGGGTTGCAGGAATGGTTGATCCAGCGTGAGGAGTTGCCGCCCACTTTGGCATCAATCACGCGATCTTCGTCCACCGTGAAATAAAACGTGTGGTTGGGGTCGGTCGGGTCATGCGGGTGACGCGCCAAGGCTTCGGGCCAGTCAATCACCTCGCCCACGTACTCCAGCAAGGTTTCGCCCTCTGCGATATCCTGCACCGCAAAAACGCCTTTGCCGTGCACGCCGGAGCGTCGGGTTTGAATTCGGCGGCTGGGGCTGGAGGTGGTTTTTTTGGACACGACAAAAAAATTTGGTATGGTGAACTCGTATGGGCGCACGTGTGTGCGCCCACCTGTGTGTGCGTGCGCTTGGGCGCCCGCGAGAAAATGGATTGTAGTGATGAAAACTTTAGTTATTGCCGAAAAGCCTTCGGTTGCACAAGACATCGTGAAAGCGCTCACGCCGATCGCGGGCAAGTTCGAAAAACACGACGAACATTTCGAGAACGACCAATACGTCGTGACCAGCGCGGTCGGCCATCTGGTCGAGATTCAGGCGCCCGAAGAATTTGACGTCAAGCGCGGCAAGTGGAGCTTTGCCAACCTGCCGGTGATTCCGCCGTACTTCGACCTGAAGCCGATGGACAAGACCAAAACACGGCTCAATGCCGTCGTCAAACAGGCCAAGCGCAAGGACGTGGACAAACTCATCAACGCCTGCGATGCGGGCCGCGAGGGTGAGCTGATTTTTCGCTTGATCGAACAATATGCCGGAGGCGCCAAGCCGTTGGGCAAACCGGTCAACCGCCTGTGGCTGCAGTCCATGACCCCGCAAGCCATTCGCGACGGCTTCAACTCCCTGCGCAGCAACGAGCAAATGCTGCCGCTGGCTGATGCCGCGCGCTGCCGCTCGGAGGCGGACTGGCTGGTCGGCATCAACGGCACGCGCGCCATGACGGCGTTTAACTCGCGTGATGGTGGCTTCTTTCTGACCACCGTGGGTCGGGTGCAAACGCCCACCTTGAGCGTGGTGGTGGAGCGCGAAGAAAAAATCCGCAAATTCATCAGCCGCGATTACTGGGAAATTCACGCCACCTTCGGCGCGCAAGCCGGTGCCTACCCGGCCAAATGGTTTGACCCCAAGTGGAAAAAAGCCGCGGCCAATGCCGCCGCCGGCAACGACGAAGCCGACGCCGAACTCAAGGCCGACCGGGTCTGGAACCTGCGCGAAGCCGAGGCCATCGCCGCCGCCGTGCGCGGCCAAAAAGCCAGCGTGACCGAAGAAAGCAAGCCCACTACGCAGGTGTCGCCGCTGCTGTTCGATTTGACCAGCCTGCAACGTGAGGCCAATGGCAAGTTTGGTTTCTCCGCCAAGACCACGCTCTCGATCGCGCAAAGCCTGTACGAGCGCCACAAAGCCCTGACCTACCCGCGGACCGATTCGCGCGCACTGCCCGAAGATTACGTGCCGGTCGTCAAGCAGACCTTTGAGATGCTGGCCGACAGCGGCATGAAGCACCTGGCCCCGCACGCGCTGACCGCGCTGAACGGCAACTACATTCGCCCGAGCAAACGCATTTTTGACAACGCCAAGGTGAGCGATCACTTTGCCATCATCCCGACCCTGCAAGCCCCGAGCGGCCTCTCGGAGACCGAGCAAAAGATTTACGACCTGGTGGTGCGCCGCTTCATGGCAGTGTTCTTCCCGGCGGCCGAGTACCAGATCACCACACGCATCTCGACTGCGGTCGGCCACAGCTTCAAGACCGAAGGCAAGGTGCTGGTCAAACCCGGCTGGCTGGCGATTTACGGCAAGGAAGCCGCCGCCGAGCAGTCCGACAACGGCGACAAGAGTGCGGGCAACCTGGTGCCGGTCAAACCCGGCGAGTTGGTCAATGCCGAGTCGGTTGACCCCAAGGCCCTCAAAACCCGTCCGCCTGCCCGCTACACCGAAGCCACGTTGCTCGGGGCCATGGAAGGCGCTGGCAAAACTGTTGAAGACGACGAACTGCGCGAAGCCATGCAGGAAAAAGGCCTCGGCACCCCGGCCACCCGCTCCAGCATCATCGAAGGCTTGATTGCCCAGGAATACATGCTGCGCGAAGGCCGCGAGCTGATTCCCTCGGCCAAGGCCATGCAGTTGATGACGCTCTTACGCGGTCTGGACGTGCAGGAGTTGACCAAAGCCGAACTCACCGGCGAGTGGGAATACAAACTCGCGCAGATGGAGCAAGGCAAGCTGTCGCGCGAATCCTTCATGGCCGACATTGCCGCCATGACCGAGCGTTTGGTTAAAAAAGCCAAGGAATACGACCGCGATACGGTGCCTGGCGACTACGCCACGCTCAGCAGCCCCTGCCCTAACTGCGGCGGCATCGTCAAAGAAAACTACCGCCGTTACACCTGCACCGGCGCCGACGGCCGCAGCGATGGTTGCGGCTTCTCGTTTGGCAAAACCCCGGCTGGGCGTACCTTTGAAGCGGTCGAAGTGGAGCAATTCCTGCGCGACCGCAAGATTGGCCCGTTGAGCGGCTTCCGCTCCAAAGCGGGCTGGCCGTTCACGGCCGAAATGATCATCAAGTTTGACGAAGAGAGCAAAAACTACAAACTCGAATTTGACTTTGGCGACGACAAGAAGGGTGAAGAATCCGGCGAGTTGATTGACTTTAGCGGCCAGCAAGCCCTCGGCGTTTGCCCCAAATGTGGCGGCTCCGTGTTTGAGCATGGTAAAAATTATGTGTGCGAAAAAGCCGTTCCAACGCTGGCGCAGCCGACACCCAGTTGCGACTTCAAGAGCGGCCAGATCATCCTGCAACAACCGATTGAGCGCGAGCAAATGACCAAGCTGCTGGCGACCGGCAAAACCGATTTACTGGACAAGTTTGTCTCGATGCGCACCCGCCGCGGCTTCAAGGCCATGCTGGCGTGGGACGCCGAAGCGGGCAAGGTGAACTTTGAATTTGCACCGAGCAAATTCCCGCCACGCAAGACCGCCGCTGGCGCTACTAAAACAGTAGCTACTCGCGCAGGTGCAACGGGGACTGCAGCCAAAAAAGCACCTGCAAAGAAGGCCGCTACCAAGAAAACGGCGAGCAAGACGGCTGCGGTCAAAGTGCCGCGCAAAACATCCACCAAGGCTCCCGCCGCCGGTGCGCAGCCGAGCGAGGCCTTGGCCGCCGTCATTGGCAGTGAGGCCATCGCCCGCCCACAGGTCATCAAAAAGCTGTGGGATTACATCAAGGCCAACAACCTGCAGGACGCCACCAACAAACGCGCCATCAACGCCGATGCCAAGTTGCTGGCGGTGTTTGGCAAACCGCAGGTGACGATGTTCGAGTTGGCCGGAATTGTCGGCAAGCACTTGGGTTGAGTGAAACAGGTGCCCCACGGGGCGCCTTTTTCAATGCATGAACTTGCCGCCGCGGCCAATGATGGTCAGGTCGGTGAAGTTGGAGCCCTGGTGGTTTTTGGCGCTGTAGTTGACAGTAAAGCCGCCCAGATTCACATCGTGCATGGACTCCAGTCCGCTGATGAGTGATTCGCGGGTGAGGGTGCGCCCGGCACGGCGCAAACCTTCCACCAGCACGCGGGCCGTCAGGTAGCCTTCCATGCTGGTGAAGTCAAATTCTTTTTGCCCCGCTTCCAGCATGCGTTGCTGGTAGTCCCGAACAACACCACTGTTGCCTGCATAAGGAAATGGCACCACTTGCGAGATCACCACACCCTGCCCGGCATCGCCGAGATCGTCTGCCAGCGCTTTGGAGCCGACGAAACTGACGTTGAAAAACTGGCCGCCATACCCTTTGGCCCGCGCCTGCTTGAAGAAGGCGGCTGACGATTTATAGGCGCTGATCTGCACCACAGCTTCAGGTTCCGACTTGAGGATGGCCTCCAGCGACTTGGCCACGTCCACACTGTTGCGCTCCACCGTACCTGTGGCCACGGGCTTGAGCTGGCGCTTGGTTAACGCCCGCTCGACGCCCTCCAGACCGGCCTTGCCGTAGGCATCATTCTGATAAAACACTGCGATTTTTTTGACGCCCAGCGTGGTGAGGTGCTGCACCATGCGTTCGGTCTCGTCAAAATAACTGGCCCGCACATGAAACACCTGTCGGTTAAATGGCTCGCGCAGCGCTTGCGCGCCGGTGAACATGCCCACCAGCGGCACTTGCGCCTCGGTCAGTATCGGCAGCGCGGCCAGGCCTGTGGGCGTGCCGACCGAGCCCGCCAGTGCAAACACCTTGTCCTCGTTGATGAGCGCCTTGACGGCGGCGGCGGCTTTGTCGGGCTCATAGCCATCGTCCCGGGTGATCAGTTTGATCGAGCGCCCATGGATGCCGCCCTGCGCGTTAACGACATTGAAGTAAGTCTGCATCCCCAACTGCATGCGCTGCCCGAGTTGGGCCGCTGGCCCGCTGATGACCGCAAACTGACCAATCACAATTTCCTTGTCGGTCACACCGTTCTCGGCATGCGCGAGGGCGGCGGTGAAAACCAGCGCCAGACAAGTCAGTTTTTTAAGCATCTTCATGGGAATCCCAACGTTTCAAGGTTGCGCAAAATTTGCAGCGAACGGTTTCAGCAGGCACCCGGGCTCATGGCGCTTCGGACATCTGCCCGTCAATGTAATACCAGCGCCCGTCCTGACGCACAAAGCGGCTGGTTTCATGCATGCGCTGGGCGCCTTGGCTGTCGCGGCAACGCGCCACGAATTCAACCACGCCCGCGTCGCCCACGGCCTCGGCATGGCGCACCTCCAGCCCCAGCCACTTGACCGGCGGCAGCTCCAGGTCGCCCGGGGCGCTGGAGGCGTGCCAAGTGGCCAGCAAGTACTCCAGCAAGCCCAGCACATAGGCGCTGTAACGCGAACGCATCAAAGCCTCGGGCGTGGGCGCATGCACGCCCAGAGGCAAGCCCGCATGCCAGAGGCTGCAGCAGTCAGCGTAAGACTGGCCACTTTCGCAAGGACAGGCCGCGCGGGCAGGGTGCAGGGTTTTCTTCATGCTGCAATAGTAGCGGGGGCATGTGAAGGGGATTGAATTTGTAGCGAGCAAAGACCTGACGTATCGCATACCGTGTAAATATTTCTGCAAAAATCAGGCATTCGCACATGGCAACAACTGATTCGACACCCCGCGAAGCGCCCACCTCGGCGGTGCCAAGTGGCCGCTGGTCGCGACTGGCGCGACTGGGCTCGCTGGCCACCGGCGTGGCGGGCGGCATGCTGGCCGAAGGGGCGCGCCAACTGGCCCAGGGCAAACGCCCGCGCCTGGGTGATTTGCTGCTGACGCCGGCCAACGCCCGGCGCGTGGCCGACCAACTGGCACAGTTGCGGGGCGCGGCCATGAAGGTCGGGCAACTGCTCTCAATGGATGCCGGTGACTTGCTGCCGCCCGAGTTGGGCGAAATTCTGGCGCGCCTGCGCTCGGATGCACGCGCCATGCCCAAAAGCCAGGTCATGGCGGTGCTGAACACGCAGTGGGGCGACGACTGGCAGCGTCAGTTTGCGCAGTTTTCTTTCACGCCGATCGCGGCCGCCTCCATCGGGCAGGTGCACATGGCCCACACCCACGACGGGCGCCGCCTGGCCATCAAAATTCAGTACCCTGGCGTGCGCGAAAGCATCGACAGCGATGTGGACAACGTCGCCACGCTGCTGCGCCTCTCGGGCTTGCTGCCCCAAGGCTTGGACATTCAACCCTTGCTCAAGGATGCCAAGCTGCAATTGCACGACGAGGCCGACTACCTGCGCGAAGGCGCCTACCTGCAGCGCTACGCCGAACTGCTGGCCGATGCGCCTGAGTTTTTACTGCCCGCGATGCAGCCCGACTTGACGACCGTGAGCGTGCTGGCCATGACCTTTGTCGGCGGCGTCGAGGTGGAGTCGCTGGTGCAGGTGGCGCAAGCTGAGCGCGACCGGGTGGCGGGCTTGCTGATTCACCTGCTGATGCGCGAGCTGTTTGAATTCCGCCTGATCCAGACCGACCCCAACTTTGCCAACTACCGCTATGACCCGCGCACACGGCAACTGATCCTGCTCGACTTTGGCGCCACCCGGCCCTACCCCGCGGCGCTGGTGAAAGGGTTTCGCCAGCTGATGATGGGTGCCATGGCGCAAGACCGCGAGGCCATGCGCAGCGCAGCCCTTGCCATCGGTTATTTCAACAGCAGCACCCTGGCGCGGCATCAGGAGGCGGTGCTGGACCTGTTTGAGCTGGCGACCGAACCCTTGCTCTTTGAGGGCGACTACGACTTCAGCCAATCCGACCTGCCCCGGCGCATTCGCGATGTCGGCATGGCCTTGGGGCTGGACCGGGATTTCTGGCATATTCCGCCCGCTGACGCGCTGTTTTTGCACCGCAAACTCGGCGGTCTCTACCTGTTGGCGGCCCGGCTCAAGGCGCGTGTCAATGTGCGTGGTCTGGTGCTGCCGCTTGTGACACCCAAACGCAAAAGCAAGGCCCATGTCGGCTAAAGTGTTTGCAATTACCGCGTCGATCAACCCTACCGAATTTCAAGCCATGCTCCAGCTTTACACCTACTTTCGCAGTTCTGCCGCCTACCGGGTGCGCATTGCGCTCAACCTCAAGGGCCTGCCGTATGCGTCGATCCCGGTGCATCTGGTGCGCCATGGCGGTGAGCAACATGGCGCCGACTTTGCGCGCATCAACCCCGCCCATCTGGTGCCCGCGCTGGTGGACGGCGAGGACACATTGAGCCAATCCATGGCCATCATCGAGTACCTGGAAGAGACCCACCCCACGCCCGCTCTGCTGCCGCTTGACGCCGCAGGCCGGGCCCGGGTGCGCGCGCTGGCGCAAGCGGTGGCCTGCGAGATTCATCCGCTGAACAACCTGCGCGTGCTGCGCTACCTGGCGCAAGAACTCAAGGTGGACGAAGCGGCCAAGATCAAATGGATCCAGCACTGGATCACGCTCGGCTTCACCGCCTTTGAAGCCCAGTTGGCCCACAGCGCGAGCACCGGCGAGTTTTGCCATGGCGCAACGCCGACGCTGGCCGACTGCTGCCTGATCCCGCAGATCTACAACGCCCGGCGCTTTGACACACCGCTGGAAGCCTTTCCTCACCTGCTGCGCATTGAGGCAAATTGCCTGGCATTGGAAGCATTTGCGCAGGCCCGACCCGAGGCACAACCAGACGCGGCTTGACAGGACCGCTGGCGCCCATAATGGGCCATGAACAAATCTCAGGGACGGGATCACGCATGGCTACTTTGATACCGGCGATTGGCGCCTGCGTATCGCGCATGACGTCAGGCGAAAAACGCCTGGCTGAGCGCCTTGAACAAAAACTCGACGACGACTACCTGCTTTGGTACGACGTGCCGATGGGCCCGCGCTATGCGCACCCTGACTTTTGCGTGATGCACCCACGTCGGGGCATTTTGATTCTGGAAGTCAAAGACTGGAAGCTCGGCTCCACCATCCTGCACGCCGACAAAAACAATTGGGAAATCATGGCCAACGGCGTGCCAAAAACCGTCCCCAACCCGCTGGAGCAAGCCCGCCAGTACGCGCACCAAGTGGTCGACGCACTCAAGCGCGACCCGCAACTGGTGCAGCCAGACGGCAATCACCAAGGCAACCTCGCCTTTCCGTGGAGTTACGGCGTAGTGCTAACCCATATCAGCCGCAAACAGTTTGAAGCCGCCGAACTTCAGCACGCCATTGAGCCCTACCGCGTTATTTGCCAAGACGAAATGCTTGAATCCGTGGACGCCGAAGACCTCCAAAGCCGCCTGTGGGATATGTTTCCGTACATGATGCGCGGCGTCATGAGCCTGCCGCAACTGGACCGTGTGCGCTGGATCATGTTCCCCGAGGTGCGCGTGCAAACCCAAGGCGCGCTGTTTGACGACAACGACGTGGAAGCCGAATTGCCCAGCCTCATGCAAGTGATGGACCTGCAGCAAGAGCAACTGGCGCGCAGCTTGGGCGACGGCCACCGCGTCATCCACGGCGTGGCCGGTTCCGGCAAAACCATGATCCTCGGCTACCGCGCCGAGTACCTGGCCAAGGCCTACACGCAGGCCGCCAAACCGATCCTGATCCTTTGCTACAACGAGCCACTGGCCGTGAAACTGGACTCGGTGATGCAGGCCAAAGGGCTGGCCGACCGAGTGCACGCGAGGCATTTTCATAAATGGTGCCGTGACCAACTGGTGGCCTTTGGGCAAACCCTGCCAGCACACAACATGCAAGTCGGCGCGAAGATGGCAGACATGGTTCAACGCGTCATTAGCGGTGTCGACCGCCAGCAAATCCCCAGCGGACAATACCAGGCGGTGCTGATCGACGAAGGCCACGACTTTGCCCCCGAGTGGCTCAGATTGGTCACGCAAATGGTGGACCCCGCCACCAACAGCCTGCTGGTGCTGTATGACGATGCGCAAAGCATTTATGAGCGCAGCCGCTCCAAACAGTTCAGCTTCAAAAGCGTGGGCATCCAGGCGCAAGGCCGCACCACGATCCTGAAAATCAACTACCGTAACACCCGCCAGATTCTGCAAACCGCCAACCTGATTGCCGCCGACCTACTGACCGCCGACGACAAGGACGACGATGGCATTCCGCTGCTCAAACCCATCAGCTGCGGGCGCGATGGCGAAGCGCCGCTGATCATCCGCTTGCCCACCCTGCGCGCCGAAGCGACCAAGATTGCCGACCTGCTGAACGCGGCGCATCAGGAAGGCCACGCATGGGCCGACATGGCCGTGCTGTGCCGCCACCACAACGAAATGAATGAATGCACCCAGGCCCTGAGCCGCTGGCAACTGCCGTTTGAAATGCGCAAAGGCTCTGGCAGCTTTCACCCGCATGAGGACACCATCAAGGTGATGACGATGCATGCCAGCAAAGGGCTGGAGTTTCCGGTGGTGGCGCTAATGGGTGTGGGGCAGATGCCCGCTGCGGGCGAGGACGAGCGGGACGAGGCGCGGCTGTTTTATGTCGGGGCGACGAGGGCGACGCAGCGGTTGGTGATTGGCGTTAGTGGTGATGGCGGATTTGGGGGAAGGTTGGCGTGACTAAGCGACGACCAGATCAATAAAAAAGACGCGCCCTCCGTCCAACAATCTAAAACCAATTCACACTGACGCATGCTGCACATCGCCTACTACGAAGCTGACCTTGCCACCTTCTGCAATGCCCACGAGAACGAGATACTCGGTGAGCTCACTGCCAGGCACAGTTTTGCGCTTGAAAATCAGCAGCGAAATGCGTGGCAGCAACAAATCACGCTGCTGAAAACATCGCTGGCAGGCCTCGATACCGGTAGGATTTACTTTGAATTTTCTATCCCCCGCATGGGCAAGCGGGCAGATGTCGTTGTTCTTGTACGAGGTGTTGTCTTCGTCATTGAATTCAAGGTGGGTTCGACTACTTTTGACCATGCTGCGCTTGAACAAGTGCATGACTACGCATTGGATCTGAAAAACTTCCACAAGGGCAGCCACAACGCAACGGTCTTGCCAATTTTGATAGCGACGAATGCATCAACTCAAGGACCTTCGACCTATTGCTGGGCGGACGACAACGTGGCTAAGCCCGTGTGTGCGGCCCCTTCAGATCTTTTTGGAATCATTGAAGCGGTCCTTGTTCAGACTGATACTTCCGAGATCAATCACGCGCAGTGGTCGCATTCCGGTTATCAACCAACCCCCACCATCGTTGAGGCAGCACAAGCGCTGTATCGCAACCATGACGTCCGTGAGATTGCGCGGTCTGGTGCGGATGCGGAGAATTTGGGGCACACCACAGACCGCATCAATGAACTGATTGAAACCGCAAAGGTATCAAACCGAAAGATCATTTGCTTCGTGACCGGCGTTCCTGGCGCTGGCAAAACGCTTGCCGGCCTCAACATTGCCACCACCCGCGTACTCGGTCACGCGGATGAGCACGCTGTTTTTCTGTCTGGCAACGGTCCTTTGGTCGATGTACTGAGAGAAGCCCTTGCACGCGATCAGGCGGCGCGGGAAAACGTGCCAAAAAAAGATGCGGCCCGCAAGGTGTCCGGGTTTGTCCAAAACATCCATCATTTCAGAGACGAGGCGCTTCGCGACCCCAAAGCACCTGTTGAACGTGTCGTGGTTTTTGATGAGGCGCAGCGCGCCTGGAACCGGGATCAGGCAACAAAATTCATGCAGCAGAAGCGGGGCCACGCCGACTTTGACATGTCCGAACCCGCTTTCTTGGTGGGGGTCATGGATCGCCATGTGTCTTGGTGCGTCATCGTTTGCTTAATCGGTGGTGGTCAGGAGATCAATACCGGCGAAGGAGGATTAGCGGAGTGGCTCGATGTGATGGGCCAGCAATTCGCGCATTGGGACGTGCACGTATCCAGTCGGCTTGATGATCCCGACTACATCTGGGATAGCGAAACGAGCGAAGCGCTGAAAAAGGTTGCGACGACTAAAGACGAAGCGTTGCACTTGGGTGTTTCAATGCGTTCGTTTCGTGCTGAGTCTCTTTCTGAGTTCGTAGGGCATGTCATTGAGAACAGGCCGATAGATGCTCGCATAGCCTACGCAAAGATTGCAAATCAATATCCGATTCGACTGACCCGTGATCTCAACACGGCCCGCCAGTGGCTGCGCAATATGGCGAGGGGAACTGAGCGATTTGGTCTTGTTGCCTCATCTGGGGCAAATCGACTTCGCCCAGAAGGCATTTTTATGAAGTCACAGATTGACGCGCCCGTTTGGTTTCTGAACGACCGCACCGACGTGCGCTCCTCGTACTACCTCGAAGAAGTTGCGAGTGAATTTGACATTCAAGGGCTGGAGTTGGATTGGGCTGGCGTGTGCTGGGATGCCGACTATCGGTATGACGAGGGCTCTTGGAAACACTTCAGCTTTCGTGGCACCAAATGGCAGCGTTCAAATGCCACTGAAAAGCAACTGTTTTTGAAGAATGCGTACCGCGTGATCCTGACCCGCGCACGCCAAGGGATGGTGATATTTGTACCCCTTGGTAGCCAAACCGATCCCACCCGGCCTTGCGATTTCTACGACCAGACATTCGACTACTTGCGGCTCTGTGGTTTACCTGAATTGCTCGTTGGACCTCAACCACTAGAGGCAACAATTTTGCGATATCCAATCAGCCCGTTGAATCCCGCTGTAACTAGAGCTGTTGATTCAAGACCAACAAATCATCCTGATGAACGTGGGCGATCATGATGCGGATAGCGGATTGCTTGAAGCTGATGGCCTTCATTCGCTCATTATTCAATAGCTACTAACGCATGTAACACGGGCGCTAGAGCCTGATTTGACTTAAAAGCAGTTACCGCACACACCGAAACGTCAAGTTCAACCTGCGCCGCCCTAGCAGCGTATGTTCACCATCGACCAATGCCGTCACGCCGTGGAAGGCCAGCCGCGCTGGGCCGCCCCAGACCACCACGTCGCCATGCACCAGCCGCCAGCGTTGGGGGCGGTCTTTGCGGCTGGGGGTGCCGAACAGAAACACCGCAGGCAAACCCAGCGAGAGCGAGACGATGGGGGCGCGCAGGTCGAGTTCGTCCTTGTCCTGGTGCAGCGAGAGTTTCGCGCCGGGCACATATTGGTTGATCAGGCAGGCGTCGGGCGCAAAGTGAGGGTAACCGGCCTGCGACTCGGCGCGCTGGGCCAATTCCAGCAGACAGCCTGGCATGGCGGGCCAGGGCTGGTTGGTGAGCGGGTCCAACGCGGCGTAGCGGTATCCGCTGGGGCTGGACACCCAACCTAGCGGGCCACAGTTGCTCATTGCTACCGACATGGTGTAGCCGCCGGGGGTTTGCCAGTGGCGCAAGGGCGCTAGATGGAGGACGGTCTCGATGGCTTGAAGCAGGGCCGCATCCCCCTCGCGAGCAAAGCCGTGCAGCAACACCGCGCCAGGGGCCATCTGTGTCAGCGCGGTCTCGGGTGGCAGGTCGTCAAAGAGGTCCATAGGGGTCAATTTACTATTTTTTTGGCATGAACGTTCGCTCAATCGATATGAGGCAAACGACGGATCCCAAGCTAGCCGGACTGAGCAGCGACAATCGACCCTTCGCGCCCAAGGCTTTACCTTGCGGCCACCCATCACTTACCTGAAGAGCCGTAATATGACCCAAGACCAGAATCCACCCGCCGAATCCCCCAAGAGAGCGCTTTGCGAATCGTGCGCTGGCGTCCAGCAAAACTGGCGCCGCGCCCCTGGCCACGCCGAACTGGTGCAAGGCGTTAACCGCAAAGAGCCGCGCCCCCACGGCCAGGTCACCGTCACCCGCTACTGCTGCGACCGCTGCGGCACGGTGTGGGACTACGAAAACAACAAGGTCAACCTGCACGCCGGCTGGTCGGTGGTGGGCTGATATTTTTCTTGCCATCCACTTTGGGAGTGTCCCCATGAATCTGAAAACTCTGTGTTTGTCGATGGGTGCCAGCTTGCTGCTGGCAAGTGTCAGCAGCGCCACGCTGGCGGCGCTGGCGGTTGGGGCGCCCGCACCAGACTTCAGCACCGACGCGGCGCGGGCCGGGGTCGCGTTCAAGTTCTCTTTGGCGGAGACCCTGAAAAAAGGGCCGGTGGTTTTGTACTTTTATCCCAAGGCGTTCACCAGCGGCTGCACGATTGAGGCACACAACTTTGCCGAGGCCACGCCCAAATTCAACGCCCTGGGCGCCACGGTGGTCGGTATCTCCAACGACAACATCGACACCCTGAAAAAGTTTTCTGTCGAGGCGTGCCGCGACAAGTTTGCTGTGGCGGCCGACAGCGGCGCGAAAATCATGAAGCAGTACGACGCGGCCTTGTGGATCAAGCCCGACATGGCGGACCGTATCTCGTATGTGATCAGCCCCGAGGGCAAAGTGCTTTATGTGTTCTCCAGCCTGAACCCTGACCAGCACGTAGAGAACACGCTCAAGGCCGTCGAAGTGTGGCGCGCTTCAGCCCGCTAGTCCCCCAACCCCAACTCACCACCGCATCATGGCCCGCATTCAAATCGAACTCCCCGAGCAACTCCCTTTCGCCACCGAGATCACGCTGTACGGCAGCCACATGAACTACGGTGGGCACTTGGACAACGCGCTCCTGCTGACCGTGGTGTCTGAGGCGCGGGTGCGTTTTTTCAAGTCGCTGGGCTATACCGAGCTGGACGTGGAGGGCGTCGGCATCATCGTGTCAGACGCGGCGCTGCAATACCGTTCGGAGGCGTTCCACGGCGAGGTGATGGTGGTGCGCATGGGCGCGGCTGACTTTGGCAGCAAAGGCTGCGACCTGCTGTGGTGCATGACCGAGCAGTTGAGCCAGCGCGAAGTGGCACGCGGCAAAACCGGCATCGTCTTTTTTGACTACGCCACGCGTAAAACTGCGCCGGTGCCGGAGGCTTTTCGCGCCCAGTTTGCTATTAAATAAATAGCTGCTCACGCAATTAAAACGGGGGCTAGAGGCTGATTTGGCTTAAATTCTCGGCAGCAATGGCGCGAAAGTCCTCGGATACCCGCGCATCGCCCGCGATGGTCTGCCAAAACACGGCGGCCAGCGCCCGCGCCTGCGCCCATTCGGGCAGCGTGGCGGCGGTGGGTTGCAGCGGGCGGGCTGCAAAATCGCGCGCCACCAGCTCGCCGCCAACCGGCGCGTAGAGCATGGGCAGCATGTCGTAGGTGGGTGACAGCGCCCAGTCGTCGTTGCGCAGAAGCAGAGAAATGTTGCCGTAGTGGCGGTCGGTGTTGGCAATCAAAACACCGTAAGCCTCCAGCAGGCGCAGGGTGCGGGCGTCGTCAGTGGTCAGCAGGCCGCGCGCCAGCAGGCGATTGGCGGTGGCGGCCCAGTTGTCCATCTCGCCCACATATTCCGCGTCAAACACCAGCAGCGACACCATGCCGATGCGCCCGCCCTGCGCGGTACGGTCAAAGCGCTCGGACTCCAAAAACACGCGCCCTTCACCACTGAACACCTGCGTTTTGGCAGCTGGCAGGCCCGCACGGAGTAGTGTTTGCAGCGCCAGATGCTCGCAAATCAGCAAGTCGCGCGTGCGCTGGTCCACCGGCGCGTCACCGGCTGGCGAGAACTTGACGATGACGTGGCGCCCCGCCGTGTTGGTGCAAAACTTGGGCTGCTCGCCGCCCGCAGATGAGCCACCCAGCGTGCCTTGCATCGCCTGCTCGGCCAGACGCGGATAGTCGGCCGCTGAATCAACACGGGAAGCGCGCTCGGGCAGGGTGTGAAAACGCTGAAACGCCGCCTCACCCACGATCAGGTTGCCCGGCAAGTCATCGCCAAACAGGGCCAGCGCACGCAACACATCGTCGTCATTCCAGTGGCGCGGGTCGTTGCCCAGCTGCAGCTCAGGGTGGGCGTGAGCAAAGGTGCGGCCCATGAAACCCTGCGGGCGCATGTCTTCCAAAAACCAGGGCAGGCCGCCGTGCTGGGCGCTAACGCCATCCGCCTCGTCAACCCAGACCGCGCCACCGGCCAGCGGCACCATGCGGGCAAAAGGCGAAGGCTGGCCCAGCGCATCGACCCGCATCACCGGCACCTCGCGACCCACACCAGCCACCGTGCGCGGCAACACGTAACGCTGCGAGCGCGCGGCGCCCACTTTTTGCACCTGCCCGGACTGGATCAGCGGCGCCAACGCCCGCGACACCGTGGGCTGGCTGGCGCCCAACAGCTCTTGCAACGCGGCGCTGGTCTGCACCCCACCCAGACGGCGCAGGGCTTGCAGGATGTTGGCGGTGAGGTCGGAGGGGGTGGCCATGAATTGTTTTATGAATAGATAATTTACAAGCTAATCATAATAAATTCAAGGCATCGGCGGGTACTTTGAATAGATACTTTTAGCTGGCTTAATCCCGAAAGTACCAGAACCCGACATTCACCCACTCGGTCAACTGGCTGGCAAAGGCGGGGTTCTCCATCCCGGTCGCCAGTTCGTCGTGGCTCAACTCGTCGTGGTCGCACAGCGCGATGACGGCCGCTTTTGACGCCGCACCGAATTCAAAGCGCTCGCCGTCGATGTAGCACACGCCTTGCGCCACGGTCTCGTCCAGATAGAAACAACGCAGGCCGCCGGTGCGGATCAGGGGCTGGTCCAGCAGTTGCTCAGTCACCTCTTCAGCGCTCAAAGCATCGTCGTCCAGCGCTTGCAAATCCAGCCCGCATTTGGTCTTGGAAAAATAGCTGCCGGCAAAGTCGGCCATCAGCGTGTCGTTGTCCAGCACGGCTTGCAGGTGAGCGCGGATCATGGCGAAATCGCTGGGGTTGATGTGGCCCTGATGCTGGTGAATCGGGCGCTTGGGGTCGCTGATGAGGGTCTTGCCCAGCTCTTTGTCGATCACGTAATCGGCCAGGCCGCTGAGCAGGTCGGAGTTGGATTTGGCCCGGAAACCGACCGAGAAACTCATCGACTCTTCCAGCGCCACGCCCTCGTGGGGGAAACCTGGCGGGATGTACAAAATATCGCCGGGCAGCAGTTCGGTGTCGATGATGGGCTGGAACGGGTCCACGTGCAGCAGCGCGGCATGGGCGGCAAACTGGCGGTGCTCGCCTTTATCGCCGACGCGCCAGTGGCGCTTGCCCGAGCCCTGGCAAATAAACACGTCGTACAAATCAATGTGCGGCCCGACACCACCACCGGGTGTGGCGTAGCTGATCATCACATCGTCCAGCCGCCATTTGGGGATGAAGGCAAACGGCTTGACCAGCTCGGCCACCTCGGGCGACCAGTGGTTGACGGCTTGCACCACCAGCGTCCAGCCCTCTTTGCCAAAGCGTTTGTAGGTCTCGAACGGGCCGTTTTCAGCCTGCCACTCGCCGTCTTTTTTGTAGACCAGGCGCGACTCGACTTCTTCCTCACAGGCCAGCCCGGCCAGGTCGTTGGGGCTGATCAGGTCCTCAAAATGTTGAAACCCTTGTCGGATGACGACTGGCTTTTGTTGCCAGTAGTGTTCCATGAAGTGTTCAAGGGTGAAGTCGGCCAGATGGAGTGTGAGCATGGTGACGCCAGATGAAAAGGACAAAGTATCGCACCCACGGCCAGATCGAAACCGGCGCGCGGGGGCGCTTCAGTTGCCTTGCAGCTGGCGCATGAGCTTGCCCAGCGCATCGTTCAGGATGTCTGATAACGGCTCCGGCTCCGGCTCGGGCGGGGGTGGCGGACGGGGGCGCGGAATAGCGAACTCTACTTTCGGGTCCAGCCAGCGGTTGCGAAAGGCCTGCTGAAACACCTCGCCCACCATCGGCAACGCGCTGCGTGCGCCTTGGCCCCACGAGCCCATCGTCACCCGGTTGTCGTTGTAACCCACCCGGGCACCGGCCACCAGCTGCGGGTTCATCATGATGAACCAGCCGTCGGTGTTGTCTTGCGTGGTGCCGGTTTTGCCGGCCAGATCGGCCTGAAGGCCATAGCGGTAGCGAATGGC
>Ga0007792_10000208_pt1 | contig 21500 bp, 23 predicted proteins | sample CryBogmetaGMA6M_FD_60371 | JGI IMG/M metagenome (GOLD analysis project Ga0007792, IMG submission 60371) | Freshwater microbial communities from Crystal Bog, Wisconsin, USA - MA6M | ecosystem: Environmental > Aquatic > Freshwater > Lake | place: Crystal Bog, Wisconsin, USA | collected 2009-07-06
GCACCCCGCCCGGTCAGCACCAGTTCAACGGTGTCGGGTTTATCGTCGATCAACTGAAGCAGATCTCTTTCCGTGATCAGGCCGGCTCCGACGGCGCCATGGGCTTCATCGGCGATAACCACGTCAAAGGAACCGGATTTCATGGCATTGGCGAGCGCTTCCAAACCGCGCTGAGCTTTCTCGATGTCCGCAGGCAAGGGGCCGCCCCGGATGAAATGGCCCAGCCCGTATTGTTCAATGGTGACCTCGGGAAATCGCTCCCGCAGGAGACGGATTTCGCTGTAGTCACCGCTTTTTATGAATTGGCCCAGATAGACCCGCAGGCCGGCCCCGACAGCCCGGACGATGAGGCCCAGGGCAGCCGTGGTTTTGCACTTCCCGTCGCCCGTATAGACTTGGACATAGCCTTTCATGGATTCTCCCAAGGCGGCCTTTCCGGGAGGAGGGTCTTGAATTGTTGCACAAGGGCGGCTTCATAATCCCTGTCATAGCGCCCCTCAAGGAACCGGCGGTACGCCTCGCGATGGAAACACGCCCAGGAGGCTTCCTCGTGTCCGGGGTTGATCGGAAAAAAAAGCGCCCCCACAGCGGCTGCAGCCTTGAGATCACCCGGCGCATCGCCGATCATCAGGACGCGGTCGGACGGATAGCGCCCGGATGTCGCCAGGGTGAGGTGTTCGGATTTCGTTCCGAGTTCCTGGCCGGCGATGACCTCGACAAACCTCAGGAGCCCATGTTCCTCCCATTCCCGTATCAGGGCTTCGGTGGGGGTTTGTGATACACAAATGGCATCCGAGTGCGTTCTGATATCCTCGAGGCTTTCGATGACGCCCTGGAAAGGCTTGATATTCCTGACAGTCCGGGCCACGGCCTTATTAACCTCAAGGCTCCATGTGAGGAGTTGTTGCAGTTCGGGATCATGAGTATCCGCCACACGTTTTTCAAGGGCAGGGTTTCCGAGGGGTAGCCCTGACTCGCAGAACTCCCTGAGAGCCCGTGTGGAGGGCAGTTGAAAACCAGTCCGTCGCACCTCGGGATGACTACGAAGAAGGTCGAAGGTGGTCAGCAGGCAGGGAAAGCGGTTCTGGCCCCGGTGGATGGAATAAAGGTTTACGAACTCGGCCGTCTGCCGGAGGGCCATTTCAATGGGCTCCAGTTTCCAGATGGAAATGATGAGGGAATGAAAACATTGCTTCTGCTTGATTTCCATGGTGGGAAAAATGCAGCCGTCAGAATCAATGCCCACAAAAGTTTGGAACCGGGGTTGAAGATTCAGCAGATGCTCCCGGGTGTAATGCGGGGTTGTACTCATGGGACAGTTCTATCGAAGCGGTGACATGGGGGCAAGATCAAAGGCAGACTCGACATTGTTTGTGCCCTGGATTACTATTTTGCCTATCAGTCCTTTTCGTGACTGGCAGCCGGGAAACGATGACAATGAGTGAGGAAAGCCGACAACGGGAAGACTTGGAGAATCAGGTCTGGAACGCCATCGCGGCGTTTGAGCAGATCGTGGAGACGATTCCGGACGACAGGGTGTCGCTGGAAGCCCTGTCGCATGCCTATGAGCAGGTCGGCGATATTTCACGTGCGCGTGAATATCTCAGCCGCTTGGTTTCAGTGGTCATCGAGGAGAAGGACAGGGAGACTGTCGAAATGCTGCGGGATAGGATGGTCGCTCTGGCGGCTTCGGATCCCCATGCGCGGGAAACGCTTTCCCGTATGGAGGCCTTTCTGTCCTCGTCAGCCGGCGAGGTCAAGCAGTTCGATCTCACCGAGGCGACGCACCACGAGACCGCTGCGGCCAAGGTCGATGATGCGGAGTGGAGGAGCTCGCATGTTACTGCCGAGCTGTCATTTGCCTGGACCCTGTTTCAGGGGGGGGAATTGACCCAGGAGGATTATGCCCTGGTGGCGCAGGATCTAAGCGCCATCTCAACCAATGCTTCCCTCGTGACCGTATCGGTGCTGCATGCGCTTCATGACCGGGGTAACCGGAGTGTGGAGCGCATTCTGGCGTTTGCGGCGCGGGATTCCGGGACTCCCATGATTCCGCTATCCCTCTTTGAAATACAGGATACGGTTTTTCAGATGCTTCCCAAGGACTTCGTGATTCGCTTCGGGGTCATGCCCTTCGAGATGATGGGGAAGGATGTCCTTGTAGCGCTATTGAACCCCTACAGCAAACAACTCAGGGAACGAGTGGAAGCGATGATCGGTCTGCGGTGTCATTTTTTCATGACTGCCCCGCATGAGTTCGATGCCACGATCGAACGAAAAAAACTCAGGATCGAGGCCGCGGGGGGTGTGGCGTCTACTCCGTAGAGCCGCCCACTGACAGGAACTTCTCCTCGCCCTGAAAGGCAAGCTTGACGCGCTGCTTTTCAATGGCCTCGATCTTGACCCCTTCAAGGGAATCCCCGGGGCTCAGCATCTGTCCATTGACAATGGCGGCACTGTGTCCATTGCGGCGGCTGCCGATAATCCCTGTGACGAGCAATTTCGGCCATTGCGCCGGCATCGAGACCTTTGCCGGGCTCGCGATGGGTTCGTTCGTGACGGCTTGGGGTTGTTTTGCTGATTCGGTGGGGCGAGGGTCCACCACCTTCGGCGCGGGTATTGCCTCGACTGCAGGGGCTTGATTTGCAGGCCGAGGAAGAGGTGAGGCGACGACATTCGTGGCTGGGGCGACTGTTGCGGCCACGGCAGAGGCATTTGTGGCGGGTACAACAGCCGGTGCCACTTTGGGCGGGACCGGCGGTGTAGGCGCCGGCGCGGTGTTGGTGGCGATGGCGACGACCGTTGGCGTTGTGGCTGGAGCAGGTTTCGTCTGCCACAGGTGCAATCCGAATATCAGCAGCCACAGGATGAACGCGACGCCAAGAATGCCAAGCAGAACGAGTCCTGCCAGCATGGCCCAAGGACGACGGGTAGGGGCTTCATCCCCGGTGGGCTCGGGGGGAGTTTCCAGGGGGATAGCGGGAGGAGGTGTGACGACGGATTTTTCATCCTTTTCAACTTCTTCCCGTTGTTTCCGCAGGGCTTCCTCTATTAAGCTCACGGTGTCTCCCTCCTCTTGGCCCGGTCAGTCGGCATGTTGATCCCCCTCATGGGCGTGATCATGGTCATGCCCCTCATCCTTCTGGCAGGCGTCATGAACAGTCTGTCGTGTTAATTTATCAAGCAGACTTCGTGCCGAGTCCTTAGGAGTCTGACCACCCTCCAGCAGGACGATACGTTCCTTAATATAGTGCCGATCAGGAAAAATGGCCAGCGCGTTCTTATAGCACTCGATAGCTTTCCCCGGGGTTTCCCTGAGTTCGTGGAGGAAGCCCAGAAAGACAAGGATTTCAGCCTTGTCGAGGGCGAATTGGCGGTCGTCGGGTTCGGCACTGGACGCCGCTGAGTGAGCCTGGAGGCTCAGGGCGGACTCAAGAGCAGAAAAGGCGGAGTCGAAATCACGGGTCCTGATCGACATGCGACCTTTTTCAAGGGGGATCCGGTAGTCGTTGGGATTAAGCCGCTGGCCTTCCGCCAAAATTTGATTGGCGATGTCGCTGCGATGCAGGCCGGTTGCAGCCCAGAAAGCGGATACCAGAAAGGCGTCCACATTATTCGGATCAGCACGGGTGGCAAGTTTCAGCCATGGAAGGATCTCGGCGCTTTCACCCCCATCCGAATGGGCATGCTGTTCAGGGATGATGTTGCCTTGCCAGCGTTGGAAGACGCTATGGGTGTCGGCTTTGGATTCGATATGGCCCACTCCCTTGTGGAAATACAGGTCAGCCTCATTGAAGAACGTCAGACTCATGGCCTGTCTGCTTTCGCCGAGCAGGAAATCTGTCAGTCCCCCCTCCTGGGCGGGCAAGGGGGTGGAGGCTGTGAGGATGCAGGCTAGGCTGAAGGCGAGCCCCCACGATCCTGCCAGAAGCGCCCAAGCGAAAAGCGGGGGCGAAAGGGGTCTCACGGGATATCCCCCCGTGAGAAGTGGCGCTTCCGGTAGCCAATCCATGCCAGGGTGAGGATGACAACCGTCATCAGGGCGGCGTAGAGGAGGATTCCCGTAACGGTTGGCCATGGTGCGCACCCCCAGTCGTGAACGAGCCGGCGGCGCAGATCGAACAGTTCAAAATGCGGGAAGAGATAGTAGAGCGTGTAGAGGGATGTGCTCATTACGCTGTTCGCCCCGACCAACATGGAGGGGACTCTGGGCAGGATCAGGAATGCGGCAGCGGTAACGACATAGGTGGTCACGGTGGCGGCGTCACGGTTCATCCGGGTTGAGAGTGCTATGCCTATGGCGCAGATCAGGGACAGTGAGGCGGCATGGAGTATCACGGCCTGAAGCAGGGTCATGGGGTCGAACAGGCCGCCTTTGAGTGAAACCCCAAGGCACAGCGTGAGGTAGAGGCACACCAGGGCGAGACAGGTCATGGTCCACGCTCCAAGCCATTTCCCAAGGATGAGATTCAAGCGGGAAACCGGTTTCGCGAGCAACGGAAACAGAGTCCCCTGCTGCAGTTCCTGGGGAAGTTGGCGTACCGAGGTATTCACCGCGAGGATCCAGGCCAGTATCCACACCATCAGGCCCCCCATATCCTTGATATAGCCCGCCACCCGGGAGAGCCCGAATACGTCAAAGGAAATAAGCCACCCCAGAAGGGCAGCCATCAGGATCAGCAGGACGTAGATGTCTTTCCTGCGCGCCATTTCGATCCAGACCACGGAAGCCAGGGTGAGGATCTGTTTCATGTCGTTACCGCCTTGATGAAATAAAGCTCAAGACTTTCCCCCGGGGGGACAAGTTTGCTGACGGGGCCTTCGGCGACGAGCCGCCCTTTTGACAGGATTGCGATGCGGTCACAGGCTGACTCAACCTCCGACAGTTCATGTGAGGAGAAAAAGACGGTTTTGCCGGCGGCTTTCCTCGCGGCGATCATGCGACGTATATCGCGCCTCCCGAGGGGATCCAACCCGCCGGTTGGTTCATCCAGAATGAGGAGATCCGGATCATTAATAAGGGCCTGGGCCATGCAGATGCGCTGCCTCATTCCCCGTGAATAGGAGGCAATACGCCGGTCTGCCGCTTCGCTTAAACCGGTTTCCTCCAGAAGTTGGGTGGACCGTTGCCGGATGACGGAGAGCGGCAAGCCGAATAATCTCCCGGCCATGGTCAGGAGTTCGCGCCCGGTCAGGAAACCGTAGGTATCGGGATTCTCCGTCATGTAGCCGATCTTCTCCCTGGCTATGGACTGCGTCACAGGGCGGCCCAAAAGGCTTGCGGATCCCGAAGTGGCTTCCTGAAACCCGAGGAGGACCTGAAGCGTGGTGGTTTTTCCTGCGCCATTCGGGCCAAGGAACCCGTAAACAATGCCCGGTTCGACTCTCAGGGTCAGGTTCTGCAACGCCTGAACAGATCCCCTCCGTCCGGGAAAGGATACACACAAGTCCTGAATCTCAATGGCCGGAATCACAAATGTCTGTCTATCATATCCCGGCAGGTGCGTCAAATTGCGCAATTCAATGTTGAGCTTGAAAAGTTTTGAGTTCAGCCGCGAAGTTCGATAGCTTGAGAGTTTCTTTTGCACGATCACGGCTCACAACATCAGAAAGGCGGATGATATGGCTTCTCCAGACTTCAAGGCAGCTTACAAAACCATCATGGATGATCATTTCCCCCCCCGAATGGAGATCAGTTTCATCGAGGAGGATGGGAGGCGGCAGACTTTGGGGTATGAAAAGCAGGCCTGGCTGATCGAGGGGGTCAGGAAGGGGTTGCGGTACGGGGAAAATCCGGGCCAGGAGGCGGCGCTCTACAAGTTGACGGGCGGGAATTTGAAACTGGGTGATGTTACTTGTATCCAGCCCGGCCGGCATCTGGCATCGGATGTGGAACTGCTCCAGTCCGGGAAGCATCCCGGCAAAACCAACATCACCGATGCGGATAATGCCCTCAATATCCTGCGCTATCTGATGGATGAGCCCTGTGCGGTGATTGTGAAGCACAACAATCCCTGCGGGGCCGCCCGGGCAACCTCCCTCGCCGAAGCCTATCGCAAGGCGAATATGGCGGACCGGGTGGCGGCGTTCGGAGGGGCCATTGCGTTGAACCGCGAGGTGGATCGCGACACGGCGGCGCTGATCACCGAAAATTATGCCGAGGTTGTTGTAGCCCCAGAGTTTGCGCCGGGCGCAATGGACCTGTTCTCCAAAAAGAAAAACCTGCGGGTAATGCGGATCGGCAATATGGCTCGACTTCGTGAATTCGCCGGTGGCGTCGTGGTGGATATGAAGTCCCTGATGGATGGCGGCCTCATTGTCCAGACCTCTTTCGTTCCCCGGACGACATCCCGGACGGACCTGCTGCCCGCCCAGGCTATTTACAAGGGGAAGGACTACCGGATCAACCGGATGCCCACGGATCAGGAATATTCCGACTTGTTGTTCGGTTGGTTGGTTGAATGCGGGGTGATCAGCAATTCGGTCCTCTATGTCAAGGACGGGGTCACTGTCAGTATCGGTGCCGGCGGTCAGGACAGGGTCGGGATGGCCCAGTATGCCCGCGATAAGGCCTATCGCAATCTGGCTGACCGGATCTGCTGGGAACACCATGGCGTCCCCTACAGCAACCTCGCGGATGAATCCAAACGCCGGGGTATTGATGAGGAGACGGCCCAGCAGAAAGGCGGGCTAGAAGGGGCCTGCATGGTCTCGGATGCCTTCTTCCCGTTCCGTGACGGCGTGGAGGTCGGGCTCCGCGAAGGGATCACGGCGGTTATTCAGCCGGGAGGGTCCGAGCGTGATTTTGAAGTTATCGAGGCCTGTAACGAGGCCGGTGTTGCGATGGTGTTCACGGGGCAGCGTTGTTTCAAGCATTAAGCCCGCTTCCAGCCGGAAATAAAAAAGCCGCCATCTTCATGGCGGCTTTTTTATTTGGCAACACCAAGCCGTTACTTGAGGATTGTCACCCGGTAGAACTGCTGTGTTGAGGCGACAGCCGACAAGACGACTTCATTCGTGCCGCTAGTATCATAGGCGATGTTGTTTGTGACATTCTGCCAGCCTACGCCTGCAACCAGGTTGGTGGATTCATCGACGCGATAAGGGGCCAACGCTCCCGCGCTGCCCAACCACTTAATACGGGGAATCCCATTGCTGATTACCTGGCTTACGATAACCAGTTTGGATCCGGGATTGGTCGGGCCGGTTCCCGCGTAATACTCTGCCCAGTTTGGCATACCGTCGACGTCAGCGTCAGCCGTGCTGGACTCCGCTGCCGCCATGGCGTTGGATGAGGTGTCGTTTGTCACGCCCGTCACAATGAACCAATTGTAGGGGATGCCATAGGTAGAGGTGATATAGTCGGCGGAAGTACTCGGCTGGACGTTCAGGTCGTCGATCATGCCGCTACCGTTGAGGACCAAGGAGGAAATCTGGGTCGGATAAACGAGCGGTTTTGCCATGGAGAGCCACGGGCCGTTTGTTGTCCCGTCCCCCAAATTAGCTGTCATATGTCCATTCGTGGACATCAGGGGTTGTCCGTCAATTTGTACTTTGAACATGGGGTTGAATCCGCCCTCTCCGTCAGAAGGTTCTCCGTGATAATTAAGGGAGACTGTGACTCGACACCACTTCCCCGTGGAAATAGGTGTGCTGCTGGCGTTGAGTACAGACCATGTAGCGTAGTCAACCGAATAGGCTGCTGTTTGCACGCCGTGCCATACAGCCACGCCATTTGTGAGGAAGGCTATGCTTAATTGGGAGTTCGAAATTGCGGTACTGTAAGACAGTTCCTGGGAGACGTTCGGTCGAACCATGACGTCAATGGAAACCACCGGGTCGGCGCCGGAATAACTGTTGGTGAGCGGCGCATTCTCGAAACTCAAGACATTCGTATGAGTATCGCCAAGCGGCGCGCCCATGTATGCCGTGTTCATGGCCGTGGTGTTCAGATAAGGGACGTTTGTAACAGCGGTAATGGCAGCCGATGAGGTCCAGTCCGCATCGTTTGTGATGGCGTATGCAGCAGGATAAGCCTCGAAACTGTTCGAGTATGGCAGAGATGCCCCCAGCGCCAGAGACGTTGAATAAGCCGCTATTGCCGCAATCAAACCTATAAACCCGTTATTCATGATCAATCCTCCGGATAAAATAGAAAGATATCCTCCCAATCCTTGTCATTAGGATACTCTGGCGACCTCTGGGTGTCAATCACAAGGGTTTGTCTTTTTTTTGTTTCCGGACGGGTGTTGCGTCCCTTGCTTTCCCTTAAGGAAACCGCGAAAACCATTGACGGGATGGCACGGGCGAGGTACAAGAACTCGCTTATTCATCGCCGGATAAGGGCGAGACTGTATTTTGTGTCATAACCCGTTGCGCAACAAGCGGTCCGGCGGGGAGCATGAAGGGGCTTCGATGAAAATCTATTTGAACGGCAAGCTGGTTCCTGAAAAGGATGCGAAGGTTTCGGTTTTCGACCACGGATTACTTTATGGGGATGGTGTATTTGAGGGCATACGGTCCTATAATGGGCGTGTTTTTATGCTCGATGAGCATGTTGAGCGGCTTTTTCGATCTGCAAAAGCCATTGACCTGAAGATTCCGTTAACGCGGGAGGGGGTTGCCAAGGCTGTTGTCCGGACATGTCTGGCGAATCGCGTCCTGAACGGCTATATCCGGCTGATTGTCACCCGCGGCGTGGGGTCGCTTGGGTTGAATCCTTATAACTGCTCGAAGCCTCAGATCATTGTGATCGCAGGGTCAATACAGTTGTACCCCAAGAAGCTTTATGATGAAGGGTTGTCTATTGTCACGGTTGGCACGATCCGGAACCATACCGAATCGATCAACCCCCAGATCAAGAGCCTGAATTACCTCAACAACGTGCTGGCCAAGATTGAGGCCATTAACTCCGGCTGCATGGAGGCGGTGATGTTGAATCCGCAGGGTTTTGTTGCGGAGGCCACGGGAGACAATATTTTCGTGGTCCGTGGCAACGCCCTGGTCACGCCGCCACCCTGGTGTGGAACGCTGGAAGGCATCACGCGCAATGTGGTGATGAAAATTGCGGCCGAGTCCGGCATGGAGGTCCGGGAGGACGTCTTGACGCGATATGAACTCTATACGGCTGACGAGGTGTTCCTGACGGGAACCGCCGCGGAAGTCATCCCCGTCGTCACCATTGACCGCCGCAGCATCGGCAAGGGGAAGCCCGGTCCAGCCACACGCCGGTTGGCCGCGGCTTTTCATCGATTCGCCGCATCGAGCGGAACGCCGATCAAGTAAATCCCGGGAGGTCCGCATGCGTTGCGAGTGTTGTCAGCAGCATGAGGCGACCATTCATCTTACCCAGATGATTGACGGGCAGTCCCGGGAACTCCACCTCTGTGAAGAGTGTGCCGAGGAGAGCGGTCTGAATGTGCAAAGCGTCATGTCGATCCCCGAAATCCTTTTCGGGATGGGTGGCGCCCCGGAGGCAGCCGCCGAGGGGGGGAAGTCGGCCGGGAAGAGTTGTCCCCATTGCCACATGCGGGGCTGTGATTTCAAGAAAACCGGGCGACTGGGCTGTCCCCGCTGCTATGAAACCTTTGAGGCCGAACTGGGGCCCATGCTGGCGGCAATGCACAAGGGTGGAAGGCATACGGGCAAGGTGCCAGCCGCGCTCCGGAAGGGGTTGGAGAAAGAATCCCTCGCTACACAGCTCCGACAACAGTTGGAGGCCGCGATCCGGAGTGAACAGTATGAGGAAGCCGCCCGGTTGAGGGATCGGATCCGGGAGATGGGGCATGATGCTTGATGACCTGATTCGCAATCCGGGAGCCTGGCTGGTTGCCGACACGCCGGGAAGTGGAGGGGATGCCCTTCAGGGTATCATTGTCAGTAGCCGCATTCGACTGGCCCGGAACCTCGAGGGAGTGGCGTTTCCGGGGTGGGCGGGGGAGGACGAATGCGTCCGGATCCAGGCGAGGGTGTGCGGAATTCTCCAGTCGTTGCCGTGCCTGTCGCCAAGCCTTGCTTTGGACATGGTGCAACTCACTCCTATTGACAGGGAGTTTCTGCGGGAGCGGCATCTGATCAGCCATGATCTTGCCCAGAAGTCGCGGGGGAGTGGCGTGGTCATCCGCCAGGACGAGGTGTTGAGCGTTATGGTCAACGAGGAGGATCATCTACGCCTTCAAGCCCTGAGGCCCGGGTTCCGGTTGCCGGAGCTGTGGGCGGAGATCAGCACTCTGGATGCCGAATTAGAGGAACAGCTGCGTTTTGCTTTCTCTCCGGAACTGGGATACCTGACGGCCTGCCCGACGAATGTGGGGACGGGACTCCGGGCAAGTGTCATGGTTCATGTGCCGGGGCTTCGGTTGATCAATGAAATCGAGCCGATAATCAAGGGCTTGACCAAGATCGGGTTGGCGGTCCGGGGGCTCCAGGGGGAGGGAACGGAGGCCTCCGGGAACATGTATCAAATCTCGAACCAGACGACCCTTGGTGAGCCGGAGTCGGCGATTATTGAACGGTTGATCCACATTGTGGGCGAGGTGGCCCGTCACGAGGCTCACGCCCGGGCCAGGCTGCTCGAGCATCGACAAGTCCATGTGGCGGATTATGTGGGGCGGGCTTACGGGGTGCTGTCCCATGCCCGGGTTCTGACTTCCCATGAAGCGTTGGAGATGTTGTCTGCATTGCGTTTGGGGTGCGAACTTGGTATGATTTCGGATTTGGATAAAGCCAGCGTCAACAAGTTGATTCTGTTTTTGCTTCCGGGGCATCTCCAGAAATCGGAATGTCGCGCAATACCGCCGGACGAGCGCGACCAGGTGCGTGCCCGGATGATCCGGGAGGTCGTGTGCCGGGCAACTCTGGCGTGACGTGAAGGGTGGCGAGGGAAGGACAGGAAAGTATTTTTATGGATAATTCAGGTAATTATACACCGCGGGCCCAGCAAGTGATCCAGTTGGCACGGGGTGAGGCAGACCGGTTCAATCATCCTTATGTGGGGACCGAGCATATTCTCCTGGGGCTTGTCGCGTTGGGGCAGGGGGTGGCGGTCACCGTCCTGGAGCGCATGGGGATCTCGCTGGAAACCCTGCGGCTGGAAGTTGAGAAGGCGGTCGGGCAGGGCCCGGAGACCAAGACGGCGGGCAACATCCCTTTTACGCCCCGCGCCAAGAAGGTGCTCCAGCTGGCGGCCGCTGAGGCCCGTTCCCTGAATCACACCTATATCGGGACTGAACACATTCTTCTCGGCCTGTTGCGGGAGGGGGAGGGTGTTGCCGCCCAGGTCCTTCGTAATTTGAATGTGGATCCCGACACGACGCGGGTGGAGGTCATGAAGGAACTCGACCCGAATTATGAGCCCGGTGAGGATGCCCCCGCTCCGGAACCGAAAACCAAGCCCCATGCGGGTGAGGGGAAGCCGAAGACGCCGGCCCTGAACGCGTTCGGGCGGGATCTCACTGAACTGGCCCGCAAGGGCGCGCTGGATCCCGTGATCGGGCGCGAGTCCGAGTTGGAGCGCTGCATTCAGATTTTGTGCCGGCGTACCAAAAACAATGCCGTCCTGCTGGGCGAGGCGGGCGTTGGGAAAACCGCGATTGTCGAGGGGCTTGCCCAGGTGATTATCAGTGGACAGGTTCCCGATCTCCTTCGAAATAAGCGGGTTATTGCCCTTGATCTCGCCCTGATGATTGCCGGAACCAAGTACCGTGGACAGTTCGAGGAGCGGATCAAGGCGGTGATGGACGAAATCAGGAAGAACGGCAATGTCATTTTGTTTGTGGATGAAATCCACACCATTGTGGGGGCTGGATCCGCCGAAGGAACGATGGATGCCTCGAACATCATCAAGCCGGCTTTGGCCCGCGGGGAACTCCAGTGCATCGGTGCCACGACGTTGAATGAGTACCGCAAGTATATTGAGAAGGATAGCGCACTGGAGCGGCGATTCCAGACCGTGAAGGTCGAGGAGCCCAGCGTGGAGGATACAATCCGCATTCTCAAGGGGATCCGCCACAAGTACGAGGAGCACCACAATGTCAAGATCACCGACGATGCGATTGCTGCCGCCGCCCGCTTGACGGACCGCTATCTCTCCGGTCGGCAACTGCCTGACAAGGCAATCGACACCATTGATGAGGCCGGCGCCAGGGCCCGGATCCAGGCCACGACCCGGTCGCCTGAACTCCGCAGGAAGGAGCAGGCGATTGAGGCGATTCGCATTGAAAAGGAGGCGGCCATCAAGGGGCAGGATTTCGAGGCGGCCGCCCGCCTGCGTGACCTTGAGAAACGGGAACGAGAGGCCCTCGAGGAGAACGTGAAAAAGTGGCAGGATGCCGGCAAGAAGAAAAAAATCCGGGTGACGGAAGACGAGGTCATGTCTGTTGTTTCGAAGTGGACCGGCGTGCCGCTGAAAAAGATGGAAGGCAAGGAACTGGCCCGGCTCCTGAACATGGAGACGGAGTTGGAGAAGACGGTGATCGGGCAGCAGGACGCCATTGCCACCGTGTCCAAGGCGCTCCGGCGGTCGCGGGCCGACCTGAAGGATCCCCGGCGACCGATAGGGTCGTTTGTTTTCCTGGGGCCCACGGGAGTGGGAAAGACCCTGCTGGCCAAGACGCTGGCCGAGTTTATGTTCGATGATGCCAGCTCCCTCATACAGCTCGACATGTCCGAGTACATGGAGAAGTTCACCGTCTCGCGCCTGGTCGGGTCGCCGCCGGGGTATGTGGGATATGAGGAGGGCGGGCAGCTGACCGAGAAGGTGCGCCGCCACCCCTATTCAGTGGTGCTGTTCGATGAGATCGAGAAAGCGCATCCTGACGTTATGCACATGCTGCTCCAGATCATGGAGGAGGGGCGCCTGACCGACAGTGCCGGGCGGCACGTCGATTTCCGGAATACCGTCATCATCCTGACCACCAATCTGGGGTCCGACTTCATCCGGAAGGGGGGACTCGGGTTTACGGAATCAGGTGCGGCGATGGATTACGGTACCCTCAAGAGCCGGATGCTGGAAGAGGTCAAGCGGATGTTCAAGCCGGAATTCCTGAACCGGATTGACGAGATCGTCGTGTTCCGCCAGTTTGAGAGGCCGGAAATGGTCCGGATCCTGGAGCTGGAAGTCCGCAAGGTGAAAAGCCGCCTTGAGACCAGGGGGATTCAATTGACGTTGACGCCCGAGGCGCAGGAGTTCCTGTTGGACAAGGGATTTGACCCGGCGATGGGCGCGCGGCCCCTGCGCAGGGCGGTGCAACGGTATCTGGAAGACCCCATGGCGGAGGAAATCCTCAGAGGGGATTTCCGCGATGCCGGGAAAGTGAACGTGATCAAGGGTGATGGCGGCCTGGTCTTCAGTATTGCTGCCGGCAAGACGAAGGCCTAGGTGCACGGTGTTTGATGCGTTGACGAATTCGCTGGAGTCGGTGTTCAAGAAGCTGCGCGGCTACGGGCGGCTTTCGGAGCCCAATATCCGTGACGCCATGAGGGAAGTCCGGATGGCCCTTCTGGAAGCGGATGTCAATTACGAGGTGGCCCGGGATTTTGTGGCCCGCGTCAGTGAGCAGTGCATCGGCGAGGAAGTGCTTCACAGCATTACGCCCGGCCAGCAGGTCGTCAAGCGGGTGCATGATGAACTCGTGACGCTGCTGGGGGGGGTAAAGAATCGCCGGCTGGAGCTTAATCCGCTTCCTGCACCGGTTATGTTGGTCGGCCTGCATGGTTCCGGGAAGACGACCACTGCGGCCAAGCTGGCATCACTCTGGAAAAAAGACGGGAAAAATGTGCTGCTTGTGGGGGCTGATATCCGTCGTCCCGCCGCCGTCGATCAATTGGGTGTTCTCGCCAGGCAGGTTGGGGTCGATATGCTTGCGCCCGAAAAGGGGGAAACGGTTCCCGCGCTGGGACGTCGCGCCTTGGACAGGGCCGAGGCCACCGGGCGGGATGTGGTGTTATTTGATACCGGCGGCCGATTCCAGATCGATGAAGAGCTGGTTCAGGAGCTGAAGGACCTGAGGGAGATCGTCAAGTGCCGGAACACCGTCCTGGTGGTGGATGCCGCCATCGGGCAGGAGTCGGTGCATGTTGCGCAAGTGTTCCACAAGGCGTTGGACCTTCGGGGATTGATCCTGACCAAGCTCGACGGGGATGCCCGTGGCGGCGCGGCGTTGTCCATCCAATCGGTGACCGGCTGCCCGATCCTGTACACGGGCGTGGGCGAAAAAATCGCTGAACTGGAACCGTTTTATCCCGAGCGGATGGCCTCCCGGATTCTCGGGATGGGCGATATTATCAGCCTGGTGGAAAAGGCGCAGGAATCGGTTGACCTATCCCAGGTGGCCGACATGGAAAAGAAGTTGCGCAAGAACCGTCTCGATCTGGAGGATTTCCTCGGGCAACTCGGGCAACTGCGGAAAATGGGATCCATGGAAAATCTTCTGGAAATGCTCCCGATGGGAGGGCAGGTCAAGGCCAAGCTCCGCGAGGCGGGAAAAGGGCAGGATTTCGCCAAGTCGACCAAGCGTGCCGAGGCGATTATTCAAAGCATGACCCACGGGGAGCGACGTCGCCCCGAGGTCCTGAATGCCAGTCGGAAACGGCGGATTGCGGCGGGAAGCGGGACCCAGGTGCAGGATGTCAATGAACTGCTGCGACAGTTTGATCAGGCCCGCCAAATGGCGAAACGAATGGGGGGCATGCAAAAGAGGTTGCGTCCCCGGTGAGAATGTGACATAGTTCCGCGCTTTTTGAGTCTTGGCGCCGGATCCCCTTTGGGATTTCGGGCCGTTGTTTTGTTTGAGGGAGGCATTGAATGGCAGTAAAAATCAGAATGACCCGGACGGGCGCAAACAAGGATATCAGCTACCGCGTGGTGGCCACCGACAGCCGTTTTCCCCGTGATGGGAAGAACCTGGAAGTCCTGGGGTGGTATGATCCCAAGAAACAAGGGCTTAATTTCGGCTTGAAGATGGAGCGTATTGATCATTGGATCAGCAAGGGTGCCTTGGTCAGCGATACGGTGAAGAGCCTGATCAAGAAAAACCGGGCTGCAGCTAAAGCGAACGCATGAAGGACTTTGTGACGTTCATTGCCCGGGCGATGGCCGAACACCCCGATGCGGTCGTGGTGACGGAAATCGTGGGCAAGCAGACGACGATCCTGGAATTGCGCTGTCATCCCAAGGATGTTGGCCGGTTGATCGGGCGCAGTGGCAAGACGATTGCCGCGCTTCGGGCGCTGGTCAGCAACTATGCGGCCCAGAAGGGATGCCGGACGGTTCTGGAACTGGCGGAATAACGCCATGGATGCGCCGCTGAGGATTGATGTCATCACCATATTTCCGGGGATGCTGAGCGGGTTCCTGGAGGAGAGCATCCTCAAGCGGGCGGCGCACAAGGGTGCGGTGGTGTTTAATACGGTGGATTTGAGGCGGTTCACCACGGACCGGCACCAGACAACGGATGATCGTCCGTTTGGAGGGGGGCCGGGGATGGTGATGAAGCCTGAGCCGCTTTTTGAGGCGGTGGAATCGGTTCGGACGCCAGGGGCGCGGGTGATCCTGATGACGCCCCAGGGACGCCGGTTCGAACAGGCGGAGGCCGTCGGGCTTGCGAAAGCCGGACATTTGATCTTTGTATGCGGGCATTATGAGGGAGTGGATGAGCGGGTGCGGACGCATCTCGCCACCGATGAGATTTCGATCGGTGACTACGTTCTGACGAACGGGGTGCTGCCGGCGGCAGTAGTGATCGACGCGGTGGTCCGGTTGGTGCCCGGGGTGTTGGGGAACGAAGACACCATCCGTGAAGAGTCTTTTACGGATGGGACGTTGGAGTACCCGCAATACACGCGGCCGAGGGAGTTTCGGGGGCTGGAAGTCCCCGGGGTCCTGGTGTCAGGGGACCATGAGGAAATAGCCCGGTGGCGTAAGGAACAGTCGGAGCGCCGGACGAGGGAAAGAAGACCAGACTTGTTGAGGATGAGGGAACTATGATTGCTAAAGCATTGGCCATGATTCATAAAGAGAACCTTCGCAAAGAGGCCTTTCCGGCTTTTTGTGTTGGCGATACCGTGAAACTGCAGGTTAAAATCCGCGAAGGCGGCAAGGAGCGTATCCAGGCCTTTACCGGAACGGTGATTGCCCGTGACGGGCATGCTGCGACGGAGACATTCACCGTCCGCCGCATTTCGCATGGCGTCGGTGTCGAGCGTATCTTCCCGGTTAATTCGCCCAATCTGGCGAGCCTTGAGGTGGAGAGTTCCGGCCAGAATCGCCGCGCAAAACTCTATTTCCTGCGCGACCGTGTTGGTAAAAGCGCCAAGCTGCGTGAGAAGAACAAAGCCGAAGCCTAAGGGATTCCCTTGCTTCAATTTGAGCGTCAGGCCTGGGAAAATGGCGCGGTTCGCCTGGCAGGGGTCGATGAAGCCGGACGAGGCCCCCTTGCCGGTCCGGTGGTGGCGGCGGCGCTGGTCTTTGACCGCGCCTTCCTGGAGGCCGAACAGTATGGTTGCCTTCAGTTCATCAACGATTCCAAGAGTCTTTCCCCGTCCCAGCGTGAAGACAGTTATGCCCTTTTGACGGGATCCTGTCCCTGTGCTATTGGCATCGGCGTCTCCGACGTGTCTGAGATCGACAGCCTCAATATTCTTCGCGCCACTCACCTGGCCATGGCGCGTGCCCTTAACGCCCTGTCGCTCTTGCCTGATTTCGCCCTGGTGGATGGACTGCCCGTGCCGGGGCTTCCCTGCCGCTCGCAGGCCATTGTAAGAGGGGATGGCCGATCACTCAGCATTGCGGCGGCGAGCATTGTCGCCAAGGTGTCTCGTGACCGGATGATGCTGGAATTGGACAGCCAGTACCCAGGGTATGAGTTTGCCCGTCACAAGGGGTATGGAACTCAAATCCACATGGAGGCGCTCCTGAGGCTAGGTCCCTGCCCGGCTCATCGCCGGTCCTTTCGGCCCGTTCAGGAGGCCATGCGATTGCGAACCGGGGGGGAAGGGGCATGAGGCTATCCCTGCCATTTCATCTCGTGACCGGGCTTTGGGGGGAACGGGAGGCGGAACAGTTTCTGGCGGCAAAAGGATACCGGATTCTCAGCCGGCGTTTCCGGGTAACGATAAGAGATGAGGTTGATCTGGTGGCGCGGGACGGGGAGATTCTGGTTTTCGTCGAAGTCAAGACGCGCAAAACGGAATCATACGGGCGTCCGCTCAGTGCCGTGGACCGCAAGAAGCGCCACGTCATGTCCCGTGCGGCGGTACGGTATCTGCAACGCCTGAAAAAACCGGTTAACTTCAGGTTCGATGTTGTCGAGGTTATTGGAAACCGGGAAGCCGGGAATCCGCTGATCCGGCATGTTGAGAACGCCTTTCCCCTGGATCGCTGTTATGCCCTGCCGTGGTAGGTGATTATGATTGCACCCGGGGAAAAGTGTGATATAGTCCCGCCCTTCTTCTTGCCGAAGCGCCCATCGTCTATCGGTTAGGACACCAGGTTTTCATCCTGGGAAGCGGGGTTCGACTCCCCGTGGGCGCGCCACCTCACACCGGTATCCCGGAAGACCGTTTCTCATTTACAGTCCTGCCCCGTTGGGGTATCGTTTGGCCGATTTCTTTCAAGCCAGTCATGATTTCTAAACAGGGGTAACCATTATGCCGCGGAAGACAGTCCCGAAAAGTAAGTTCAAGCGCGTCCTCCTGAAGCTCAGCGGCGAAGTTCTGCAGAGCAAAAAAAGCGGATTGAGCATCGATCCTGAAGTTCTGGTCGGATTTGCCCGCCAGATCAAGGCGGTCCGGAAAATGGGTGTGGAGATTGCCATCGTGGTCGGGGGCGGCAACATTTTCCGGGGGCACGTCGGGGAGAGCCGGGGAATCGACAGGAATACCGGGGACTATATGGGGATGCTGGCTACCGTGATCAATGCACTGGCCATTCAGGATGCCCTTGAAAAGGAGGGCGTTGACACCCGCGTGCAGACCGCCATTGAAATGCGTCAGGTCGCGGAGCCGTTCATCCGGCGGCGCGCTATGCGGCATCTTTCCAAGGGGCGGGTGGTGATTTTCGGAGGGGGGACCGGGAACCCCTATTTCAGCACGGACACCGCCGCGGCGCTTCGGGCGAGCGAGATGGATGCCGACGCCCTCCTGAAGGCGACCAAGGTCGATGGCGTGTATACAGCCGATCCAGTCAAGAATCCGTCCGCAAAACGCTATAAGCGGATCAGTTATCAGGAAGCCATTGCCAAACAGTTGAAGGTCATGGATGCAGCCGCCTTCGCCTTGTGTATGGAGAATTCCGTGCCGATCATCGTGTTTGATTTCTTCAAGGAAGGAAATCTTGAAAAGGTGGTTGCCGGAGAACCGATCGGGACGCTGGTCTCGGAATAGGAGGGTATGATGGAATCGATGGATGATGTGCTTCTGGAATCTGATGACAAGATGACAAAGTGCCTGGCGTTTCTTCATCAGGAATTTACCGGGCTGCGCACCGGAAAGGCTTCTCCCAGTCTCGTCGAGAATGTAATGGTTCCCTATTACGGGGCGATGACCCGGCTTCGTGAGATTGGTGGGATTTCCACGCCCGAGCCACGAATGATTGTGATCAATTCCTACGATCCTACCGCCCTGCCGGCCATCGAAAAGGCGATATTGGCCGCAAATTTAGGCGTCACACCGATGAATGATGGCCGCGTGATTCGAATCGTCATTCCCGAACTCAGTGAAGAACGCCGAAAAGACCTCGTTAAGGTGGCGAAACGGATGTCCGAGGAAGGACGTGTGGCGGTTCGTAATATCCGTCGCGAGGCCAACGATCAGATCAAGGCCCTGCAAAAGGGGGGCAAGATCACGGAGGATGAACGGGATCAGGGGTTGGCCCAGATACAGAAGGAAACGGATGCCTATATCGCCAGGATTGATGCAACCCTCGCTTCGAAGGAAAAGGAAGTGATGGCGGTCTAAGGGGCTTGACTCCGGAATGGGTTAAGACTAATTTTTCTTCATTGGGAGGGTTCAATGAGCGAGGATAACAAGCCTGAAAGTAGTTCCATTCCCCCACGGGTAACAATCAAGATTCCCGGACAGTCTGGGGAGGTGGCGGAAACTCCAACCGCAACCACTCTGCCCTCAGCCAAGAAGAAAACAGCCAGGATATCATTGGACCAAGTCACGGCGGAGCCCGGGGCCGCCGCGGCGGCTTCCGTGAGCGGCGTTGGGGTGGCGTCCAAAAGCATCCGGCTTGCGCCTGCCATGACGGGTCAAGTTACGATTGCCCCCATGCCCCCGATCGGCAAGGCGTTGGGTGGGATGCTCTCGGAGGAAGCCAAGCGGACTACTTCCCGTATTCCCCTTGAGTCGGTTCTGGCGGAACAAGGGGGGAAACTTCCGGATTCAACGCCGAAGACCATCAAGGTAAAGCGTCCGGTTCTTTCCACCACACCCAGGGTGGCGGGGCTTTCCGGCGAATCTCAGGCTGAAGCCTCCGCGGCGGTGCCCGTTGCCGGTGAGATGGCATCCAAGAGCCAGACTGCGCGCGTGGACATTGCTGCCGAGGCGATGGAGCCACAGCAGACGCAGAAAAAAACCATCAAGATCCGCCGTGCTGATGGCGGGGCAGGCGACAGTGCGACGGCTGGCAGGAGCATTAGTGTCGCCAGGACGGAAGGCGCCTCTGTGGAGGAGTCCGTGGCAGGAGTCGGGGTTCCCGCTCCTCATTGGTTTTTTATTGTTACGGCTGCCGCCGCTGCTGTCACGCTATGTTTCATGCTCTATGTTCTGGCGGCTCAAGCCTATCCGGATCTGGGGTGGAAAGTTGGGGTTTGACAACCCGTATTTCAGGAGGATCAACTTATGGCTAATTCTCAAGTGATTTATATCAAGGGCGGGAACTGGAAAACGGACGTGCTGGATTCAACCCTCCCCGTTCTGGTTGATTTTTGGGCGGAGTGGTGTGGCCCGTGCAAAATGATTTCCCCCGTTCTGGACGAACTCTCCGTTGAAATGGCGGATAAGATCAAGATCGCCAAGGTCAACGTTGATGAAAGCCGCGACCTTGCTGCTGAATTTGGCATCCGGTCCATTCCCTGCCTCCTTGTCTTTAAGGCCGGTCAGGTGAAGGGGCAGATGGTTGGCGCCATGAGCAAAACCCAGCTGAAGGAAAAGCTTTCCGCATATCTGTAATGCCTCCATTCACGGGTGGACGCCGACCTCCGGGCGGCGTCTGACCGCGGCCGGGGGTCGCGGTACACCTGGGGGGATCTACAGATTATTTCAGGACCCTTGGTTTCTCAAAACCATTGTCAGGCTCCCGATTGTCGGTCAAGGGTACGGTATTGGATGGCCTCCTGCATCTGATGGGCTTCGATTCGTTCTGTGTTCTCAAGATCGGCGATAGTCCGGGCGACCTTGATGATCCGGTCATAGGCACGGGCACTAAAATTCAATTCGGTGATCGCCATTTTCAGAACATCCTGGGCATCCGGTCCCAAGGGGCAGAATTTCTGAATATCCTTTGACCTCATTCCTGCATTGTTATGGACCCGCCGCAGGGATTTAAAACGGTCCAACTGGATCTGTCGGGCGGCCATCACGCGTGCCCTGATCGTGGCTGAATTCTCGCCGGGAACGAGGCCGGCCAATTCCTGGTAACGGATGGTCGGAACTTCCACATGGAGGTCTATGCGGTCGAGTAACGGTCCGGAAATCTTGTTGCGGTAATTCTGGATCTGGGACGGCTTGCATCGGCATTGTTGCTTGGGATCACCATAGTATCCGCAAGCGCAGGGATTCATGGCGGCCACCAGCATGAACTGGCACGGAAAGGTCACCGTGGCGGATGCCCGGGAAATGGTTACGTGTCCGTCCTCAAGGGGCTGGCGGAGCACTTCCAGAACGTTGCGGTGGAATTCCGGGAGTTCATCGAGAAACAAGACGCCCCTGTGGGCCAGACTGACTTCACCCGGCATGGGGTGGCTTCCCCCTCCAAGCAGTCCCGCATCGGAAATGGTATGATGCGGAGCCCGGAATGGCCTTCTGATGACCAGGGCCTGATGGGATCTCAGGGTTCCGGCGATACTGTGGATTTTGGTGGTCTCAAGGGCTTCTTCAAGGGTCATTGGGGGCAGGATTGACGCAATGCGCCGGGCAATCATGCTTTTCCCGGTTCCCGGTGAGCCAAGCAATATCAGATTATGACCTCCAGTGGCCGCAATCTCGGCCGCCCGCTTGGCGTGTTCCTGTCCCTTGACGTCCGCAAAGTCATCATCCTGTTCCGAGGGAGCACAAAAGGTGTTTTCAACGTCGACTTGATAGGGTTCGATGCCACCCGCTCCAGCAAGAAAATCAGCGGCTTCCCTGAGGTTGTGTACAGGATAAACCTCGAGACCCTTGACAACTGCCGCTTCCTCGGCGTTGTCAGCGGGGACCAGCAGGCCGCGGCGCCCGGATTTTCTTACAGACAGGGCGATAGGCAGAACGCCTTTGATCCTGCGAACTTCCCCGCTGAGGGC
>Ga0007792_10000211_pt1 | contig 21442 bp, 17 predicted proteins | sample CryBogmetaGMA6M_FD_60371 | JGI IMG/M metagenome (GOLD analysis project Ga0007792, IMG submission 60371) | Freshwater microbial communities from Crystal Bog, Wisconsin, USA - MA6M | ecosystem: Environmental > Aquatic > Freshwater > Lake | place: Crystal Bog, Wisconsin, USA | collected 2009-07-06
GCCAGAAGCTGGAGCAGGCCAAGGTGTATGCCCCCCAGGGCATACACCTTGGCCTGCTCCAGCTTCTGGCGCTCGGCCTCCAGGCGGCCCTTCTCGGCCTGCAGGGACTGGACCTCGGCCAGCTCCTGCCTGTCGCGCTTGAGCCGCTGGGCCTCCTCGGCCAGGCGCTTTTTTTCGGCCTTGATGTCGAGAGCGGTCGGCGCTGGCGCTGGCGTGGGCTGGGCCACGACTGGAGCCGGGGCCGGGGCCGGAGCCGGCGCAGCGGCGACGGGCGCTCCGCCCTGGGGGCCGCCGGTGAGGTAGAAATAGCCGGTGAGCGAGCTGGACTCCCAGGGCACCTGTTTCTTGGCCGTGTCGGCCACCACGCCCATGCGCACGCGCATGAACACGTCGGTGATGGAGAGCCCCGGGGTGCGCATGGTCTCAAGCAGATGCCGGGTGTACACGCCGTTCTTGCCCACTCCGTCGCTGGCAACCGAGCCCGGGGCCGTGGCATAGGCGATGATGGAGCCCGTGGGCGCGTCCATCTTGGCCAGCCCGGCCTCGGCGCTGCGGAAGCTGCGGGCAAAGGGGTTGTTGCGGCAGGCGTCGAGGATGACGATGTTCAGCGCGTTGCCCGCGTCCTCCATCTTGCCCAGCACCAGCCCGGCGTTCAGGCTGCCGAACTTCACGTCGCTCTCGGTCTGGATCACCGCGTCCACGGGCACGAGGTAGTTCTCGCCCCCCACCTGGATGCCGTGCCCGGCGTAGTAGAACAGGCCCACCCCGCCCTGGCGCAGGGAGAGGCCGAACTCGCGCACCGCGGCCTCCATCTGCTTGTGCGTGGCGTCGGGGAGCAGGGTGACCTCAAAGCCCAAGGCCTTGAGGCTGGCCGCGATGTCCCGGGCGTCGTTGACGGGATTCTTCAGCGGCGCGGCCTTGTAGGCGCTGTTGCCGATGACCAGGGCCACGCGGCGCTCGGCCTGCGCAACGGCCGGGCCAGCCAGCAGACCAATGGTCAGCAGGCCAATGGCCAGCAGGCTTGGGGCCAGCAGCGCAGGAAACAGGGGGCGCAGGGCGCGCAGGGACATGGCCAAACCTCGCAGGCTATCTTTGCCTTGAGCCAGCAGAACCACGCGGGATTGCAATCTTTCCGTGAACGCAGCCTACTGGACCACCCAGACCGCGCAGTTCTTGGCGTTGTGCACCAGCTTGGTGGACACGCTGCCGAACAGGAACTCCTCGCCCTTGGTGAGTCCCCGGCGGCCCACCACCAGCGTACCGAAGCCGCCCTCCTGCTGCACGTCCAGAATGGTCTGGGCCACGCTCGGCTCCGCGCTGCAGAGCACCGTGCGCTCGAAGACGGCCGTGTCCGGCACACCCGCAGCCACGAGCACGGCCCGGGCCTTGGTCAGGAATTCAAACACGCGCTCGTGGTCGAGCTGGCACTGGCCGAGCCAGGCCTCCTCGCTCTCGAAGCGGTCGCGGTTCGGGGCGCGCTCGATGTACAAAAGCGTCACGCGCACACCCTTGGCCGGGCCGAGGATGGCGGCGGCGTAGTCCACGGCGCGCAGGGCGTTGTCCGAGGCGTCCACGCTGATGAGGATGTTCCTAAAGTCCATGCGGCCCTCCGTTCTTGCTCGTGGGTCCGGGCCCTTCAGGCCCGGCGCAGGGTGTCGAGGCAGGGTTCCAGGTCGTCCAGGAGCTCCGGCACGGTCTCGTAATAGACCTCGGACTGGGATGAGTAGTGCATGAGCACACGGTTCAGTTCCTCGGGCACGTAGGGGAAGAGCTTGCGCAGATTCACCACGCGGTGCCGGAAGAACAGGGCGCAGTCGGCCTCGGTGATGCCGTGCGCTTCGGCGTCCACGTCCTGGATGGCGTGCACGCCCTTGCCGCTGATGAAGGACAAGATGTTGCCCAGGCCGAAGAGGTCCAGGCCAAAGGGGTTCTCCACGGAGTCGTAGCCGTAGTCGAAGTCGATCCAGCAGTAGTCGCCGGTCTTGAAGTCCACATATAAATGGTCGCGGCGGATGTCGCCGTGGGTCTCGCCGTGCTGGTGCAGGTGGTGGATGGCCCGGCAGGCGGCAATGAAGCGCGTGAGGATGCCGGGGAAGATCTCGTGGAAATACTCGCGGTGCTCGGCGTGGATGTCCTCGATGTTCAGATCCAGCCTGCGCCCGGCCACGCGCTCGAGCACGCGCACCAGGTTGCCGTGGTCGTCCTTGTAGGTCTGGCCCTGCATGAAGCGTGGGTCCCCGGTCACCAGGCGCAGGATGCGCGCCTCCTTCACGGCGCTACGGTGGCAGGTGATGGTTAGCGGCCCGATGTGCTGGTCAAAGGTCTCCTGGAACTCGAGCTTGAGGATGCGGTACGCTCCGCTCTCCAGCTCAATGCAGCGCTTGACCCAGAACTTGGGGTCCTCCATGCCGAAGCGGCGCTCGCGCTCGTCGCCCATGACGAGGTAATGGCTTTGGCCCACGGCTATGACGTCGCCGTAGCCGATGTCCATGAACTGCGAGGTGTCCGTGAACACCGCACCAAAGCTGCCCACGGTCACCGGGGGCTTATAGCGCTCCACAAGGGCTCGGACGGATTCGGGCATGGCGCGCTCTCCTGCTTGGACCTGATTCCTTGTTCGTATTATTTGCCCGCTGCGTCAAGGCGTTCCGCGCAGTAATGCCAATGCCAGGGGCCCCAACCCGCGGCTCTTTCCGATTGAAAACATGGGGATTGTGCCGTACCAGTCCCGTTGGACCGGGCGGGTTTCTGTTTCCAGCCCCTCCCAACGCGGAAAACCCCCTTGCCAAGCCTTGTGTTCAGTGACAAGCATGGCATAGGAACAGCACCCTGCGGCGTGCGTACCCCCTGCGGGCAGGGGGCAGCACACGGCCAGGGCGCGCATACCAGGAGGCGGGCATGGCCAAGGAGATCAAGGACCAGGAAGCGCTGAAAAAGGATGTCCTGGCGCGCATGAAGCGCATCGAGGGCCAGGTGCGCGGCATCCAGCGCATGATCGACGAGGGCAAGGAGTGCGAGGACATCCTGGTGCAGGTGCGCGCCGTGCGCTCGGCCCTGCGCGCTGCCACCGGGCAGATCATGCGCCGCTACCTCCTGCGCTGCCAGGAACAGTCCGCAGCCATGAACGACCCCCTGGGCCAGTACGACAAACTCGTCAAGCTGCTCACAGACTTCATCGACGGTTAGCCAGGGGCGCTGCCCCTGGACCCCGCCGGGGGGAATGATTCCCCCCGGACCCCCTCATCAGCCGAAAGGGCTGGGTCAGGCTTTGCCTGACCCAGCCCTTTCGGCGTTATGGGGGTTCCAAGGGGCCTCAGGCCCCTTGGCCGCCGGAGGCTATTGGTTGTTCTCCTGTGCGAACTGTTTCAGGGCGCAGAGGGAGAAGTGCATGATGTGGTCGGCCAGGGCCTTGATGCCGGGCTCGTCGAAGCGCATTTCCGGGGCCAGGCGGTCGACGATGGGCTTGGAGCGGAAGACGTACTGGCACTGGCCCACGATGCTCATGCTGCACAGGCCGGTGAGCGGGTCATCGGGGCTGGCCCCGGGCCCCAGGATTTCGGCGATGATGGCGCGCAGCTGCGCGGCGAGCGGCAGGATATGGCGCTCGACCATCTGGTCGAGCGCAGCGGTGGGCTCGAACATCTCGCGGTTCATGAGCTTGCCGCACCAGGCATAGCGCCCGTCGCCGAGCATGCGCAGCAGGAAGGAGTGGATGAAGGCGTACAGGCGCGCCTCGGCCGGGGCGCTTGGGGCCAGGCCCATGTCCGGCGGGTGGCGGCGGAGCCCGGCCTCGAAGGCCTCGGTGAGCAGGGCGGTATAGAGCCCTTCCTTGCCGCCGAAGTGGTAGTGCACGGCGGCCACGTTGGCGCGCGCCATGCGGCAGATGGTGCGCACGGTGGCGGCCTTGAAGCCCTGCTTGGAGAAGACCTCGCCCGCGGCGTCCAGCAGCCGTCGTTTGGTGTCTTCGCTCGAATCTTGCGCCATGCACTGCTCCTTGGGGCTGTTTGAAACGCCAGATTAAAACGCTTGATTGACTCTGTCAAATGGAATACTGACTCCCTGCCGCGAATGCGCGGGGAGGATTATGCGAGAAGACAAGCAAAGCGTGGGCACCGGCGACTGGCGGGCCTTCAGTGTGGCCGCGTCCGGGACCTTCATGGCCACGCTGGACTCAGGCATCGTGAACACGGCGCTGCCCACGGTGGCGCGCGGGTTTTCGGCCAGCCTGCCGGAGGTCCAGTGGACCGTGGCGGGCTATTTCCTGGTCATCTCCTGCCTTTTGCCCCTGTTCGGCCGCATGGGCGACATGTACGGCCGCAGGCGTCTGTACTCCCTTGGTTTTATGGTCTTCACAGCTGCGTCCATGCTCTGCGGCGCGGCGCCCAGCCTGTCCCTGCTCATAGCGGCGCGCGTGGCCCAGGGCGTGGGCGCCGCCATGCTCATGGCCAACGGCCCGGCCATCATCATGGCCGCCTTTCCCGGCGCAACCAGGGGCCGGGCGCTCGGCATCATCGGCATGACCGTGGCGCTGGGCGCGCTGTCCGGCCCGGGCCTGGGGGGCTTGCTCATCCAGTCCTTCGGCTGGCGCAGCATCTTCTACGTCAACCTGCCCATCGGGCTGTTCGGCCTGTGGCTGACAAGGCGCTTCCTGCCCCGGCACGAGCGCCTGCATGACGAGTCCCTGGACCTGCCCGGCGCCGGGCTCTTTGCCGTGGGCATGACCGGCATGCTCCTCGCCATGACCCATGGCCACGACTGGGGCTGGGGTTCGCCCGCGGTGCTGGTCTGCCTGGGCCTGGCCGGGGTGGCCTTCCCCTGCTTCGTGCTCTGGGAGCGCCGCGTCAGCCAGCCCATGATCGACCTCGCGCTCTTCCGCATCTGGCCGTTTCTTTCGGGCAACATGGTGGCCTTTTTGTCCTTCATGTCCATGTTCAGCAACGCCATCCTCCTGCCCTTCTATCTGCAGGAGCAGCTGCACCTGACCCCGCTTCTGACCGGCATCGTGCTCTCCACCCTGCCGCTGGTCATGGCCGTGGCCTCGCCGGTGAGCGGCTGGCTGTCCGAGCGCGTGAACTTCGCCACCCTGACAACAGTGGGCCTGGCGGTGATTTCGGCCGGGCTGCTTGGCCAGTCGTGGCTCAGGCCGGACTCGCCCCTGTGGCGGGTGTTCCTGGGGCAGGTGATCATCGGCCTGGGCGTGGGCATCTTCATGTCGCCGAACAACAACAGTGTGCTCACCAGCGCGCCCCAGGACAAGATCGGCCTGGTGGGCGGTTTTCTGGCCCTGGTGCGCAACGTGGGCATGGTCTCGGGCATTGCCGCGGCCATCACCGTGTTCGGCGGGGCGCAAGGCCGGGCCGCGGCCGCCGGGCTGGACAGCGTGGAGTGCTTCTTCGCGGGTTTCCGGGCCGCGCTCACGGCCGGGGCAATGTTCGCGGGCCTGGCGGGCGTGCTCTCGCTCTACCGGCGCGGCATGTTCCATGACAAGCCCGCGCACGTGGACCGCCTGGTGCGCAAAGATTCCTGATTTCCCGCATCCCTCCATCATTTCCGCCTTGATTCCTACGCAGCCTTTGGTACACTCGATTCCGTAGTACCAGTCGTACTCAAAGGAAGAACCGGCGCCCGTGAACAAGCTCCCGCTGCCAGACTGGATGCGGGGCGGCACCTTTAAGCTCGCCCTGGCCATCGTGGTGCTCCTGTCGTTGAGCTCCACGGGCATCTATTATCTGGAAAGCCGCGACACGGTGCCGGGCCTGTTCGAGGCCTTCTGGTGGAGCATGGTCACCATGACCACCGTGGGCTACGGCGACATCGTGCCCGCCACCACCGCAGGCAAGGTCGTCGGCATCATGGTCATGGCCAGCGGCATCGGCCTGGTCTCCACCCTCACCGGCAATTTGGCCTCGCTCCTGGTGGAGCGCAAGGCCCAGAAACGCAAGGGGCTCCTGGAAGTGAAAATCAGCGGGCACGTCATCATTCTTGGTTGGAACTCTTCGGTGCCCGGCCTGGTGCGGGCCTTGCGCGAAAACGGCCTGGTGGAAAAGGGGGGGCTCGTGCTGGTCACGGACCTGCCTGAGGAACGCCGCGACGAGATCGCCTTCCAGCTCGACCTGGGCGAGCGGCTGTCTTTCGTGGCGGGCAAGATCGCCCAGGAGAACGTGGTCCACAAGTCCAGGCCCGGCAGCGCGGCGCTGGTCTACATCCTGCGCCAGGACAACATGCCCCCGCACGAGAGCGACCAGCAGAGCATCTACGCGGCGCTCACCGTGCGCGGCATGGCGCCCAAGGTGCCCATCTACGCCGAGGCCGCCCAGCCCGACAACCGCGTGCACCTGCTGCGCGCGGGCGTGACCGAGCTCATCGACCGCGGCGAGATCTCGAGCGGCGTGCTGGCCCTGCTCGGGTCCGCGCCCCCGGCCTGGAGCCTGATCCAGACCATCCTGGGGCTGCACGGCCGCCCGGCGCTGGCCCTGCGTCCGCTCACGGAGGCGGAAAAGGCGCTCACCTGGGGCGACTATTCCCGGGAGCTGCGCCGCCTGGACGGCAGCCTGCCGCTGGCCCTGTGCCAGACCGCGCGCAGCCTGGCCCTGGAGGACATCCTGGACGCGGGCTCGGCTCTGGACCAGTTCATCCTGGAGCTGTTCCAGTCCCACGGCCGGGAGACCAAGCTCGGCAGCCAGGGCGCCAGCGTGCTGGTGAACCCCGAGGACATCCAGCCGCTGGCGAGCTATGACGGGGTGCTGCTGCTGCGCGCCGGAGTCACGGGAGAGAACCCGTGAGCGCGCTCGACTTCTCGATCATCCCGGTGTTCCAGGGCCTGGACGAGGCGGAGCTCGCCAAGGTCCACGGGATCTTCCACGAGGAGACCCGGCCCGCGGGCAGTGCGGTCGTGACCGAGGGCCAGACCGGGGAGGAGATGTTCATCCTGGTGCAGGGCCGCGTGCAGATCTCCAAAGCCATGTTCATGGCGGGCATGAGCGTGCCCCTGCTCAACATGGAATCCCCGCGCAAGGTGCTGGCCACGCTCGACGACACGGCGCACCCGGTGTTCGGCGAGGTCGCGCTCATCGACTCGGACCAGCGCTCGGCCACGGTGACGGCCATCACGGACTGCATCTTTCTGGTCACGAACCGCGAGCAGTTCTTCGGCCTGGGCCGGCGCGAACCCGAACTCGGCGTGAAGCTCCTGCTCACCCTGGGCAAGCGCATGGCCGCCACCATCCGCCGCTCCAACCTGGAGGTGGTCAAGTTGACCACGGCGCTGGCGCTGTCCCTGCGCAAGAGCGTGATGTAGCCTTGCCCGCAGCAGCAATGCGAAGGGCCGCCCCCAACCGGGAGCGGCCCTTTTTATTTGGCTGCGCGCGGCCTAGTATTCCAGGTCGCTCTCGTTCTCGATGGGCTGGCTGAAGGTCTTGAGCGACCAGGCCTGGTAGCCGATGACGAGCGGCACGAAGACCAGCGCCACGCCGAGCATGATCTTGAGCGTCAGCTGCGAGGAGGAGGCATTGCTGATGGTCAGGCTCCAGGCCGGGTTGAGCGTGGAGATGATGATGGCCGGGTACAGCCCCACCACGCCGAAGAGCGCCACGCAGGCGATGAACACGGCCGAGCCGGCCCAGGCCTTCCAGTACTGGCCGAGCGCCAGGTAGAGCCGGGAGAGGACCAGTCCGGCCACGGCCGCGGCCAGGATCAGGAACAGGTGCGGGTTCTTCAGGTAGTTGCCGAAGAGCTGCGTCTTGTAGAAGGTGAAAGCCAGGAAGACCAGCACCAGCACGAGCACTGCGGGCCAGAGCTTGGCGGCCGTGGCCACGGCGCGCTCTTTCAAGCCGCCCGTGGCGCGGATGGCCAGCCAGAGCGCCCCGTGCAGGCTGAACATGGCCACGAAGAAGACGCCGCCGAGCAGGCCGTAGGGGTTCAGCAGGTCAAGCAGCCCGCCGGTGTTCACGTGGGCCTCGTTGATGGGCAGGCCGTGGAACAGGTTGGCAAAGGCCACGCCGAGCAAAAGCGCAGGCAGGAAGCTGCCCAGGAACTGGCAGGTGTCCCAGGTCTTGCGCCAGGTGTCATTGTCGACCTTGCCGCGGAACTCGAAGGAGACCCCGCGCAGGATCAGCGCAAAGAGCAGGAGCATGAGCGCGGAATACAGCCCGCTGAACATGGTGGCATAGGCCAGGGGGAAGGCCGCGAAGGTCACGCCGCCTGCGGACAGGAGCCAGACCTCGTTGCCGTCCCAGAAGGGGCCCCCGGCGTTGTACATGGCGCGTTTGTCGAACTCGTTTTGGGCCAGGAACGGCAGCAGCGTGCCGATGCCCAGGTCAAAGCCGTCGAGCATGAAGTAGACGGCCCAGAGCACTCCCCAGAGCAAAAACCAGATGGTCTCAAGCATGGCAGACTCCCTTTGCGTTGGCTTCTGGTTCGGACTGCCGCTAGGCGTCCACCGGACCCTTGCGGGCGAAGGTGACCATGAGATAGGCCCCGGCCGCGCCGAGCAGGGTATAGAGCAGCACCATGGCCACCAGCGAGGCCCCGGCCTGGCTGGCAGCGATGGGCGAGACCGCGTCCGTGGTGCGCATGAGCCCGTAGACGATCCAGGGCTGCCGGCCGACCTCGGTCACGGCCCAGCCCGCCTGCATGCCCAGGTAGGGCAGGGGCATGGCCCAGACCATGGCCTTCAGGAACAGCGGATACTGCCCGAGCTTCTCGCGCTTGAGATAGCCGAAGAGGAGCAGCAGGGGCATGAGGGTGCCGATGCCGACCATGATGCGGAAGGCCAGGAAGGTGATGGTCACGGGCGGGCGGTCGGCCGCCGGGAAGTCGAGCAGGCCCTTGACCTCGGCCTCGGGGTCGCTGAAGGCCAGGATGCTTAAGAGCTTGGGCACGGGCAGGGCCTGCACCAGGTTCTTCTCGCCCTTTTCGTCAGGGATCTGCAGCAGGTACATGGGCGCGGCCTTCTGGGTTTCCCAGTGGGCCTCCATGGCCGCCAGCTTGGCGGGCTGGACCTTGGCCACCATGTTCCCGTGCAGATGGCCCTGCACGGCCACCACGACCACCGAGGCCAGGCCCACGTACAGGCCCAGGCGGAAGGACTTCTGGAAGAACTCCTCGTTCTGCTTGCGGAGCAGGTGCCAGGCGCTGATGCCCATGACGAAGAAGGTCGCCACGCAGAAGGAGGCCGAGACCACGTGCACGAACTGGTTCCAGGCCCAGGGGTTGGTGATGACGGCGAAAAAGTCGGTCAGCTCGGCCCGGCCGTTGCGGATCTCGAAGCCCAGCGGGTTCTGCATGAACCCGTTGGCGATGAGGATCCAGACCGCGGAGAGGTTGCTGGCACCGGCCACCAGCCAGGCCGACAGCGCATGGGCCCTGGGCGAGAGCTTGTCCCAGCCGAAGTGCCAGACGCCGATGAAGGTGGATTCGAGGAAAAAGGCGGCCGTGGCCTCGATGGCCAGAAGCGAGCCGAAGATGTCGCCCACATAGGCCGAGTAGCGCGACCAGTTGGTGCCGAACTGGAACTCGAGCGTGATCCCGGTAACCACGCCCAGGGTGAAGTTGATGAGAAAGAGCTTGCCCCAGAACCTGGCCATGCGTTTGTACACGTCCTTGCCCGTGCGCACGTAGGCCGTCTCCATGCAGGCGATGAGCACGGAGATGCCGAGCGTCAGCGGCACGAACAGGAAATGGAACATGGTTGCGGCGGCGAACTGGAGCCGCGAAAGCATGAGTACGTCCATCTGGTCCTCCCTCGTAGTTAATCAGGAATAGTTCCTGTTAATCGCAGAGAATAAAATATGCAATGGAAATCTAGTACCAAGAACAGAAAAGATTGCAATGGCCTTGGGGCTCCCTGCCTTGCCTGACGGCGAAATAATGCGTATTACGTGGAATCCCGGGGATGGAGGCGCGAAAATGGGCAAGAGCCAGTGGGTTCAGTGGTGCGAGGTGGACGAGATCCGCGAGCAGATGGACAGGCTGCTCGATGTGGCCAGGCAGGGCCTGTCGGTGTCCGTGGCCTCGGGCCCGGGCTTTGTCTGGATGCCGCTGGCTGATGTCGTGGAGACGCCCCAGGCCCTGGTGGTGCGCATCGAGTTGCCCGGCGTGACGAGCGGGCAGGTGCTGGTGGAGGTGGCCGACGGCGCGCTCCTGGTGCGCGGCGAGCGCCCCGCAGACTGCGAAGAGGGCGAAACGGCCTATCATCTTCTGGAGCGCGCCCACGGCAGCTTTGCCCGGCGCTTCCCCCTGCCCGAGGATGCGGACGGCTGTGGCATCAGCGCCGTGCTGCGCGAGGGACTCTTGACCATCACCGTGCCCAAGCGCTGCCCGGCCGTCCCGGTCCGGCGCACCCTGACCCTGGAATAAATCCTCTCCACGGGCCGAGAAATTCAATACCTCCCATTGGCAAAAATCCTGGGGTGTGGCATGGTCTTTGGATTTCCCTCCAGGCCCGCCGCCCTAGGCCTGCTGCCGGTCAACCAAATAATGCCCAGGCATCGCCGTTGGTTGAATCTGTTCATTGTCCGGCCTGCGGAAAGCGCCCAGCCCCCGTGGCTTTGCGGGCGAGCTTGCATGGGGTGTGGGAAGCGCAAAATATCGGACCATTGGGGCCGGATGCAGGCAAGCGTGCGCAGGCGTGCTTTGGGTGGGAAGGCCGCCCTCCGGCCGAATGTTTCACAGGCTTGTGCCTGGCCGTGAAAACCTGCATCGAAGAAATAGCGTCGAAATTTACGATATTCGACGAAATATGGAGTTGTGCCTGTGAATAATTCTTTGCACAGGAATGCTCAGGATCAGGGCAGGGCCGGGATGAACCTAGGTGTCGCAAGCGTTTCGCGTACGTAGTCGTTTTGGGCCGGACGGCTTTGTGAACGGATGAATGCAATGAAATAAGCCAGTTGTGTTGTAGAGAACACGGACTCCTCCTTGTCGGCATCCGGCAGATTGCAGCATTGTTCCCAGTGCGCGCAGGGCGTAGACCTTGCCACATGAATACGGACCTCTGGCCAAAACTGCTCCCCATCCTCGAAAATCGACTTGAACAGGGGCTTTTCACCCTCTGGATCAAGCCGCTTGAGGCCAAGGTCGAGAACAACGTCCTGCACCTGACCGCGCCCAATGAGTTTGTGGCGGCCTGGGTCCGGGAGCGCCTGCTGGACATCGTCCGCGAGGCCGCCCTGGAGCTGACAGGCACCCGCGCCGAGATCAAGGTCAGCGTGAACGAGCGCCGCCCAGCGGTCCAGCCCCAATTCCAGCATCAGTCCCAGGCCCAGCACCAGTCCCAGTCCCAGTACCGGGCCACCACCGAGACCCTGGCCCTGCCGCTCGGCCATGCGCCCAGGGCCGAGCACATCAACCGCTGGCGCTACCGCTTCGACGACTTCGTGGTCGGCCCGTGCAACGAGCTGGCCTGCGCCGCGGCCAAGGGCATCTGCACCAATGCGCTGGCCACGGACCACCTGTTCCTCTCCGCCGGGCCGGGCCTGGGCAAGACCCATCTGCTGCACGCCATCGGCCGCCAGATGGCCGAGCGCTCCAACCGCGACCGCGTGTCCATCGCCTGCCTCTCGGCCGAGGAGTTCACCACGCGCCTGGTCCTGGCCATCAAGGCGAGAGAGGCCGCGCGCTTCAAGGCCGAGTTCCGCGACTCCGTGGACGTGCTGCTGCTGGAGGACGTGCATTTCTTCCAGGGCAAGGGCAAGCTCCAGGAGGAGCTGCTGCTGACGCTCAAGGCCCTGCAGGCGCGCGGCTGCAAGGTGGTGCTCACCAGCTCGTTCCTGCCCCGCGAGCTCTCGGAAGTGGACCCGCAGCTCGTGTCCTGCTTTGCCTCGGGCTTCATGGCCGTCATGGCGGCCCCGGACTTTGCCACGCGCGAGGAGATCATCCGCCGCAAGGCCCGGAAGCTGCAGATCCAGGTGCCGGACAACGTCGCCGGGCTGCTCGCCGAGCGTCTGACCACGGACATCCGCCAGCTGGAGAGCTGCCTGAACAACCTGGTGCTCAAGGCCCGGCTCCTGGGCCAGCAGATCAGCGAGGAGCTGGCCTGGCAGGTGCTGGCGAACTACGCCGTGCAGCTGCCCCTGCCGGGCGTGGAGCGCATCGTGGCCTTTGTCTGCAAGACCTACGGCATCGACGAGGTCGAGCTGAGGTCCAAGACCCGCAGCCAGCAGACCGTGCTGGCCCGCAACACGGCCTTCTATCTCTGCCGCCGCCACACGGACCTGTCCCTGGCCGCCATCGGCGAACGCCTGGGCCGCAAGCACTCCACGGTGCTCAAGGGCATCATCCACGTGGAGCGCGAGATCGCCCACCAGACCCCGCTGGGCAGACAGCTGGGCAACACCGTGGACCGCCTCCTGGCCTGACGGCTTCGCCGTTTCCTGGGCGGCTTCGCCGTTCTCCGGGCCGTTCCTCCGGCTACATATGCAGTGGATTCCCATGCGTTCGTGTGCGTGTCAGCGGGTGGCTGCCGCGCGTCGGCCCGGCGCACCTGGGGGGCCTCTCCGGCCTGACGGCTTCGCCGTTTCCTGGGCCGTTTCCCGGCCAACTCTCAATGGAAGGAGTGTGTGCGCTAGGCCGGGCGGCTGCCGCGGTCCAGGATTACCTGGGCCTCGGACTCGCTCAGGCCCCGGCCAGCGGCGATGGCTGCCAGGTTGTCCTCGGCGTCCGAGGCGCGCAGGTAGACCGGGGCCAGGGCGTGGGCGCCAAAGGCCGCACGGCTCGCCAGGTCCAGCAGGAAGGCGGGCCGCGGCGCGTCCCAGGAGGCAGGCAGCAGGCGCAGGCCCGCGTCGCGTCCGATATCGCGCGTGGCCAGCTCCTCGAAGAACTCCAAATTCCGGCGCAGGCCGCCGCCGAGCAGGCTTACGGGCCGGGGCAGGCTGGCCAGAAATTTCGGCATGTCCGTCAGCGCCACCACCTGCGGCGGGCCGAGCACCACGGCCGAGGGCACGGCCGATTCTGGGCTGCGTTGGAAGGCCTGGGCATAGACCTGCCCCCGCCGCGACCAGACCAAGGCCACAACAGTCCCAGCATTCAGCTGCGCGGCCTCCCCGGCCAAGAGCTCCAGATGGTTCAGCCCGGCGAGCATGGCGCCCGTGCCCGCGGCCAGGCCCTGGACCAGGGCCAGGGACATGCGCAGGCCCGTGAAGCTGCCCGGGCCAGTCACGCAGGCGATGCGCCGGATGTCCTGGCCGGACAGGCCGAGGCCGTCCAGCATGTGCCGGATGCCCGGGGCCAGGAAGCGCACGGCCTCGCCCGGCACGTTCCACTCCTGGCTGGCCAGGAACTGGACGCCCCCGGCCTCCAGGCGGCCCAGGGCCAGCTGCAGGCGCTCGTCGGCCCCGTTCAGGGCCAGCAGGAGTCCAGGGTCACTGGAGCAGTCGGCGCAGGTCATTGTAGGTCGCAAAAAGCATGAGGGTCGCCAGCATGGCGATGCCCAGGCGCATGGCCATGGCCCGGGCGCGCTGCCCCAGCGGCCTGCGGAGCACGGCCTCCAGGCTGAAGAAGACCAGGTGCCCGCCGTCGAGCACCGGGATGGGCAGCAGGTTCACGAAGCCCAGGTTGGCCGAGAGCGCTGCGGTGATGGCCAGCAGTTCGACCATGCCGCTGTGGGCCTCGCGGCTGATGAGCTGGGCAATGAGGATGGGCCCGCCGATGGAGTCGGCCGGGATGACCCGCTCGACCATCTTGATCAGCGCGGTGACCATGTTCCTGATGGCCCGCCAGGTCTCCTTGCCCGAGAGCTTGAGGCTCTGGGCGCCGTCGAGCTCCACGGTGACGATCTCCTTGGCCGCCACGATGCCCATCATGGGCGCGGACACGGTCTCGCCGAAGATGTTCTTGCGCGGCCGCATCTCCGGGGCCACGCTCAGGGTGACGCGCTCGCGCCCGCGCTTGAGTTCCAGCACCAGGGAGCGGCCCTCGGAGCCCTGGACCTGCTCGGTCAGCTCCTCCCAGAAGATGATGCTCCGGCCGTCCACGGAGAGCACGGTGTCGCCCGGGGCGATACCTGCGCGCGCGGCCGGGCTCTCGGGCATGACCTGGCCGATGACCGGTGCCAGGCCCATCTGGCCCTGGGAGGCGAAGAGCGCCCAGTACAGGCCCCAGGCCAGCAGGAAGTTGGCCGCAGGCCCGGCAGCCACCACGGCCATGCGCTGCCACACGGGCCGGGCCGAGAAGAGCAGATGCTTCGGGATGGCCGGGTCTTCCTCGTGGTCCGGGGACTCGCCCGCGAGCATGACGTAGCCGCCCAGCGGCACGGCGCAGAGGCGGTACTCGGTCAGGCCCCAGGTGAAGGAGAAGAGCCTGGGGCCGAAGCCCAGGGCAAAGGCCTTGACCCCGATGCCCAGGATGCGGGCCACCAGGAAATGGCCCAGCTCGTGAAAAAAGATCAGGCCCCCCAGGACCAGAATGACGGCGATGGCTCCCACTGACTACTCCTCGCGCGTCGTCTGTGCAGGACGCGTTGTTTCATTGCTGATGGCGGCCAAGGTCTCGCGCCGCGTGGCGGCATCGGCGGCCAAGAGCTCGGCCGCGCCGCAGTTCTCCGGCAAGGCCGTGTGCCGGGCGAGGGCAGCCTCGATGAGCCGGGGGATGTCCAGAAACCCGATGCGGCCCTGGAGGAACAGGTCCACGGCCACCTCGTTGGCGGCGTTCAGGGCCACGGGGTGGCTGTGGCTGGCCCCGTAAGCCGCCTTGGCCAGGCCCAGGCAGGGGAACAGGGTCTCATCCGGGGCCTCGAAGGTCAGGCTGGCCGCGCTCGCCAGGTTGAGGCGCGGCATGCCCAAGCTGACGCGGCGGGGATGGCACAGGCAAAAGGCAATGGGGATGCGCATGTCCGGCAGGCCCAGGTGCGCCAGCTGCGAGCCGTCCACGTACTCGACCAGCGAGTGCACGATGCTCTGCGGGTGCACCAGCACCTCCACCTGCGCCACCGGCAGGCCGAACAGGTGGCAGGCCTCGATGATTTCCAGGCCCTTGTTCATCAGCGTGGCCGAGTCCACAGAGATCTTGGGGCCCATGCTCCAGTTGGGATGGTTCAGCGCCTGGGCCGGGGTCACGGCGGCGAGATACGCCGCGCCGCGCCCGTGGAACGGACCGCCCGAGGCCGTGAGGATGAGCTTGGCCAGTTCCGAGCCGTTGTCCGTGCCGCCGTTTTCGTCATGCCCGGCCAGGGCCTGAAATATTGCGTTGTGCTCGGAGTCCACGGGCAGGATCACCGCGCCCGAGTCCCTACAAGCCGCGCGGATGAGCCGCCCGCCCAGGACCAGGCTCTCCTTGTTGGCCAGGGCGATGCGCTTGCCTGCGCGGGCTGCGGCCAGCGTGGGCAGAAAGCCCGCTGCGCCGACAATGGCCGAGAGCACGAGGTCGGCCCCGGGCAGGGCGGCCACGGTCTCAAAGGCCGCAGGGCCGACCAGGATCTCCGGGTGGTAGTCGACGGGAAGCAGCTGCTTCAGCTCAACGGCCGTGGCCGCGTCGAGCACGGCCAGCACCCCGGGGCGCAACGCGGCGGCCTGCTCGGCCAGGCGCCGGGCATTGCGGCCGCCGGTCAGGGCCACGACCCGGAACAGGTCCGGGTGCCGGGCCACCACGGTGAGCGCGCTCACGCCGATGGAGCCGGTGGAGCCCAGGATGGCCAGGTTCCGGGGAAAGGGCAGCTCGGCGGCGTGCGCGGGCCAGAGGGAGATGTAGGTCTTCACGTGGGCGGCCCTACTGGAGCAGGGGCGGGAAAAAGGGCTGCACCAGCCGCAGGAGCGCGTAGCAGGGCAGGGCGAAGAGCAGGCTGTCGATGCGGTCGAGCAGGCCGCCGTGGCCGGGCAGAAGCGTGCCCGAGTCCTTGACCTCCAGGCTGCGCTTGAGGGCGGACTCGAAGAAGTCGCCCAGCTGGGCGGCCAGGTTCAGCAGCACGCCGAGCATAAGCCAGGACCACAGCGGGGCCTGGCCCAGCGTCAGGCCGTAGGCCGTGACGCCCAGCAGGCAGCCGAAGAGACCGCCGATGCTCCCGGCCCAGGACTTCTTGGGGCTCACCTGGGGCCAGATCTTGCGCCGGCCCCACAGGGTTCCGGCGTAGAAGGCCGCGGTGTCGGACAGCGTTGTGGCCAGGACCACCAGGACGATCTCGCGGGTGGACAGGGCCAGGGAGAACTGGAGCATGAGCGGGATGTAGGCGAGCGAGCAGAGCAGGACCAGCTCGTCGTTGAAGCGCGCAGCGGTCTGGTCCGTGCTGTAGCGGGCCAGGAAGCGCAGGGCCAGGAACCAGAAGCAGGCGACCAGGGCCCACAGGGCGCTCGCGCTTCCGCCCGCCTGGGCCGCGAGCACCAGCGCCGCGCCCAGGGCCACGGCCGTGAGGCGCAGGTTCCTGTGCTCCGGGCCGGGCCGGAACAGGGCCGTGAACTCCCACTGGCCCAGGCCGCAGAGGCCGAGCAAAAGCAGCGTGACGAGCACGCCGCCGAGCCAAAGGGCCAGGGCCACAAGGCCGACGGCCAGGCCTGCGGTGAGGATGCGTTGCTGATGCGGGGACAACTGCACATGTGCTCCTGGATGAACTGGCGCTCTCGCGCCTGCGCTTAGTACTCCATTCCTCTCCCGCGGGCAACCTGGGGCCAGCCCCTTTCCTTCGGCCAGGGGAGTATGCTAGTGGGGCAGCTATGTGGACTGGGTTCCGGAACTTCCAACGGCCCAATTTCGCGGGGGAATCATGAGCGACGAGACCAAGGTTCTAGAGGGCGCCTGTGCCGGTCCCGCAGACGAGCCGCAGCCCGAAACGGTCGAAGAGCTGCGCGAGCAGGTGGAGCGGCTGAACCGGCACATGCAGCGCCTCTCGGAGATCGGCCTGGCGCTTTCGGCCGAGCAGGACCGCAACCGGCTGCTCGAGATGATCGTGGAGCTGGCGCGCTCGCTCACCAACGCCGACGCAGGCACCCTGTACATTGTGGACCCCACGGGCATGAAGCTTGAGTTCGTGGTGCTCCAGAACGACACCATGGGCGTGCGCCTGGGCGGCACCAGCGGCAACCCCGTGACCCTGCCCCCGGTGCACCTGTACCGCGAGGACGGCGAGCCCAACCACGCCAACGTCTCCTCCCACGTGGCCCTGACGCGCGAGTACGTGAACATCGACGACGTCTACTGCGCCGAGGGTTTCGACTTCAGCGGCACCCGGCGCTACGACGCCTCCACGGGCTACCGCAGCCAGTCCATGCTGGTCATGCCCATGGTCAACCACGAGCACGAGATCATCGGCGTGCTCCAGCTCTTGAACGCCAAGGACAAGGACACCGGCGCGGTGACGGGCTTCTCCCGGGAGCGGCTGGAGGCCGTGCGCTCCCTGGCCTCCCAGGCCGCCGTGGCCCTCACCAACACCCAGCTCATCAACGGTCTGAAAGAGCTCTTGTACTCTTTCATGCAGTCAATCGCCGCGGCCATTGACGCCAAGAGCCCCTACACCCGCGGCCACATCGACCGCGTGGTGGACCTGACCATGCGCATCGCCGAGACCATCAACGCGCAGGAAGACGGCCCCTACGCCGCGGTCAGCTTCAGCCCCAACGAGATGGAGGAACTCAAGCTCGCGGCCTGGATGCACGACGTGGGCAAGATCACCACGCCCGTGCATGTGGTGGACAAGTCCACCAAGCTTGAGGCCATCGTGGACCGCATCGATTTCATCCGCACACGCTTCCGGCTCATCGGCAAGGCCCTGCAGGCCGAGCTTTTGGAAAAGCTCCTGGAGCTGGCCGGCAGCGGGGCCACGCGCACCGAGATGTTCGCCCTGACCGAGGAGATGGAGAAGCGCAGGCAGGAACTGGAGGGCGACCTGGAGTTCGTGGTCTCCTGCAACAAGCCCGGCGAGTTCATGAGCGACGAGCGCATCAGTAGGGTCAAGGAGATCGCCGCGCGCAGCTATGACGACGGCGGGGAGCCGCGGCCCTGGCTGACCGAGAACGAGGTCCTGAACCTGTGCATCCGCAAGGGCTCGCTCACCGACGCCGAGCGCAAGATCATCGAGGACCACACCGTGGTCACCATCGACATGCTCGGGCGCCTGCCCTTCCCCAAGCGCCTGTCGCGCATCCCGGAGTTCGCGGGCTCCCACCACGAGAAGCTCGACGGCACGGGCTATCCCAACCACCTGGGCGCCGATGACCTGTCGCTCCAGGCGCGCATCCTGGCCGTGGCCGACGTGTTCGAGGCCCTGACGGCCAAGGACCGGCCGTACAAGGAGCCCATGAAGCTCTCCCAGGCCATGAAGATTCTGGGCTTCATGTGCAAGGACAAGCACGTGGACCCGGACGTGTTCGGCCTGTTCATGCAGAGCGGGGTGTACAAAGAGTACGCCGAGGCGCACCTGAACGCCGAGCAGATCGACGAGGTGCCCATGCCCGCGCCGCCGCCCGCGCCAGCGCCGGAGAAGTAGAATAGAAAAGGCCGGGAGGTGTTGAGCCCCCGGCCTTTTTAGTGTGACCACTTCGTCAGTACCGGTTGGTCCGGTGTGCCAGCCTACAGCAGCTTCAAATAATCCTTCACAATGACCTTGAGGCCGAAGCCCGGGAAGTTCACGCGGTACTTGTCCGGCGGGATCTCGGCGATGATCTTGCCCTGGCCGAAGATCTTGTGCTCGCACAGGCCGAGCTTGGCCGTGGCGTTGTCCATGGCCGACTTTGGCGGCGGCGCTGCCGCATAGGCCGTGTGCGGGGCGTCTTTCGCGCTGTTGGGCCGCGCGCCAGGGGCATAGGACGGGCGCTGGGGCGGCCTGGGCAGGACCACCGGCGCCAGGCGCTCGTCTGTCCTCGTACTGGCCCTGGCCCCGGTTCCGGCGTCCAGCACCGAGAGCAGGCGCTCGTCCTGGCGCCGCAGCCCGCCGGAAAAGGTCTCCACGAAGCGCTCGGCCACGGCCTCGGGCAGCTCCTGCACAAAGGGGCTGGGCGTGGCGGGCTCGCGGCAGTTGTTGAAGCGGTTGTACAGCGTGCCCGGCACGATGAGCGCCAGCTCGTCCTTGGCCCGGGTGCAGGCCACGTACATCAGCCTGCGCTCCTCCTCCATGTCCTCCTGGCGCAGCATGGCCTTCTTGGAGGGGAAGCGGTCCTCCACCAGGTCGATGAGGATCACCGCGCGCCATTCCAGGCCCTTGGCCGAGTGCACGGTGGACAGCACCACGGCGCCGCGCGTGTCCTCCTCGTCCTGGGGCGAGCCGTCCAGGCACAGGTCGGCCAGGAAGTCCTCCACGCTTGCGTAGTTCACCGCGATCTGGGCCAGCTGCTCCAGGCCTGCCTGGCGCTTGGGATAGTCGTCCGGGTAGGTCTGGATGAGCAGGGGCGCGTAGTGGGCCATGGCCCGGTCCAGCGCGGCTGCCGGAACGTGGGTCACGCGGCGCAGGGCGTCCAGCTCGTTCAAAAGGCCGGCCAGGTCCGGGAAGCGCTTGACGTGCTTGTCGAGGGTCTTGGCCTCGCCCGCGACCACGGCCTGGGCGATCTTGGCCGCGGTCTTGCCGCCCACGCCCTTGATGAGCCCGAGCACGCGGGCCCAGGCCAGCATGTCCGCCGGGTTCACGGCCAGGCGCAGGTAGCAGAGCACGTCCTTGATATGCGCGGCCTCGTGGAAGCGCACCCCGCCATACTTGCGGTAGGGCAGGCCAGCGCGGGTGAGCGCCACCTCCAGGGCATAGGACTGGTACCCGGCGCGGAAGAGCACCGCGATCTCGTGCAGCGGGTGGCGGCTGGCCATGTCCACGATGAGGCTCACGGCCTGGGCGGCCTGGGACTGGTCGCTGTGGGTCTGGATGATGCGCGGCTTTGAGCCGCCGGAGCGCGCGGCGTAGAGGTGCTTGTCGAACTTCAGCTCCGCGCCGGAGAGCACGCAGTTGGTCAGGTCCAGGATGGGCTGCACCGAGCGGTAGTTCTTCTCCAGGCGGATGAGCCGGGCGTCCTTGTAGATCTGCGGGAACTGAAGGATGTTGGCCACATTGGCCCCGCGGAAGGCGTAGATGGATTGGGCGTCGTCGCCCACGGCCATGACGTTGCCCGCCTCCCCGGCCAGCAGGCGCACCAGCCGGGCCTGCACCAGGTTGGTGTCCTGGTACTCGTCGACCATGACAAAGGGATACCTGCGACGTAAGGACTCCTTGATCTCCGGGTGCGCCACCAGAAGGTTTTCCAGCCCGAAGAGCAGGTCGTCGTAGTCCATGAGGCCCTGGCTGCGCTTGGCCTTGTCGTATTCCGCAGCCAGGCGCTCGATGTCCGCCTGGTAGGGCAGCAGGTGATAGGCCTCGCGGTCCAGCACCGCGCCGATCTCCAGCTCCTTGTTGCGGCTCTTGGTGATGGTGTCCATGAGCGTGGCGCGCTTGGGGTAGGAGCGGTCGCCCCGGCCCAGGTCCAGGTGGGCTTTCATCTCGCCCAGCAGGTCCTCGCAGTCCCCGCGGTCCATGAGGGTCAGGCCTTGCGGATACCCGGCCTCAATGGCGTGGCGGCGCAGGGTGGCGTAGGCAAAGGAGTGGAAGGTGCCGCCGCTGGCCCCGGAGAGCGGGCGGCCGAGGATGGTCCCGGCGCGGTGCAGCATCTCCTGGGCAGCGCGCCGCGTGAAGGTGAGGAGCAGGATGTTCTCCGGCGAGACATGCTCCTGCACCAGCCGGGCCAGGCGGTAGACGATGGTGCGCGTCTTGCCGCTGCCCGCGCCCGCGATGCACAGCACCGGGCCGTGCACGTGCATCACCGCGTCCAGCTGGGCCGGGTTCAGTTCGCGTTCAAAGTCGATGGTCATGCCCTACGTCTCATGTGATGATCCCTGCGGGGCTGGTGTCGATTCCGAAAGGGTCGAGGCCAAAATGTTCGAGCACGAGCCTTCCCACGTCGCGCGTGCGCATCGGACCGTAGTCTGCCGCGTTAGCTGCGCTGTCGAAAAATATGGCGTCCTCGGGCCGGTGCGTGCCAAAGCGTCCGTACAGCCCGAACACGCTGGCCCGGTCGAACTTGGCCTTGAGGTCAAAGCCCGGCTCCGGCACGCAGACCAGATCCGGCGGGTCGCCCACAGGGGCCTCGCCGTAGAGCTCCCGGCCGTCAAGCACCCTGTTCATGACCCGGCGGCCCTCGAAGGTCAACCCCAGGAGCAGCTCCCGCAGGTCGCGCAGGAGCGCCGGGGCCTCGGCCTCGGCCACACAGCCGCGCGCGAAGCTGTTTCGCCGATGCACATATATCCGGCCCGGGTCCAGGACAAAGGCGCGGCTGTCGGAACTGATGACGCCCGCGTCCCATTCGTCCTTGGCCGGGCGCCAAAGGCGTAGGAATCCGGCCTCGATCAACACGCGGTTGACGTCCACCTCCTGCGTGAGGGTGCAGAAGCCGTGGTCCGCCAGCACGATGAGCCGCTTGGGCTCGGGCAGGGCGTCATAGCGCTCCAAAATCTCGCCCACCAGTGCGTCCCACTCGGCCAGGAAGGCCAGGCAGGCCGCATGCAGCGG
>Ga0007792_10000213_pt1 | contig 21330 bp, 8 predicted proteins | sample CryBogmetaGMA6M_FD_60371 | JGI IMG/M metagenome (GOLD analysis project Ga0007792, IMG submission 60371) | Freshwater microbial communities from Crystal Bog, Wisconsin, USA - MA6M | ecosystem: Environmental > Aquatic > Freshwater > Lake | place: Crystal Bog, Wisconsin, USA | collected 2009-07-06
GCTTTAATATCAGTCTGGACATTACCATAAAAAAATATTTCATCTCCAAATGTATGTCCTGTTGTATTAGAATTTGGTGTTAATGTTATAAGATCACTTAAATTATAATCATTATTTATTGTTTCTGTAAGTTTAGATTGATCTAAATTTATTCTTAATTTATTTATTGCGATGGCTGTATACATAGTTGATATTGGATTACCACCTAAACCACTTGCATCTAAATAAAATATAGATATTTGTGATGCATCTGCAGGTATAAATGTTAATTCTACACGTCTATCTGCTGTTGAACCTGTTGGAAAAACATCATAGTTGTTGGAGCTAATTAATAATCCATTATAAAACAAATAAACAACACTATTATTAGGTTGTGTTTCCAACGCTAAAGATACTGTAGATCCCCGTAAATAAATTCCGTCTGAATATGTACTACCTGATGGAACACCACCAATAGGAACAATATAATCTTTTTTAAACGTACTTGCTGAAGTTGTATCCCCAATAAGATAATGAAACTGAACTGTATATCCCATATTAAGTATTGCTGGATTGATCAGAATATCTGTTCTGTTTGGTGTGGTGGAAGTATATGTAAAATAATCACCATCTACGCCTATGGTTGTTCCTGTTGTTGCTTTTTTTAAAATTAATCCATTTAAAGATACTAATACATCACCAATTTCTTTATTTTTTAATGTATAAGCATAATTAGTAAAACTATTTGGGTATATGGTTGCCTCAGTATAAAGCTCAAAATTATCACACAAATCTGAAGTTGAATCAATACATCCATTTGCACCAATATAACGACTAACGTTCATGTAATTCCAGGTGGTTGGATTTGGTTTCGCATTTTCTTGTGTTTTTTGCCATAACAATAACATATTATTGGTTTTAAAACCATAACCGTTTGGATCTGTATAATTTTTCAAATAACTAAATTCACTATATGTCGGATCAGAATTATCATTAGGAAATTCAAAAACAACATCTTTAGGTGTTGTGGTTGTATTAGTTGCTGTAGCATAGTCCTCACATTGAATTCCAGTTAATCCTTTATCATCTTCAAAAAGATAAGTCAAATGTAATGATTCTCCCGTTTTAAGTATCCCAACTACACTAGAACCATTACAGACACCTGGTTCAATCAAGGTTAATTTTGGTTTTGGAAGCGTCCAATTTCTATTCGATTTATAGCACATTGCTGTTAAAAGTTCTTGATGTTCAATCAATATAATTTTTTCATTTATTAATACCTTTCCTACAATTGTTGGGTTTTTCTCCTGATCGATGAGATTGTAATATTTTATATTTGTTGGCGTATTATGGACCTGTGTATCACATATAAATGTATAACCAATTTCATTAGCTAACCCCACACCATTAAATTGTTTTTTATGCCACATTAAATATGGTATTTTCAATTTAAATGTATTGCTATAAAAACCTTCACCGTAAAAATTACTTACAGTATTATTTGTGTAATGAATAACACCGACTTTATTTAAAGCATTTGTTGCAAAATAATCATAATTTATTGCTGTACCCCAATAATCTCTTGAGGTTGCAGTATATTTTCCCTTATAAGTTGTACTATCAAGACCGATAATATCCTCAATTGTAATTATTGACATATTCCACACTGGGATATCATTTGGTACCTCAGTGCAGTTTGTCGTGAAATCTAATAAACCACTACTCCAATAAGCAATTGGAATATCTTTATCATAATAATCCTTTATCGTGTTTATTCCAGGATAGATAAATGCGTTGAATTTATATGAATCAAATGATGGCATATCCCTATCAACAGTTATTTCGATAGTTGTTCCTGTAGTAAACCCACTTATATCATAACTTGTATTTCCACTAACCTTTTGTATTACATACATTAAATACGGAATAGGATCTTTAGGTAAGTCATTTACAATTTGTGTTGTTCCACTATAAGTCGTTGTATAACCACTTGTAAGCATCTTGGTGAAGAGATAATCACCACTTTTAATAACGGAGCTATAATTAGAATTGATGATTGATCCCGTGTTACATGTGATATATAAGGTACTTCCTGATGTATAACCAGTTAAATTACCCGCTAACCATAATGAACTATTTATTGTTATGCCAGTGGTTACACCTGTGGTAACACCACCTGCGGTATTATAATAAAAAAAACCTCTTTCTTTTGCCGATGCATGAATTTCATTTGGATATGCACTCATTATTGAAATTGGAACTTTATATATACCACCTTCACTTGGGACGGGGTATTGGATATCGTGCGCATTATCAGCAGGTCTTAATATATTAATATTAGTTGGGTTGTCTGAACTATAGTCCATTTCGCCATCTCCAAGTCCAAAAGAGTTAAATTTAAGATTACCAGAGGCAATATTTTTTCTCCCTATATCAGTCAACTTTAAATTAACTAATGGTTCATTTTTTTTAATTATATAACTCATTTATGTTTTTTCTATAAATAGATTTATTTTAGTTTATAATCCCACATTTTTAATATTTATCTTACTTACATCATATATTGAGGAATTTAAAATATTCGTGGTTGTGCCATCTTCAATACCTTTCAAGTTAATAACTAATGTTGCGTTAGACGTAACACCTTTAATGGTTATTGTTCTTGTTTCAATTTGTGCTGAAGTACTTAATTCAGTTTTCAAGAAATTATTATCTACAGTAACATTTTTTACATAAAGATCTAAATTATCCAATTTGGCTGATTTGAATTGTGTTTGTTTAGATTTAGTATCATATGAAATACTAATTACTAAATTAGTTCCTGGATTAACGTTAAGAGATTTATTAAATCCTTTCGTTGTTACATTATATGTCGTTGTCGTTGTATCAATACTATTTAAATCACTTGTTGTAATTAATAAACTTGATGATGCTTGCGCTGTTGTCCCAACAACAACATTTACAATATATGAAAATGTTTCAGCTGTTTGCGGAACGGTAACTAGATTTGGAGAAAACATTATCTGCCTATCAAGTTTAGTAACATCAGTGTCGAATAACAACCCAAATATTGTTGTTGCTACATGACCACATGGATTTGAAATTTTTAATTTACCCATAAACTCACCAGTTAACGGATAACCAACAACATCCTTATCTACATAATAATCCATCCAAATATCATTTCCTACTTGTCTAAAATCAGCAGTACCTTGTTGTTCAACTGATATTCTATTACTATCTGTTACATCATAAAATTTATTTAATCCAGTCATCAACATATTATTAATATTGTTATCAGTTGTACCACTTCCGATAAACGATCTATTTGTAAAACCAGTTTTTAATTCATGATTCGATTTGAACATGTATAGAGAATTTTTGACATCATCAGTTAAACTATTAATGGTTGATTCAAATACAGTAACCTTTGTTCTGTCTTTATAAAAAGTAAAATTATTAACCAAACAAAAATCCCTTTCAATCCAATTATCAATGTCGGCATATGGTTGTATCCCACCAGTTGTTACTGTAAATCCAGTACCTACATATTTATACAATACACCCCTATTAACAACATATTTATTTCCCATATAAAGTGTGGTACCTGTATAAGTTGTGCCACTAACACTATTGTAAATACTATCAGTAATAAACCAATTTTTTGGATTATTCCTTTCTGTTGTTAAACAAAGTCTTTCGAATAACGGATAAATGCCTCGTGCTTCATTTGCTCTTGGGTGAGTAAAGTATGTGGTTGAATTTTCAGATGGTTTAATATATAAATTCGTTATTCCATATCTTGATGTACCATTTACATCATTGTAGTTATCAGTTACCGAAGTGCCTGTTCCGTAACCAGTTGTAATTCCAGTATAAATTCCCGAAGTTCCTGGAAATCCAGCAGCTGCTGATCTATATAAATTATATGTATTTATAACCTCGCCATTTGACAAATATGTATAAGCTGTATCCGTAAAATGTTTTAATGGTTGTAATATTTTATTCCATCTTCCAGCAGTTCCTGATGTACCAGCAGTTCCTGTTCCATTATTATTAATTTGTGGCATAATACTACCATTAAGACTAAGCACCAAGGTTTTTGGTAGTCTAACAGCTGTAGAACAATAATTTAAGTTAACTGTCGGATCTGGGATCCCAGGATGTGATGCTGATTCATATACACCATCAATAAGCCCATCCAATGCGCCACCGTATGTACCAATAGATTTGTGATCAAAAATCAACGGACTTGGTAAAATTCTCCAGTTTGCGGTTGATCCGCTCGGAGTCGAATTCGTATTCCGTGTCCTTGCAACATAAAACCTATATGTATTTGTGTTGCCTGTTGGGTAATATACAAATTCACCAGCTTGATATGTCTGACCTGAAACCCAGATTACATTCTTAGGATAAACATATTTAAAATATTCATCATAATATTCTGTTGGAACAGTGGTTGAACCAGTGACTTTTGATATTAAAATGTCACCAAGTTGCCAATCAGTATAACCAGTTGTACCATATGCAACTTCTTTTTTATTTATATAATCATATAAATTTGTGTTAGGCGTATTAAAGGATTTTAAATCCTCATAACCCCAAGGTGTAAAGTTGGTAGTATTATATTTCTCAATTTCGATAAAACACGATCTTGAACCTCTTGGTTGATAGATTTCGTGTATTTCGGATATAGTTGTTGCTGAAGTTGTAGCATCATAATATTTTATGCAGTGTTCTGTGTGAATTTCATTTATACAAACATAAAGCTTATCTACCGTTTCAATTTGTATTGTATTACCACTTACGACTTTTTTATAGTTACCCACTGACACTTTAACAATATCATTAAGATTATAGTTGATTACTTGTGAATTAAACTGCGGCACGACATTCAATATGGCTTTATATATTTCGGTATCATAGACGGCATTTTCCAAGGCGTAAAATCCAGTTGTTGTTCCAGTTGTTGAGACATAACGTCTTTTACTTTTTATTTCATTAAGAATATTATTAGAATAATCAAGTCCAAGTGAATCCTTTAACCCACTATTTTGACTCTGGAATATAACGCCCGTTATTGTTGCGCCAGTACCCATTGCAACTTCATTATAAAAACTATATTTTGGAATATAGTTAATAGTTCTCGTATGGTCAGAAAGTCTTTTGGATATAATTTTGCCAATTGAAATTGAGTTCGTCACGTCACTATTTTCTGTGATCTTTATAGTATTTCCAAGGTGATAATCAATAAAGGTTAGATCTTTTTCGAAATCACTTGTTTCAAACCCAACGTTTATCGATCTGTTATTAATGATAGTAATCGAATTCGCAGGAATATTTGAATTTTTACTTCTTACTTTGAGGGTGAATGATATTTTATCAAAATTAATATTTTTATCATAACTTGTTACATCAGATATGAATTCTGTGGGTGCAAATTTATCATAATATGGTTTAAATAATTTATTAAACAGATAACTCGGTTCAGTATTATATTTAACATTAACTAGTGGAATATTATTATATTTTCCATCTGCCGTATTAAGGATTAAATTAGATGTATCAAGATTGAGATCGTTATAAATTGGCTTGATTGAGAAACCCTCATCGAAATAACCATTCTGAACATTACCAGTATTGAAGAAGACTCTAAATCTAGGATCGTTTAATTTAACATAATCTGTTTCGTTCGGATCGTCATGTAAATATTCAATTTTTTCATATCGTGATAAGGTACAATTCTGAGTAATTGGTTCAATTACAAGATAAATCTTTTCACCAGCATTAAAGAATCCTGAATATTGATATAGACGCTCTCTCAATGAAGCATCATCACTACCAGTGAATGAAATCATCTGTACATCGTATATTATTCCAGATGATCCTATTAGTTTTATGTTTACACTCTGTTCTGTATTCAATACAGATTCAAAATATAAATTAAAGTTAAAATTAAGGTAAGAATTCTTGATGATTTTATAGTAACCAGGATTTGAACTACCTAATGTTAAATCATCACCAATTGTAACAAAATTATTATTAAGTGATTCAATGGATACATAATTATCCTTATCAGCAATGAGTTCTAATCTATCATTTAAAGTATGTGTGAAAATCTCTTCATCATTTGTTGTGTAGAAAGGACCTATTTTAGTTGAATCGATTGGATATAAACCATCGAATATAAGACTTATTGAATCTGATATAAACAATTCATTATTAACAACATTATCTGCAACTCTAAATGTGGTTTGTGGTGTTGCGCCACTAAAAATATGTAATAATTTTAAAGATTGTGTTAAGTTTATTGAATATTTATCAATTTTAGGGTCTAACTCAATATAAGAGATGTAGGCAGGATCAATATGCATAAAAGGATCTGTTCTCGTTCTTTCATCATATGTTTCATATAACCCACCTGTTGTGCCTGTTGTAGTTGAACTTTCGGTACCAATAAGAGCTAACCCATCAATGACACTTATTGGGTAGGATGATGTTCCTGTAACGGTACTGCTAGTTACAATATAGATATTACTTGCCGAAACTGTTTTAGTAAAATCGGTAAGACTATTATTAGCTATTATTTCACCTTGATAGTATATTTTACCAACAACCCATGAAAATCTTTTCTTATATGGAATTGTCCAGTTATATTTGTTACCATATAGAACACCTATTGATTTCAAACCATCCATATTTTTACTATATCCATAATATTTAGGTTGATTCAAAGTTAATGATGAACCAAACTCATCTATATAGGTTGCGTGAATTATTGGTGAAATACTACCTATGGTAACGCCAGTCATGTTATAATAACAAACATGTGGTTTTGGTGGTGGACAATCATAATCTATTTGAATCCTAACATACGCCAATCCTCGTCCAATACTATTCATAAAGAATGATCGCAATTCATCGCTTATCGTATATCCAATACCACCAATATAATCACTGAATGTGATGGTTCTCGAATCGGCATCTAACGATATTTTATCCCATATTTTATATTCGGTACCACCAGATACAATATATGCACTATTTGGTGGGTATGCAGCAAATGATGTATCAGTATGAATTTCTTGATTTTTCCCAAATAAAGTCCATGTGTTTAATCTATATAAATTATCATTATAAAACACAAAAACACCATATCTTGTTGCACCTGTTCCTGGTGTGTTAATATTTCCACCATAGGTTACATCAGCATAATCAATACCAGATTCCCAAAGATAAAAACTACCTTCACTTTCATCGCAATAATCAAACATTGTGTAATAGACGCCAAAATATTCATTTACTGTCGGGTCAGTACCACTTATTCTTGCACCAAGTTTAGCTTGAATAATATAAGGTTCAATTGTACCCTGTTTTGTTTCGCCTATTATACCAACATTTTCAATGGGGTTAATCGCACCAGACATAACAGGTTTTAATGCTTTTTGTTGAAATTCAGAACCATCTGTTCCCAACCATTCAACATCATTATTTAAACCATGTTTATATATGTGTTTGTTATCCAAAAATATGGAATTTTGTATTTTATTACCAGCATTTATAATTGTAGTTGCTGGGACAAATTGCTCGATTAATTTTACCCACGATGTATCAAATTTATTCAGAAATTCTAACGTTCTCATTGTCGTCATCGGATTTCCTAATGAAGCTAGATAATCAAAATACACTTTTGATAGAGTAGGATAAACCTTTATGGTTTTTCTATTTTTTGGGTTTATGAAATTATCTAAACATTTTTTTAAAAAAACATTAAAAGAAACATCCTTTGCATCAAATTTTAAAGAATCATCGATATTAAGATCAATATTAACAACACCAATATTTCTAACATATTGTCTATAAATTGAAAGATCCTGAATCCTATTCGATCCAAGATAAACTTCAAACTCTTTTGAGTTGATAGCTAAGTCTGAATGATCAATTGTGTATTCAGTGTAGCCATTTCTAATGTCTGATACATGATCAGTTATTTCTGTTGAATAGACCCACGATTTAACGTTATCTACCGTTCTTTGAAGATCGAATAAAAAAACATTATTAAATTTTTTATACGCATTGATGTATGTTTTACCAAAATCAAATTCACCGACATTATATTTATCTTCATATAGATACCCACCGTTTTGTTGAAAGTGAATTCCAATTGGTACAGTCGGGAAACCATTAATGTCAAATGGGACATTTTGTAATAATTGCGTTGGGTCATCTATTGTTGAGGTCTGGTATATTTTATTCAAACTATCAAGAACATCTAATTTTCTTTCGGCAACATAAATGTATTCATTTAAATCAAAAATATCATCTGGAAGACCAACTAATTTTAATATAAATTCAATTGATTTTCTGGTACCTTTAGATTTGTATAGATAGAATGAATTTATCAAAATCCTTCTCCATAGTTCAATATCTATTTCGGCAGGTGTTGTACTTTTTTCAAGTGTCGTATTATTAAAATCAAATAATGATGCAATCAAAGTATCTTCATCTTGAATTTCATATGTTTTAAACCCAAGCATTGTTGCATAATTCTTAATAAGTAAATCAGGAACATTCTCGATTTTATTATAGCTCACATTTCTCATGAATGTAATGCCATCGATGTATTTCTTAACTTCATCAAATGTTCGACCATATAACTCTAACAAAAGATTAAATTTCCTGTCTTCAGTATCATATTCTTTAAGTGAATCAGTTGTTAAAAATCTAGCAATAAGTTTAGTTTTGATGGTGTCATAGCTATCAGCGATATCATTTAATTTTGTTGTATATTTATCAAATTTATCTGAAAACATATCAATATTAAAAATATCATATGTGGGGAAATAAATGATTTCTTTTACATTAGAGGTAATACCGTTATCCGCTAATTTTGGAAAAATAAATTCAGAAACAAAATTTCCATTATCATCCACATTCAATAAGAATGAGGATAAGTCAGTTAAATTATCATAAAATAATTTAACAACTGAACTTTTTGGTTTTATAAAAAAATTAATATTTGCATTCCCAGAACTATATGTTGCAACCGAACTAAATGGATCACCTTGAACTGATAAGAAGATTCCCGTTATATCGTCATTTATATTGGTTGGAAGTTTAGCGTTAATAATTGGGTATTCAACACCATTATAGTAAATAACATAATCTTTAAATGTTTTTGAGAAATTCCTATATTTGGTTACAGTTTCACTATCAGTTAAAGTTTTCCCATTCACAGTATATTCTATATTAAATGGATTAGAAAGTGTATAAAGATTGACCTTAAAATCTGATCTATTTTCAAGAGAATATGTAATATAATTTGTTACTGTTGGTATTGAAATAGAAACGGCCTGCGCTTTAATTGCTGCTGGGTAATTATTATATATCTCAATCAAAGAATTTTTTATTCTTTCTTTCAGTGAAGAATAAAGAACGTATTTATCAAGTTTTCTTTTATCAAATAAAACCTTAACCTTTATTTTTTCATCTACCCTGGCTTGTAATGTCGAAACGTATTCTTTACCTTTAAAATATGAAAGATTTCTGTTTGCAATATCTTCTACTGTGAAAGATTTAACAGCATTATTTTGTGCCGATTTCGGAGTTTCGGCTTGTCTTTGTTGTACTTCGCTATAATTAACACTTTTTTCAATACCAAAATTACCCAAGGTAAAAAATGGATCACCTTGTATTTCTGATTTACTATTCGCAAATTGGAGACCAACTAATTTGTCACCAAAAGTATCACTACCAAATGCACCGACTTTTCCTTGTAGGATAGTATATCTTAAAGCTTTTTCATATTGAACGAATGATGAACATGGTACATATTTTGATTCACCGTTGATAATGTATACGCGATACCCACTACAACCAAGCTTTTTGGATGCTTTAATTGCCTCATCGGGTGTGTTATATAAATCACGTATGATTTGATTGTTAGTAGTAAAAGTGAGATCAGCCATTTTATTATATTATATTTTTTATTATTAGGTCTTTTATATTATTTAACTATATTCTTTAAATCCGACGTATGATCAATGTTTGTGCGTTTTATTCTCATTTCAAATAATTTCTTATCAACACTATCTCTAATTTCATATAGATCATATTGAGCGAAAATATTTCCATCATCATCATAGAGAGAATAAATACCCGAATCTATATTTTTACTTTGATTTCCATATAATGCAACTGCTAGACTTTCGATATCATAATTTACCATTTCCACTTCAATTATTTGTGGTGAAAAATTGGTATTGGTTATAATTACATTCTGACCAATCTTTCCGATATATGGTGTTGATGTTGGTTTAAAGCTTGGTGCCGCATTTGGGGTGACTGTACAAAATAATTTTGACCCATTACTATAATAGATATATTTTACTGCTTTCTGTGAGGAATTAGCGGTTTGTACATTTGTTGGTTCTGATAGAAATGAAGATGTTACAATTCTATATAAATTCGGAATTTTAGTACCATCATTATTAAGATATTCAATTCTATATCCATCCAGGCCATTATTTACAAATTTATTAATAAAATTAACTGGTGCCGTACTAACATCGAAGACTAAACCTTTTATATCAGGGAAAGTCGCCAATTCAGCACAATCATTAATGGGTATTCTTATTTGTGTAGGTCTAATATATACTGTATAAAACCCTTTTATAGCAAATATTGTTTTAGGTAACGTTAAATTATATAACCCACCTAATATTTCTAGATCTGTTCCACCTAATGCCGTTGTGCTCATTACTGGCTTGATGGCATCCACACCGTTTAATTTAGTGACAGTTTGTGTTTCTGTCGAATTTCTTGTTTTTGAATATAGAACAATAACTTCTATATCACTTGGATCGACATCTGCCGCCCTTTTTACTCCAAATTGACCTATTGACATTATTTATATGTTTTTAAAATTATAACCTTTTTTATTTATTTTATAAAATCCGAGACCTATCTTAGTTAATTCGTTAATGTCTCTGACATTCTTTAGTCTTTTTATCTTTTCGAATGCACTATTTAAACCTCTATCTATAAATACTTCACTTACGATTTTTGGTTCTTCAACAATACCTTCAAAATATACAACATAAGGTAGATTCGCTTCGTCTATATTTGTTTTTTTATAAGTAAATATACTCATTCCATTATCTAAATCAATGTATTTTATTGGATTTTGTGTGTCCAAATATAGAACATACTCATTACCAATACCATCCAATGTTTCTTTTAATATCATAGCCGAACTATTCAAGCCAGGTAAATCAAATTTTATCATTGTTCTATTTTCACTAAACAGACTTACAGATGTTTTATCTGCGTATTTTATAATCAAATCAAACTTTGAGTCTGTGGTACCTGTAACAAAAATACCATGTTTAAAATGTTCAATAATTTGATCATATGTTGACACGTTTAGGTCAGAATTATTTACTATTGCTTCAATTGCAACTATTGTTGGATCATAAGTTGCATCGATACAAGACCCAGGTATTATAGTATTACTTTCTAATAGTATTGGTATCACCAAATCAGATGAGGCTATTTTTACTTCCATTTGTCTTTATATTTCTATTTACAACATTATTTTTTATATGGACACCACAATTAATTGGGATTATAACATCTTTCACATCATTATTATCGTTTGTAATTGACATAACAGCGTTTCCTTTCATATATAATTGTGAAATTCCCCAGAGACGTGCAATTACATTTACACCAATATATAAATCTAAATTTAAACTCATAACTTCATTTGGTGTAAAGTATACATCATCCCCACAACGACAACTTAATACTGACTCAATAAGATAACTCCTAGGCTCATATAATAACACCTGCGATGGTAGACCAAGATCAATGCCAATATTTTCGGGTGTGAGATATTTATTCTGAATAGTTGTGTTTAAAAAATCAATTTTAACATTGTTTATAAAAGTCTCCAAATATTTTGCTGAAACTGCATCAAAAAAACGATTATAGATTGAAATATCGCTAAATGTTGATTTCTCCTTAAAATAACTTTTTAATACATTTTGTTGATTTAAAATTTCAGATGGCACCACACCCACGATAGATACGAGAGCTTCAGACGTTTTATATTTAACCTTATCATTATATAGTGATTGATTATGACTATAAAATACATTATTATAAGTATTAAATTCAGTAGAGAATTCAACATCTTTTAAAAATAGTCTTCTAATCTTCCAGTTTACAGTATCAATATTTTTAGCCGTAAATGTCATAATTTCTTGATGCATGCCAAAACCATTACCATTAAATAAAGGAATCTGAAATTGTGAAATTTCTTTTGATTCTAAATTTATAAAACTCTCAGCTTTTTCTACACTAAATTTAATTGGGTTATCGGTTGCCGATTTTAAGACTACAATTTTTTCAACATAATCAATCGGTGTCGCATTTATTACTGGATTCTTTACCCAAAATTCATCAAAAAATACTTGATACAAATCAAACGAACTTCTTTCATGATCATACTCATTGGTAGTTGTGTTATACTCGTATATTTTGTAAGATTTTTCAACGGTATTCATTTTATATTTTAAGTACCTATTTTCTTGTTTAAAGTTATTCAAATCCAAAAACCACTTTTTTGCAGTTTCTTGTTCTGATGATGGAACTAATTGTATTTTATTTGAGTTCAGTGCATCCCAAAAAGATATTTTCACATAAAGTTCAGTATTAGGATAATCTTTTAAAAATAAGAAAGCGTAGCCTTCGAAACCTTCGGATAATTCAAACGCTGGTCTTTCTGTTATTACTGAATTCCCATTAATAAATTCGAATAAATTTGTATCTTTATTAACAAAAACTGGTATTGAAAACAGTCTGATTTGTGATTCAGCTAACGGTGAATCAAAAAATTCAAAAAGTAAAAATGAATAATAAAAATATGGTTTATCTTTAAATAACAAACTTTCATTTATCCACAAATCTTTTTTATCCCAGAACGGAATAACAAAAGAATTGTAGAAAATTGGCAAACCATTTACTTGGGGTCTTAAATATGACATGGACGCAACAGGATTACTAACAACATAAGGTTTATTCGATAACTGGTCAAATCTACTCATACCAACTTCCCCCCTTAATTCGGGTTCGAGTATCCCCGAAGGTTGTCTAATTTGAAAAGGGTCTCCGAAAGATTTTTGTGCTACAACACCAGTTTCATCTATTAAACCAAAAGCCTCTTTTGTTTTAGTAATATGTGAAATAAATGCACTTTCTGTGTAACCCGTTACTTCATTTAATTCATTATCTTTGAAGTGTCTTAAAAAAAATACATTAAAATTAATTTTACTATAAGTTGGTTGATATTCTACTACTTCAGAATCAACAACGCCATTAATTGCCAGAGTTTTACCTAAATCTAATAATTTACTATTATAAAAATCCCTATCTGAAGAATAATCTTCGGATGTTATACCCAAATTAAATTTAGTGTTGTTTGTCGGTATAGTAGACTTTAGCATTTTGTTTGTGTATATTTAGCATATGGTTTAGTCTCTTCAGCGTTGGCATTATCCAGACCATTATCTTTATTATTTTCCATCAATTGATTTCCATTAGTAATATCATTTTGATTCAACATATATTTTTTTGTGTTCCAAGATTCAGTTTTTACAAAAAAATTAATATCACTATACACATAAAAAGATCCATTCATGAAAGGTAAATCAACACCATTTCCATTTTCATCCATAATACCCACATCAAAAATATCTCTCCATATAAATTTTTCACTTTGTTTACTATATATCGCATAATCTGGAATACTATATGTTGTATCACTATCCTCTATATATGGTGATTCGTGTTTTATTTTAACTTTATAAAATGGTTGATATGAAAATATAATATCTTTATGTAAAAATCTATGTTGTATTTTAGTTATCTCAACCTCTGTCAATGCTTCTGTTGTATTTTCACACAATGAATGGTAAAAAACATCCCCAACAGCAATCCGTCTTGATGGTTTATTTTTATTGTCTGTTATTTTTTCTAATCCGTCATTTTCGGCTAATTTATTAATATAATTTTCAAAATATGATTCTGTATTGCTGAATATTGTATTATCTTTAGTACCAATCTTGATAATACCAATATAGATATCTGTCAGAGGAATACCTTTGTTGTTAACTAACCCTGTTATTTCAAGATCTTCATCAAAAATAAAATTCTTTATTTTTTGTTCAAAATTATTAATCGAAAATGCCGAATCTGAAAAATCGTCAATGATACCAATTACTTCAAGAGTTTTTATATAATATTCAAGTTTTTCTTTTTCAATAACTTTTGATACATAAAATTCAGGATTATTGATCAGCTTTTGTCTTGACCTTGTTCTACTAAAATTGGGTGATGGATTCTCTTCATATATTAAACCATTTATTAATATCTGATTATTTTTAATATCAGTAGCAGTTTTTTCAATCTTATAGTCAACTATTTTATTAAGATCCGTTGTATTATTTTTAGTTGATGGTGCGGTACTTGTGTTCACATGCATAATGTATGCTGGAGCATTTATATAAACTTTATCCCCAACTACATTTAAAATATCATATATTTTATTTTCCCAATCTTTTTTATTAACTCCCTCAACATATGCTCTATCACCTTCAACAAAATTATGACCAAATGGGAAATATAAAACAAAACTACTTTCAACCGTAGGTGAATAATATAACCTTGCTGGTAAGCCTTTTATAAAATTTAACGTTAATTTATCCTCAATGGTACCATCACTTATATTTGTTATCAATTTATTACCTTTTTGGTATATTATTTCATTGTTAGATGTAATACTTGTCGTTGGTATTCTCTTGGGTTGTAATATAACAATAGACCAATTATCAGTGTTCATGTCAAATATATCTTTTCGGATATTAACTTTAGAGTTATCTATAATTGTGTTTCTATAAACATCAAAATTAATGATTGGGTTAATTTTACCATATATTCTTATCTTTGAACAATTCTGTTTTTCAAAATCATATTGGTCTTGTTGATTAACATCCATAAATAAATTATATTCATACCTAATCTTATTTGGGGAAGAGAACATAATTCTTGTTGATAGATCAGTCTGTGAAGATCCAGCAATTTTTTTTTCACCTAATATTTCAACTATATCACTCATTTTATAAAATAATTAGTACTGATGTCATATAAGGCATTTGAACCTTTCCAAAGACCAAAATAATAATATTTACCATTATATGCATTATTATCAATGACCACTGTCGGTGTAACAATATTACCAGTGGTTTGTATTAAATCAATTTGTTTTTTATTTTCAACGTGTATTTTACTAGTGTCAATCGTAAGATTAATGGTTGTTGGTGTAATATTCCCAACAATACCACCTTTATTGTAGGAAGAATATACTTCATCTTTTATAAGATTAGGCAAATCGTCGCTAATATCTACTATTGAAATTTCCATTAAAGGTATTTTACTTTGACCTTCTCTGCAATTAATAAATAACCCAAATGTATAGTTAGGCGAAACGGCTTGATTGTAAGCCTTCTGGACGTTGAATGCATTTGCATTGGACACTTTACTCTTTGCCGTCTCAACTGCGAACAGCGACGCTCTAAATGCGTTTAGAGAGTTATCACCATAATTCCATGTTTCGTGTTTACCAAATATATTTACTGCTGGTATGATTGTTACCATATTGTTTGTCGAATCGAATGTAAATGTTTGTGGTATCATAAAATCATCAGCGCTAAATATAGCTTCAAATACATCACCAGAATTTTCACCACCTTCTTTTTGAACACCAAGACCAAAAAGATATTCACATAAATTAATATTTTCTTCGTATGTGAGACTTTTATCTATTGATGGAATACTCATAATGCTATTTGGTGTTCCAAAATAATCTTTTTTCTCGTTCCCATTAATATAAATTCTCGGAAATAGTATCGATCCAATAATTTCTGGATCAGAGTCAGTCGGTAAATGGTCGGAAGAATATGGAAAATTCCAAAAAGCACTCGCTTTATTTTGATTAAATTTGGGGAAGTATCTTATACTATTTCCTGGCATATTAACCCGATCTGATGAATGTTTATAGTGTTTTGTTTTTATTGTGTAAAATTTTCTTTTCCTATTTTTAATATCATATTCAAATAAACTACTTCCATTCCACCCACCAAGTTCAGGGTCACCATCAATTGTTGAGGGAATTCTTGCGCCTGGTAGTAATCCGTTAATAAAACCTCCGAAAGCACTTCTTCTTCCATTAAATTTTTCATTTATATCATAAATTTCAAAAGAATAATAAGCTTTCGTTGGGACACCAATAGTCGTATCCTTTGTTGGGATTAAATCACCAAATTCATTAACAGTATAGTAGTCCATATACATAGGTAAGCTAACTCTAAATACACCACTATATCTTGATGCTTTAAATACGCCTAATCTAACCCTACTTCCTGTTGTTAAATTTCTATCTAATCGGTATACAACAACCTCTATCTCTTGAAAAGGGTATATATCGCCCGTACTTGTTTTTGTTACATCATCTTCAGCTATTATTTCGGGATCTTGTTTATTATTTGTGTATTTATATTCCAAATCAATACCAAATCCACCAGTCGGTGCATGCAAATATCCAAAAAATATTGCTGTTGGTGTGTAATTAAAGTTGATTTTAAAATCACACCTGGTTATTCCCACATCACAAAAATCATCGTCACCCCAAAATGGAGAAACCGTAATTTGTCTTGTCTCGTGAAATATGTTTGGCATATCATCTATATTAGTTACAACATCAACGTCATAATTATTATTTCCATGATAAATAAAACCAGGTACCCGATACGGATCAACTGATTCTTGTTGTGTTTGACCTGTATAAACAGATGAATTTATAAATTGCCTTAAATCTTCAACGCTTTTATTGAGAGTCTGTTGTTCAACCAAATCATTAGCTGTTAGATCAAATGATTTAGTATCAAGGACATCAAAATCCATTATGATATCTTGTTGACCAACAGGAACACCAAAAATGATATAATCACCAGATTCGTTTGTGGTAGTTGTGTATTTGTAATATTTATCCATTATCTCAAGAGTCTGCGGATAATGAATAAAATCTGTTTCATCAGGAAAATTACCTATCGCCCTATGGCTCAAATTTTTTTTATTTCGTATTCTAGGAAATAGATTATATCTAACACCATTTGGATAAGTATCATATACAGTTTCAAATGGATATAATTCTTTTATTTCTGGTCTATCCAGATCGTCAACTGTTATTGGTATGAATATATTTACTTTAGCATTTTGTGCACCAAACCCACCATTTAACAAAACCCTTCCAGCGATGACACCAAAATCAGAACATTGTCTCGTGTACATATCAGAACTTGATATCTTTAAAGTAAGAACTTCAAGATTGTCAAATTCTTGTTCAAGTTTTAAATGAATAGTTTTATCATCAGATGTTAAATCTATGGGTATCCTTATATTTCTTTCCATTAGAATCCAGTCGTGTTTTGTGTCACTGGTATAACAAGAATATCCTTTTCTGGATATTTTATTTGTAGAATCTGCTCGCCAGTTGCTTTTATTGTTCCATCACTAATGTCAATTTCATTTGTAACAACATTAAGTAATGAATTTACATCCATACTAGTACTAGAATAATCACCACCAAATTTATTATATGCTTTAATATAATTTATATTAAGAAGACCATTTATTTGAGATATATTTTTAATAATAATTCCTATCAGTATACTTGTTCCAATATCCATCGTCTGTTTCGAAATTAACGATGTTATTACAGAAACAATCGATGATGTTACACTAATCTGACTACCGTCTTCAGTTAAAACAGATATTTCAAAACCAATATTAATAACTTGAGCTGGTTTAACATAAACATAATCATTTAATGCTCTATATCTTGATAGGTAATTGGCAACATTTTGCATTACCACTGAAGTAACCTGATCACTAATATTACCATCCGTGTCGGTTGAAAGTAAATTAATATTAATTATATTCTTAACTTGACTTGCACGTGCTTTTGTTGGTACACCGAATTTAGCTGGCATTCCAAGTAATACTGCTTTGTAATCATTTAATGTTATCGCTCTATATTGTGCTGCAAAATTATACGAAATGTAATATCTGAGTTCATCAATTGATGGTGCATCACCACCACCAATTGCGGGTGTTGTATTTGATACGATTAGTGAACCTAATACTATTGCATTTAATTTGGGGTCGGGACCGTTTATTTTGGATGAAAGTTGACCTACGGTTGTAATTGTACCAACGCCAACATTAGTATCTGCACCACCACCAACTCTATATTTAATATATAATGTTGTATTATTATAAGGTGCATAACCTAAACTATCATTATTTAAAAAGCTTTTAAGATCAAACAAGCCAGCATCAGCAAAGTCATCAAGAATATCGAGCCCTTGGTTAATTTGTGATCCAAAAGTTATTACACAAAAACCATTTGGTGTAAATTCTTTAATGAATCTTCGATCAACCTTAACATAAGAACCTGTATATACACCATTAACTGGTGTTGTGGTCTTGTCTTCAACAAAAACACTATCCTCTATCAAAGCAGGAACGTCGTACCATTTATTTATATCTGAATTGAATTCTTGGTTTGTTGGTAATGTTTGGAATGTTGTACCATTTTTATGAATAATCGATTCAATGCTCAACACATTATTTTCTGGTAATGTTATTTGATAAAAAGGTTTTGTGTTTGTTATAACTTGTGTGTATACTCTACTGGCGCCAGCAATTACTATTCCTGTTTTGGTGATCTTATAGGCACTAATCACATTATTAACATATATAGGAACTTTTGTTCTGTCCATATTACCAACCACATTATAATTTGATGCAAAATCAATATCAAATAAAAGCTCAAAACTGTTGTTATCTGAAAGGAATTGGGAACCAGCATATAGAATTGGTAGGTATCTCTTGTCTTCGGCGTCACCAAGCACAGGTACCTGAATAGTTAACTGACAAACGGCAATACTGGCTGCTTTTCCTGGCAACTTCAAACCATATGTTTTCGCAATATTATACAAGGATTGTTTTTCCTGTGCATAATCCAGTACCGTTTCTTGTAGTGCTCTGTCAATATGAAAATGTAAGTTATCTGCGATAGCAGCATTAAGATCAATTAAGACTGATAGAATGGATGCGTCATTATAATTTTGAATAATGTCTGGATAATATTGTCGAATTAAATTTATTTCTTCTTGTTTCAAAGAAGCAAAATCACGTTTAGAGTAATTTATAGTCTTGTTCATTTTATTAAAAAGTTAAAGTGACAGTACTTGATGATTCAAACGTTCTTGATTGAACCGTATAGTCTATTTTAATTGTAATTGTATGATGACTTTTATCATCAGTAAGATATTCAATCTTATCGTAATAAGTAGTTATATTTATTTTGTTTATTTTTAGATTGGGAATGAAATTCTCACATGCAGCGTTTATTTCATCTTCAATTTTTAACATAAGTTCTTCACTCATGGGTTCAAAAATATACTGATATAGATTGGTACCGAATTCTGGCATGAAATATCTACTACCTTTTTTTGTAAGCAGTAGATGTACTAAGTTGGCTTTGATTTCTCTTTCTGGTATTTCGGTTAACCCAAGATAATCGCCGTTATTACTATTAACAAACGGGAAATTAATCCCAAATGTCTTCTTTCTTATATCCATAAATCGCTTTATAGATAAATAGTACGAAAGTTTGTTTTTTTGTCAATAAGAAAGCCAGCAAAAATGATGGCTTTCTTTTAAAATACTTTATAATCCAGGTTCAATATATTTGACTAAACCATAAAAATTGTCATCTTCAGGTCTGGGTGTTATATCGCTAACATTATTGTTTTCTATTGGCGTATCTTTTACCACATTAAATTCTTCTGGTAGAACATTAGACTCATCAAATTCTTGTGGCTCTTCGTCATGTTGTTCCAAATTACTCTTTAAAAAATTCCTATAAACATCCTGTTGCTTTTTCTGTTGTTTCTTTTGTTTATTGACTTCAAAACCATTTTCACTCATAACGTCATCAGTGTCAATAATAATTCTGTCATTATCAAATTTACAGTTTTGGTATATAAGACCATCTTTACCAAGTCTATTTTTAAGAATAGTTATGGTAGCAATACCCTTTTCTTTTTGTTCAAGAATTTTACCAACACTCATAACAAAATGTGCAATCTGAGCTTTCTTTAATGATCCACCCATACTATCAACCTTAACAACTTCAATAACAGTTGATGAACGATTACCTTGTGTCGCAGTCCATGCGGCAACATTAAGTTCTTCGATAAGGGTTTCAAGCTTACGCATGATACGACCTTCATTCGACCATTCTTCTGTATCATATGCCTCTCTTTCCATTGAGACACAGTCTATATAATCCAACACTAAAAGATCTATTACTGTACCTTTGGCATTGAGTTTCTTTATGATGTTTTTTATTTTACCTAATGTAACACCATCAGCTGGTAATTTCTGTACGAAAAGATGATTATTTTTACCTTTTTGTTGTACCTTATTGAGTTGTGCATCGATAAGTTGTCTGGTTTCAGTTTTTTCAATATCGCTTAACGGAACACCACTGAATATTGTAAAATGCTTTCTCTGTATATCTTTTTGTTTATCTTCAAAGAATATATGTAAAACATTTCTTCCTGCTTGATACGCTTCATTTGCAATTTTGGTCAGCAAGGTCGAATTGTGTGTTACGATATAATCATCGGTTATGTATTCATGACTCGGATTCTCTACTACTATACACTTTGCTTTTTCCTTACCCTTGTATGTTATTTTGGAAATAAATTTAGATTTTCCGTATTTTGATCTGATGACACATCTTTCCAATTTTCTTTTGAGTTTAAAAGGTAATAAGGTTGTGTCAGTAAACGACATTGTTAAAACATAAGATGCACCACAATCAATTTTTAAACCATCTTTTTTATAATGTACGTTTTTCTTTTTTAATTTACAAAACCCACCTAAAGATAAAACAATTTCTAATACATCATTGGCTAACTGTTCGGATTTACTACTGAATTGAATTCTCCCATTTTTAGAAGCATATCCATCAGTATCCATTAAACCTTTAAGAATTTCTAATCTAACCGCAATTGTATTGTATTTATATGTGTCATATATATATTTATTATCTGATTTTAAATTATCTGAATAATAATAATTTAAATCATCTTTAAATTTTAATAAACTAATTTCGTATATGGTTTTGTTTAACGGATTTGTTGTTCGATCATAAAT
>Ga0007792_10000217_pt1 | contig 21197 bp, 14 predicted proteins | sample CryBogmetaGMA6M_FD_60371 | JGI IMG/M metagenome (GOLD analysis project Ga0007792, IMG submission 60371) | Freshwater microbial communities from Crystal Bog, Wisconsin, USA - MA6M | ecosystem: Environmental > Aquatic > Freshwater > Lake | place: Crystal Bog, Wisconsin, USA | collected 2009-07-06
CGCGCCCTGCTCGACTCGGTACTCAGCCTGACCGGCCGTGCCGAGCGGCTCTCGACCATCGATGGACAGGTTCCCTCCCCACTGGCCTATCCCTCCGGCTGCCGCTTCGCCGACCGTTGCAAACACGCCTTTGCCCGCTGCCGCCAGGAACAGCCCCCACTTTATCGTGCTGGCGAATCCCGTCTATCCGCCTGCTTCCTGTCTGAACACTGCACACTAAACACTGAACACTGAACACTTCCCCATGCCCCCCCTCCTCCAAATACGCGATCTCAAGACCTGGTTTCCCATCACGCGCGGGATCTTCCCCCGCACGGTCGGCCATGTACGGGCGGTGGATGGGGTGTCGTTCGACATGGCGCCGGGAGAGACGGTGGGGCTGGTCGGTGAATCTGGATGCGGCAAGACCACGCTGGGGCGCACCGTGATGGGACTCGAACCCCGCAATGCCGGCGAGATCCTGCTGGGTGGAACACCGTTGTGGCCCGACCGCCACAAGGAAACCCAGCCCCTGCGGCGGCGGATACAGATGGTCTTCCAGGATCCGTACTCCTCGCTCAATCCCCGCATGACAATCCAGGAGATTGTAACCGAAGGACTGCTGGAGCAACGCCTGATCCGCCCCCGTGAACGAACCGATGCCGCCAGCCGGCTACTGCGGGAAGTCGGCATGGAACCCAGCGTATTACACCGTTACCCTCATGAATTCTCCGGCGGCCAGCGACAGCGTATCAGCATAGCCCGCGCCATTGCAGTGAGGCCGGAACTGGTTATCTGCGACGAAGCCGTCAGCGCGCTCGACGTGTCTGTCCGTGCCCAAGTCCTCAACCTGTTGATTGATCTGCGGGCCTCCCACAATCTGGCCTACCTGTTTATCTCCCACGATCTTGGGGTCATCCGCCATATCGCAAACCGCGTCGTGGTGATGTACCTGGGAGTGGTGGTCGAAACCGGACCGACGGACAGCGTGCTGGATTCGCCGGCGCACCCCTACTCGCGCGCCCTGATTTCCGCGATTCCGGTTCCGTTCGGAGAAAGACGCCAGCGCCAGGTCCTGACAGGCGACGTCCCCTCCTCCGCCAATCCCCCGTCAGGCTGCAGGTTCCGGACCCGCTGCCCGTTCGCCATTCCCAACTGCGCCACCCGGATACCGGCACTCGAGCCCGTAACCCCCGGCTCGTCCCGGCTGGTGGCCTGTATCCGCAAGGATGAGATTGGGAACACGTAAGGACGATGGATATGGGGCTCTACCCATTCCTCGCACAGTGACCTAGAACCCCTGCAACGCTAAGGACACTATGGGTGGATGTTCGCCATCTTCGCGTTGTACTGCCGGATGAGCACCAGCGTGGTGAGGTCGGTCGTCAGCACGTCATTGTCGCCGACGGATTTGCGGCCGCCCAGTTCGCCCGACCAGACCCAGAAATTCGCCCCCTGCAACACCTCCCCCGCCTGGCACGCAGTGAGCACGCGGCGGAAGATCCTGCCGTAGTAATCATCCCGCATCGTGGTCGGGCTGTCCGGGGCCAATCCCCACTCGTCACGATCAATGCCGAACTCCTCCATCACCAACGGCTTTCCCAACTGCTTGGCGAGGGCGATGTGCTGCTCGATATGCCGGAGGGCGCGGGCGGAGGCTTCCTCGTACTGCGGCCCGAGGTGCGGCTCTTTCAGCCAGCCCCAGTTCTTCACCCAGAGGTGCAACGTGACGTAGTCCACCGCCGGACTCTGATGCGCCTTGAGAAAAGCATCGGCGTTTCCGATGCAGCCAATCATGCCCTCACTGCCGGTGCTGACGAGCTGGCGCGGGGCGCGCTCCTTGATGAAACGCGCCGTCTCGTCCATCCACCCATAGAACGCGGGCAGGTTTGCCACGGTGTCGGGACCGCCCGGACCGGGACGCGGCTCGTTGGACAACTGCCAGGACATGACCGTGGGGTCGGCATGGTACAGACGTCCGTTGACCGTGTTGCGCCGGTTCAGTACACGCGTGATGTGCTCCCGGAATAGTACCTGCGCACGCGGCAGGCCGTAGAAGCGCGAGGCGAAAGACAAACGTGCGGCGCCGGGGTCTTTGACGCCACGCTGCCTGGCATCAGGAATCGGCTCGCCGGTGACCCAGCTCACATACTCGGCCATGCCGCCGGACCACTCCCAGAAATTCGTGAGGTAAATCACGCCGGTCATGTCGCGCTTGGCCATCTCGGCCAGCGCGAAATCAAGTCCCTGAAACAACCCTTCATTCCACTCGCCAGCCCGGGGCTGCATGCGGTTGAGGCCTTCCGAGCCCCCCATCAGGCGCAGGTTCGTGACCCCGATGGCGCGCAACCGATCCAACTCGCGCACGAGGCGTTCGCGCCCTCCCGGCTGCGAGGGATCAGCCATCGCGGCCATCTGATAGAAGTTCGCGCCAATAAAGCGATACGGCTGACCATGACGCTCGAACCGCCGGTCGCGAACCGTCACGAAGTCGCCATCGCTGACGGCCGGTTTGGCCGGATCCGGGGTGCCCGCCGCGGCCAGCGGCAAGGCAAGGGCGGCAATTCTGGCACATGCCCCGAGTGTACGTGTGAAAGCGTTCTTGTTCATCGGATTTCCTTTCTTCACCGCGGTTGTGACAGATTCTTTTCGATCAGCTGGCAGCGCTGATCGACACACAGCCTCGATCGCATGGCGTCCCCGGGAGTGTTCATCACGTAGTCGAGCAGCTTGTCCACCGTGCTCGTGGCGACATGCGTGCGCGTGTCGGAAGAGCCGTAATAGATGAACACGTCGCCATTCCGGCGCGCAACCCAGCCGTTGGCGAAGGCCACGTTCGAAACGTCCCCCACCCGCTCTTCACCCTCCGGCGCGAGAAAATAGCCGCCGGGCGCCCGGATAAGTTTTGAAGGATCGTTCAGATCGCACAAAAACAGGTAGAGCACGTAGCGCATACCGGCGGCGGTATTGCGCACGCCATGCGCCAGATGCAGCCAGCCCAGCCGTGTCTTGAGCGGCGCCGGGCCCAGGCCGTTCTTGCCCTCTTTGATCGTGTGATAGAAGCGCGGATCGATAATCGTCTCCATTTTGACAGATGCCCGGGTGATATCGGCGCACAAGCCCCAGCCGATGCCATCCCCCGACCCGGTTGCGGCGAAATCGTTCATCGGGCGGGTGTAGAAAGCGTATTGGCCTTTGACGAATTCCGGATGCAGGACGCAGTTGCGCTGGTGTAGCGCGGGTGTCTTGAGATCGGGCAGGCGATGCCATTCCACAAGATCCCGGGTCCGGGCGATCCCGCACCGGGCCACGGCCGCCGAAAGATCGTGCGGTTTGGCATCATCATGCCGCTCGGCGCAGAACAGGCCGTAGATCCATCCGTCCTCGTGGCGGACAAGGCGCATGTCGTACAGGTTGGTTTCCTTCGCCTCCGCCTCGGGCATACGCACCGGATAGTCCCAGAAGCGGAACCCGTCCACGCCGTTCTTGCTTTCAGCGATGGCGAAAAAAGATTTGCGGTCCCAGCCCTCAACGCGGGCAGCCAGCACAATGCCGCCCTTCCACTCCATCGCACCGACGTTGAACACCGCATTCACGCCCAACCGGGTCATGAGGTGGGGATTGGCCTTGGCATCAAAATCATAGCGCCAGGCGAGCGGGGTATGGTCTGCGGTAAGCACAGGATGCTCGTGGCGTTCGAAGATGCCATTGCCATCCGCCTGGGGCCGGTTCTTCCGCCGGAGGAGTTTGGCATGCTGTTGTTTCAGGTCTTTCAGTTTTGAGGTGAACGTTTGATTAGTCATGGACGTTTTATTCCTTTCTCAACTTGACATTGCTTCCGTCCGGCGCAGGGTTTCAAGACAGGCGCGGGTGGCATGATACGGGCCTTTCCATTCGCTCACCTTGGGCAGCTTCGGATCGGGCTGGCCGTCGGGCTCGATCCGCCAGAACCACTCGCCATGCACACGGTCCACGAGATGGTGTTGAATAAAGTGCCAGACGCGCCGGGCGGCCTGGAGATACGCCTCATCGCCGTTGAGCTGGAAGGCGTTGAGGAAGCCGACGAGCGCCTCCGCCTGCGGCCAGCATTCCCTCCCGCGGTCAATGACATGGCCTGCCCGACCCTCGTAATATACCCCGCCGGCAGAGGCGAGCCCCTCGTCCCGCACGGCTACGGCCATGCGCAGGGCTACGGCGCGGGTTATGGACAACAGGTCGGGATCGCCGAGGCCCTCCGCCGCCTCGCACAGCAGCCAGCTCGCCTCGATATCGTGGCCAAAGGTGTAGGAGTCCGAGCGGACCTGCCAGGACTCATCAAAGAAATGATGCAGGTGGTGGGTACGCGCATCGAGGATGCGGCGGAGAAAAATATCCAACAGTTCGCGCAGGCGTTGCTCCAGCAGCGGGGTCGGCGCGGCGCGGTAAAGGGCGGTGTAGGCTTCCAGAACATGAAGATGGTTGTTCATGGACTTCTTCTCGCTCTTATCCTTCTCGCTGAGCCGAGCCCCGGGCCCGGCCGGGGACCAGTCGCGCTGACAGACCTCGATGTAGCCGCCGGACACGGCGTCATGGGCATGACGCTCGATCAAGTCGAACACCTCATGGGCGCGGGCAAGCGCGGGCTCGGCGTTGAAGGCACGGTAGAACTCCGACATCGCGTAGATGCAAAAGGCCTGGCCGTAAATCTTTTTGGAGTCATCCATTACCGTGCCGCCATCATCGAGCCGCCAGAACGCACCGCCGTGGTGCGGATCCCAGAAACGGCCCGTCAGGTAGTCATATGCGCGTTGGGCCATCTGCCGGTAAAGCGGGTCTGGCTGTATTTGATGGACAGCCGAAAACGCCCAGAGAATCCGGCTGTGGACGATCAGCCCTTTGGGCTGCGACCGGTCGGCCGTGAGATCGTTTGACAGCCAGCCCATCCAGCCACCCTGCTCATGATCCACGGCCGGGCCACACCAGAAGGGCAGGATATGACCGAACAGATGCGTGCGCACCTGATGGGTGAGTTCCCGAACACCGGTCTCCTGGGAATACGTCAGGACGCATTTCACAGGGACGCCGCCTGGTGCTGTATTTCCACCCGGGCGATCTGCGCCGGACCGGTGAACTCGATCTTCATATAACGGTTATCCGCCTGGTCTGACTTCAGCGTATACAGGGCACGCCGCATGTAGCCATAATCCCCGCCTGCAAAAGGGTAATCCTTGCGCTGCTCCGCCACGGGCCTGAAAGTTTCACCATCCGCCGACAGACTGAACGTCAGACCGGCAATCTCCTCGGGAAAGAATACCGACACCGAGGCTCCCGATATCGGGGTTGAGACGCGATACACCAGCACGCCGCCCATCTGACCGACGGCACGGTGGGCGTCTTCCCGCACCGCTCGGCAGCTACGGTTTTCGACCACCAGTCCGCCGGAGTGCGAGTGGACTTTGGAAAAGTCAGCCAGTTCGTCGACATACGTGACGCAGGTGACCTTCACCGGACCAACGACATTCGACGGCGCTGAAAGGCCGGCCGCGTTCCGGGCGCGCACGCGGTAGAACCATTCACCCCGGGGGGCGGACTCGTCGCTAAACAAGGACCGGTACTGCGTGAAGCTCTCATCCACACCGGATCGGACCACCGCCCACGGGCCACCCTGCGCTGGCGCACGTTCGACATCATAACTGCTCGAGCCGACCGACCCTTGCCAGGAGAGAGCGCCCGCATCGGCAACAGGCAGCAAAGTCGGCGGCGCGGGGACCGTGATTTCCGGAACCGGCAAACCGCGAATGGCGAATGCCTGTTGCCACATCAACGCCATCAACGCCGTTTCGTCATAGGCCGCACCCATGGGCGAACCGGGCCAATGGAACGCCTTGTATCGGTTGCCTCCGGTCGGCTCGCTGTGCCAGTAGAATCCCCCGTCGCGACTGCGGGGGCGCAGGCTCCAGGCCAGCGCGCCAGCCGTCTGGGTCTCCCGCGTGGCGAGCAGCGCGTCGGCCATCTGCCGGGTATCCGTAAAACCGAACTCTCCGACGATGTAGGGCTTGCGGCCCTTGGTGCGGGCGGCGTTTTCGCGGATCATCTGGCCAAAGGGGACCTTGTTGTGGGGATAATGATGCGACGTGACGAGGTCCACCTCCGGAATGGACAACGACGATTCATGCAGTCTATACGAGCGCGTGCCGTCCATCACAAGATGGTTGGCGTCGAGCGCCTTGAGGGTGGCGGCGATTTCGCGCGTCCAGGCGGGCGGGCACTCGAGCTCGTTACCGGTCTCCCAGCAGAGGATGGCCCTGTCATCGGCGTAGCGCACACCGGTCAGGGTGTTGGTTCGCGTGAGAATATAGCGGATCGTTTGCTGGAAATCGGCGATCAGTTGCCGGTCGCTCCAGAAATCACCCACGGCCTTGCCCCGGAACCCCGCATATTCCGCCCGGCCACCCCACCAGGACCAGTTGTCAACCAGGGGGATGATCAGGCGAACCCCCTGCTCGTTGGCGACTTGCAAGACCTGATCGAGCGCGCGAAAGGCGTCCTCGTTGAACCGGCCAGGACCAAGCACATGGCGCGGGACACCGGGCGCGTCATTCGTCGAGGCAACGGAGATGACGTAGGTCCTGGCAACCCGCCCCCCCATCTGCCGGATGGTCGACAGTGCATCGTTGATTTCAAATCGGTCAGGCAGGCGCCACCCGGTGGTTCCGTCACACGTAAAGGGAAGATTATCCTCGACGAGATGCAGATTAGGGATATTCCAGGAGATGAAACGGAACGGCTTGCCGTCCTCCACCAGTTGATCCCCCTGCGCACGGATGAACCCATTGAAGGGGACAACGGCATAAAGGGAGGTGGCGAAGGTCAGTGCGGCGAGGGATAAGACAAGGCCTCTCATAGCGACGACTTTTCCAGCTTGTCATACCAGTTGAATTTAATGAAGACGGTGGTGGCAAGCAGCAGGGCGGCGATCATGCCGGCCCAGGCCCAGTACTGCAGCACAATGTAGATCGGCAACGCCGTGAGACAGAGTTGCCAGACGATGCCGACCAGGACATTGCCGGTATCGCGCTTGAAATTCGGGTTTGGCCGGAACGCCGGATCCTCCCGCATGACCTTCTCCCGGATCGGGCCCCAGAACCCCCACGGGTTTACCGTCTTATAGAACTGCTTGAGCGTGGCTTCGTCCTCCGGCTGACTCAACAGCGTGCCCAGGATACAGCCCACGGCAGAGACCAGGAAGATGACCGGAAAGAGATACAGCGGGTTGCTGACTGGATGACCGAGCACCAGCCGGGCGAGGTTGGGCAGGAACATCGCGCTGAAGATGCCGGTGACCATGCCCCAGAAATAGCCGTAACCGTTGAACCGCCACCAGTACCACTTCAGCACATTGGCCATGACGTAGCCGCCGTAGAGCGCACCCACGATCCACATCATGATATCTGTGATGCGCGTCGCCAGGAGCCCGAACAGGATCCCCACCAGCAGGACGCCCACGCACGCGACACGGCTCATCGTGACCTGCGTCCGGGGGGCAACCCCGGGATTGATAAAGCGCTTGTAGATATCGTTGACGATATAGGCGGGCGCGGCATTGATGGTGGCGGCGAAGTTCGACATGAATGCGGCGAGCAAGCCCGCCAACAGGAAACCCACCACGCCGGAAGGGACATATTGCGTCAACACGATAGGCAGGATCTTTTCAAAGTCCGGCTTGTCCATCGCGCGCAGGTCGGTCATGCAGAACGCCAGCGCCAGCACCGTGATACCGGTGATCATCAAGTAACGCGGGAAATAGAGGGCCACGTTGACCATGCCGTTCATCAGCGAGGCCTCGCGCGGGTTGCGCGTGGCAAGAATGCGCTGCATGTCGTAATTCGGCGCCGGCCCGGCCAGGCTCGCCAGCACCCCCTTGAAGAACATCATCCCGAAGATGATCATGAAGAACTCGTTGCCGTCAGCCTTGATGGCATCGTTGACCTTGTCGAAGATCCCCGTCCAATCCACCCCCAAAGTCCAGCCGAAGAAGGGATTCGCCCATCCGGCCGGGACCACGTGGCGGATCATCTCCGGCGAGACCTTCCAGATCGCAATCACGCCGATGGCAATCGAGGTTATGGTCAGGATGCTGAACTGGAGCACCTCGGTGATGACCACACTGACCATACCGCCCTTGATCGCGTAGAGCGACGTGAGCCCGAGGATGATCAGGGCGTACAGGTTTTCATCGGTGAACAACCCGGTGGCGTTGCCGGTGAAGTGCCAGGGTAGCATCACTACGGCAAACTTGCCAATGCCCTTGAATGCGTAAGCCAACATACCGACAACGTTCACCAGCGCGAAGAAAACCACGCTCAGGTGGGCGAGATTCGCGCCTGTCCCGCGGCCGAAGCGGGTCTGGATCCAGTCCGCCCCGGTCATGGCATTGGAACGGCGCAACCAGGCGCTCAGGAACATCATCAGGAAGATCTGGTTGAAGACCGGCCACAGGAACGGCAGCCAGATGCTTTTGGCCCCGTACACAAACAGGATATAGACCATCCACATCGTGCCGCTGATGTCAAACATGCCGGACGCATCCGAGATGCCGAGCATATACCAGCGCAAGGATTTCCCACCGAGAAAATAGGCGTCCAGGTCTTTTGAGCCGCGCCGCGAGACCCATAAGCCGACCAGGATGACGGTGGCGAAATAGGCGACGATAATGATCAGGTCGAGAGCATGTAACTTCATCCGGAGAAGATATCAAACAGCGCGAGCTTGTAAATTATTTCGTATAAGTGGTCGACGGCTAATAGAGGAGGAATTCATGGATGGTGAATTCGCCTGGCTTGACGATGCGTAGCCGGAACGCCTGCGCCGTTACCGGCGCCAGACGGATCCAGGTCCGTTCATAAAGCGCCGAGCCTTTGCCGATGACCTGCCAGTGACCGCCTACTTTTGCCTGAACCTCGAAATCACCGGGGCCGCAAGACTTGTGCCCGATGTCGATGCTGAGATAGGCGCAAGACGCCACAACGGGTTTGCCCGCGTCCACCTCCAGCCAGGGTTCGCGATCGGTTTTATCCGGACTCCAGCCCTGGTCTTTGCCATTACAGACATTGGAGGCATTCCCGGGATTACTGGTGGCCGTACAGGGCTTACCAAAGGTGACGGACTGCGGGATCTGCGAAATTTTCATGCCTTCCACGCTGCCGTTGAGCTCGAGATCGAGAATCATATCGATCTGATCGGCAGGCCCCTTCGCATCGATTGATATTACCGCCCCACGATCAGGTCGCGCCGTCTGGCGCAGCGATGCCTTGCCCTGCGTCAGGCAAGTTAGCTTGACGATCTTGCGGTCAATGACCGGTAGGGTGAAGGGTCCGTTGTCCGGAAACATCACATGCAGATAGATATGGTTGTCGCGCCAGGTGCTGCCGCCATACGAAGCCGCAGGGAACGGCCCGCCACGGGTGCCCTTGACCGTTTGCCCATACGTTTTCAGCCAGGCCCCGAGTTCCTCGAAACGGGCCACATGCCGGGGGTCGAAAGTACCGTCGGCCATCGGCCCCATATTGAGCAGAAAATTGCCGTCGCCCGTGGCGCACCAGATCAGATCCTGCAGCAGACGGCGGAATTCCTTGGGGACATCGTTACGATACGACCAGCCAACAGCGAGGGTTTCGCACATTTCCCACGGACGATTGGTGCTGAATCTACCGATCCGGCGTTCCGGCGTCTCGAAATCGCCTCGCCCCTTGTCGTAGGCGCGGCCGTTGATCATGGCCTTCGGCTGCAACTGGCGCACCATGGACACCAATTTATCGGAGCCGTTATCGTCGCTCGATGTACTGCCACCGTCAAACCACATCTCCATGACCTCGCCATAGCGTGTACACAATTCCCTCACCTGGCCGTGCAGGAAATCTCGATATTGATCGGTAGCCGGGGCAAACATGGGATTCTTCATGCCGGAGGCTTTCTTTTCAGCCCAACTGCGCTGGTCGGTGGTCTGGATCGGGTTCCACCAATCCATCGGTGAATAATAGATACCCAGGCCCACGCCCTGCTTGTGGCATTCCCTGGCCAGCTCGGCCAAGGGGTCGCGCCCGAACGGGGTTTTGGTGATCTTATACTCGGACAGTGCGGTATCAAACATGCTGAAACCGTCATGATGCTTGGAAACAAAGACGATGTAGGAGAATCCATTCTGCTTGACCATTGCGACCCACCTGGCGGCGTCGAATTTAACCGGGTTGAAGGTCTTCCACAAGTTGTCGTATTCAGCGACATTGGATTTCTCCCCCGGCCTCAACTCAAAGAAACGCTGATCCTTGCGGCTCCAACTGATCTCCCATTCGGGCCGCTGCGAGACCGGACCCCAATGAATAAACAATCCGAGCCGCAAGTCCTTCCATTGCCCGATTGTGGCGCGGTCGAGGGGCGTCAGCGCGTATGACACCTTATCCTGCTTCCTGTCCGTTTTCGTCTGCAGTTCTTCAGCCCTGGGCGCCTGATCTTCAGCCCCGGCCATCGCCATCGCGCTGCCCATCATCAATACGCACAACATCCACTTAAAACTTCTTTTCATTTTTCGCCCTTATGTGGAGATTCACCGGCGTCCCATAGGACGCCGGTGAATAGGATCTGGTCTTGAGTTACGGATATCGTTTCCGGTGGTTTATTCTCTTTGTTTCGTTTTGATCAAGTAGTCCCCACCCTGCTTGCTCCGCTTGACTGAGTTCAACCAGACTTCCAACTCCGCCTTCATCCTTGCAACCACGTCAGGATGCAGGGCGGCAATTTCATTTGTTTCAGAGATATCCGTGGTCAGGTCGTAAAGCTCGTACTTGTCACTGTCGACGGCCACCTTGTGGAGCTTGTACCGGTTGTCCATCCAGACCGCCGGCCCCTCCTCGTGGGTCACCGGTCCGGGATGCCAGAACCCGATCGGTTTGGGGCGATCCTTCATCTGTCCATCGATAAGCGGCAGGATGCTGATCCCGTCAAGCGGCAGCACCTGGTCGGGAATCTCGATCTTCAGGAGATCCACGATAGTCGGATAGAAATCCGTCGTGCATACAGGAATATCGCATACGGCCGGCTTTTTAATCCGCGCCGGCCACTCCATCAGGCCGGGAACCCGGATGCCCGCCTCCCACAATTGTCCCTTGTGCCCGCGCAACACGCCATTGGATCCGAACGTATCCTTGGGTGATTTTTCATCATCCCAGGCGCCGTTATCGCTGTTAAAGACAAGCAACGTGTTGTCGGCGATACCGAGCTTTCGCAATGCCTTGCGCAGAGTCCCCATACTACGATCGACGCCGATGATCTCCCCGTAATACGGCGAGCCACCTGCAGCCTTGAGATCCTCGGGAGTCGGTGCCAGCGGAACATGGGGGCTGCCGAACCAGATACAGGCCAGGAACGGCTTGTCCTGCTTCGCATTCCTTTCGATAAAAGTCAGCGCCTCGGCAACAATGGCATCCGAACCGTCTCCAGGCACCTTAACCTTTTCACCTTTGCGACTGAAGGTCCAATCGGTATCGAACCAGTTGGAGACGGTAAACCACTCGTCGAAGCCAAAATGCCCCGGATGCAGCGGATCGGCGGCCTCCAGCGGACGCCCCTTCCCAGACGCCCCACCGCTCAAATGCCATTTCCCGAAATGACCGGTCGTGTAGCCGACGCGTTTCACGGCCTGCGCAATCGTCATTTCATTGGTATTAAGACTCATTCCAGGCCAGAAGACGCGGGCGCGGAAGGGATGGCGCCCCGTCATCACGCTGGCCCGGGTCGGGGAACAGCTCGGGTGCGCGGCATAAAACCGGTTGAATCGTATGCCCGCCGCCGCCATGGCATCCAGATTCGGGGTCTTGATATGCGTGAGGCCGTTGTAGCTGACATCGCCCCACCCCTGATCGTCCGTCATACATAGAATAATGTTCGGCCTGTTGGAATGGTCCCCCACCCCGGCCGCCAAACCGGCATAGCCGCTCAATCCAAAAGCTGCCGCCGCAGACCCTGCCATGAGAAAATCACGTCGATTCATACATAGTCTCCTTCACTTGTGTCCGGTCATAATACAATAATTGCAGCTGTTTCGGAGTTAAATAATCGTGGGCAAACACCGTTCGTCCTTCGGTCATCAGTCACCTCTCCTGTTTGGGAGGTGAAATTCCCGCAAAATGGACGACCGAACTTCAAATCGACGAAATGGGTTTCAGATCGCAACCTTATGATTTTCAGAATGTTACAGAACATTCAGAATTCAACAACCGGACAGTAGTAATGTTTATTCACAGATACTGCCATCACTTATCCGGACGCACCATCACCCCGAGCGTTGTCCGCTCCACCTGTTTGATGGTCGCGTCAGGATTGAACTCCAATTTGTCGATGCAGACATTCCGGTGTCTGGAATCCCCGCCGATATAATTGCCCACATGGTAAAAATAGTACCACTTGCCATGGAACCTCACCATCGAGTGGTGATCCTGGGCTCCAGGCGGCTTGCTCTGGAGAATACCGCCATACTTGAATGGCCCGTAGGGGCTCTTGCCCATTGCATAGACGCCCTTATTATTATTGGCGTTCCATGACAGGTAGTAGATACCATTGATCTTGTTCATGCCGGAGGCTTCCTTGAAGTGCAAACTCCCCACCTCGCTATGCAGGCTGCCTTTCACGAACTTTTCGAAGCCCGGGATTGAGGGGTCTTCGCCGCAGTCAATCACCCGGGGCGGTTCAGCCAACTCAATCATGTTGTCCTTCAACCGTGCCACCTTCTTCGTGCTGAAATACAGGTAGGCCTTGCCGTCATCGTCAATAAAGCAGGCGGGATCGATCCAGCTGGTTCCGTCGATGTGATGGCCGATATCCTTGAAGGGCCCCTGGGGAACCTTGCTCGTGGCCACTCCGATTACGCGCCCCACGCCCTTGGGTTTACCTCCACCGGCGGGAACCGTCGCCTTGCCGATGGTGGGAAAATAGAAATAATAAGTCCCGTCCTTGAATGCGCAATCCGGTGCCCACATGGTTCCGCCTGCAGCCCAGCTGACATCACGGGAGTGCAACACTTCACCGTGATCCTTCCAATGGACCAGGTCCTGCGATGAAAAGACATGATACCCGTCCATGGCTTCATAACCGCCGGGCTTGTTGTCGTGCGAGGGATAGAGCCACACCCGGTTCGTATCCGCCCAGATATGGGCTTCCGGATCGGCGGTGTACATATGCGTGATAATCGGGTTCTTGTCGAGGCCCTCCAGAATGTCGTAATAGGCTTTCGTGCTGAGCCCCATTTCCCGGGCAAAGGGTGAAGGGCCGTATTCCAGATCAGTCAGCCGCTTGATCACCAGATCAACCTTGGCACCCTCACCGGAGCCCACGCCCCCCCTCCTGACAAGCAGCGACAGTTTCCCGCTACGCAACTGGGCGGCGATGATCGCCTCGGTCAATGCCTTGCGCGCGTCATTGGTGAAGGCAACGCCCCCCAGGCCGGTGATCACATCACCCACTGCAAAAAACGCATTTGACAACCCCCCCGTCTCGACTGAGGTAACTTTCAGTTCCTTTACGGAGTCCGTCAACAGAGTCGCACCGAGCGGGCTAAAGCGGCAGTCCGCTCCGTTTGCCCCCGCCACTGCACACATCATCAGCACCGAAATGATTGCCTGTTTCTTCATTACACTTCCTTGAACTTGAGATTCGCGAAAACCGTTCTATTTATGTGACTTCTTACCTGAAAACGTCATATTGCCCAACGGGGAGACATCCAGAGCCGGACCGTCCAAATCGAGTTTCACGATCGTATCCAACTCCTGCTGCTCCTGCTTCGGGACGCTAATCCGCAACTCTCCCGCGGATTGCTCCACCTTTACCCCGCCACCGGTCAGTACCGAACTGGCAATCACCTTCTTAGGCAGGGCAGGCAGAACGAGCGTGTCGCCAGTCCACTTCATGACGTGCAGGAAGATCGTGTTCCCCTTGCGCGTCGAGACATACTCTGTCGTGGGCAGGTAGGGGCCACCGCGGGTGCCGTACACGCTCTCCCCGTACTTCTGGAGCCAATTTCCCACGTCCCTGAGGCGATTGGCCTGTTCCGGGTCAATTACGCCATCAGGCCTCGGCCCCACGTTCAGCAGGACATTCCCGTCACCACCGGCACCCCGGATCAGCATCAACAGACAGGCTGCGAACGGTTTCACCCCGTCATTCGCACCGCCCCATGCCCAGTGGTTATGCGCCGAGACGGTCATGCAGGATTCCCACGGGCGGGTCATGTTAAATCCACCGATGCTCTGCTCAGGAGTATCATAATCTCCGCCATCGCCCGTACGGTTGTTGATGAGGATGTCGGGCTGTAGTTCCCGGACCATCCTGATGGTATTCCTGCCCCGTCCGCCAAACTGTTGGGGCACGTCGTTCCAGATTGTGACGAGCGGCCCGTAATTCGTGATGAGTTCCCGGATCTGACCGAGCAGGTAAGTGTTGTAGGCATCAAGATCGGACTTCTCGCGTTTTACTTTCCCTCCATGACTGGTGAGCGGGAAATCAGGGTGATGCCAATCGCAGACAGAATAGTAGGCACCGAATGCAATGCCCTGTTTCCGGCAGGCGACCGCGAGTTCTTTCACGACATCGCGCTTGAACGGGGTGTTCATGATGTTGTAGTCCGTCAGCTTGGTATCCCAGAGGCAGAAACCATCATGGTGCTTCGTCGTCAGCACCATGTACTTCATGCCGGCCGCCTTGGCGATGCCGGCCCATTCATCGGCGTTGAAGTTGGTCGGATTGAATACCTTATAGAGGCTGTCGTACTTGTCGATGGGAGTCTGCTTACCGCGCGACCAGCTGATTTCGGCGCCGGTCAGGCTCACCGGCCCCCAGTGAACAAACATCCCGAAGCGCATGTCCTGCCAGCGCTTCACCGCCTCGGGTTGAGGCGGGGGAAATTTATCGGTGGTTTCAGCAACCGCCTGGCCTAATAACGATCCCATCAGCACTAGCGTCATTAATTTAATCATTTTTTCTCTCTCGAACATCCCGACCTGCACCTTGCTCTGACGGCTTAACGTTTTCACGCCCGTACGCCTCCCCATGGCCATTATTCTGCCACAGGGCATTCTATTCCCGCGGGGACCAATACAACAGTCCCGCCAACATCTGTTTTCAGGACAACCCGCCCCCCTGCCAAGGTCTCACTTTTCTTCCCCTGCCGATAGGCATCGATCCCCTTGCCTTGCCATGGATTCACCAGAATACAGGTCCTGCCCTTTTCGCTCGTGATCCTGACATACTTCACGACGCCGTCCTTGAGTTCGCTTGCCACAAGAAAGGCTCCGAACTGACGGAGGTTCGCAAACCGCGCATCGACGGTTTTCGGCCACGCCGGGAAAACTCGCATCACATCCTGATGCACCGAACAGAGCATCATGTTGACGGTATTGGGAATAGTGGCCACCTTCTCCATGCCATGTTTGTTACTGCGCATGCCGTTCGGGCGGTATTGCGTGGCCACATAATGGTGAAGATTCGAATAGATGACATCGGGATGATAGCCTAGGTAGGCCGCCGCCGGGAAGAAGCTTGTGTCACCATTGTTATCGAACCAGCGCTGCATGTAATCTAGCGTGTTGAAGGATATCCTGATCAGCTCCGGGCTGCTTTCCAGGCCGATTCCCAGCGCCGGGTAGATATGCTGGATCCCAAGGGTATTTCCGTTCCAATACTCTGTACCGGACTCCGTATACCTGAAGATGGTCTTCCCCTCCACCTCCCGCGTAGCATAGCCACTGAGATGCGCCAGGACATGATTCCATTTCTCATGCTTGTCCTGGTCCACGCCGAGAGCATTGCTCATTTCCAGAGCCGTTCCGAATACGGCGCGGACCAGTGCCAGGGAGACAATTGAATTGAAATCCTTGCCGCTCTTCTCATGGACCGAGTCGTTTGCAATCACATAACGGTCTTTATCCTTCTCGAAGCCCATATAGGCCTCCCAGAAGATGGTCAATTCCTTGAAGTAGGGATAGACTTTTCTGGCATAAGCCAGATCATAGGTGGTCTTCCAGCGGAAGATCATGTTGACCGCACCATAGGCGGCATTGCTTCTCTGGCCAAAGCTGCCGCAAGTGGACACTCCCCTGGGCCCGATCCCGGTGGGATAGTAGATGCCCGGCATCTTGATGTCGTTCTGCGCCATCTTGCGCCCCTCCGGCATGTAATCGAGCAGCGGTTGATCCTGGACTTCGCCCAAGGCGACATGGTTGGCCCCATACAGGCTGTAGAATGCCGCCTGGTAGTTGTAATTCAGGTGATAATCGTTGGCCCAGCCGGGACCGTCGGTGCAGAACCAGGATCCCAGGATACCGGGCGGAAAATCCATGTCGCGGCAGCTGCTGCCAAAAATGTAGTTGGCCAGATAATACTGGCGCTCAATCACCTTGTCGGGGATCTCGACAAAACTCTCAGCCCAGAAACTGGCCCACCATTTCTTGTGTGCATCATAGTGAACAGGCATACTGGCAATGTCGAATGCCGCGATTTTCCTTTCAACATCCACGGCATAGTTCGGGTTCTTGGCCAGGCTGTCGAGAGCAAACACGAATACCTGCGGGTTCAGGCCAAGTTCGTCGCGCTTGCCGGAACCGAATCGCCGCATGCACAGGCATGCCCCTGTGTTGGTCTCTTTCTGGAAGGCACGCCGAAGGTAGAATCCCTCGCCACCTTTAAGGTCACGTAGTTCCGTCCCGCCCACCTCATTATTACGCCGGTCCCTACTTTTCATGACCTGGGGTCGGAATGTATACGAAATGGTCCCGTTTTCAGCCACGAACTCCATGAAGATCAGGTTGTCGACCGCACTGACCCAGATCTTGAAGCGGACAGTCACCCCGCCCGGCTGAGCCAAGACGCCTGTCGTAGTAGCCGTATAGAGGTCCGTCTCCGCCGAGCACTTGGGTTCCGGTTTCGCTGGATCAAATTTAAAAGAGGCATCCAGAAGCCCCACGGACCGGGCTGAAGAACGGTCCCACATGTCGTTCTTGTGAAACCAGAATCTGATTTTGCCAGGATCCTGCTTCTTGACAGCGGAACCCCTCTCCAGCGGCGTGACACTGATCGACATGGCCGCGTCGCCGTTGCCGAGGAGGATGGCGTCGGTGGAATACGGCGCCAGGCCGGCCGGGATCCTGTCGAAGACGGCCTTATGCTGTGAGACAATGCGACGCGACTCCGCCAGCATGCGGCTGTCGCCCGACGCAAAGGGCGGCGCGGCAGGGATTCTGGATGACGTCATGAGGACAATCGCCAACATGGAAAGGGTTATTGATCTCATAAGGGCTTATCCATCTTTCGGTTCATGCGGGGTTGATAATATCAGTTGATAGAAATCCACGTCGAGCCAGCGCCCGAATTTGAATCCCGCCTGCCGGAGCGTACCGGCCGGGGAAAACCCCATTTTCCGGTGCAACCCGATGCTCACCTCATTTGATGAGTCGATCACACCGATCAGGGTATGATAATCCTGCGTCTGCGCCACAGCGATGAGCTCCTGGAGCAAGCGCTTGCCGAGTCCCTGCCCCCTGAATTTCGCGGCGACATAAAGACTATGTTCCACGGAGTATTTGTAGGCGGGCCAGGCCCGGAAGACCCCATAACTCCCGAAACCCATCAGTTCCCCGCTCGGTGTAACAGCTCCAATAACCGGATATTTCCCCTTTTCCTTGGCGTCAAACCAGGCGCCCATCATTTCCATCGTTCGCGGCTTGTAATCATACAAAACCGTCGACGCCAGGATCGCATCATTGAAGATGGCAAGAATCTGGCCTGAAAACGAAGGGTCGCAAACTACAATCTTCATACAAACACAATATCTCCCGACATGATTCAGGAGGACTGTTCAATCCTGATATCATCTTTTTTCTGGCCACGGTGACAGCCCGCTCCGGGACCGTCTCACAGGACCGGAAACGCGTCATATACTATTTGCCAGACCGCAGCGCAAAGCGAATTCCCGAGCTAGGGTTTCAAGGGCTTCGCCAGTGTCCCGGGTCTCGCTGACCTGGCAGGCTTAACCGCGACCGCTTCAGCATCAAGATCCGCAGACGTAACCTCTTTCAACTGTCGGTAAGGGAGGCTCATCTTCTTGATCTGACTCTCGCTCACATAGGCCTTGATGCTGACCAGTGCGGGGGGATTCTTGTCATTCTCAATCATGGAAATCAATATAGAGAGTTCCTTGATATCGTCTGCCTGCTTTTCCCTGGTCGCCTCTGCCAGCAGCAGCTTCAGTTGGGGTAGTAACTCCTGCGCGGCCCCGCGATACTGCCGGAGGGCCCCGCGCGCAATCTGCCTGACGTATCCTGCGCCATGCATATCCCACTTGAGCATCTTGATCGAAAGCGGGAGTCCTTCCTGGATCTGGAGCCTGGCCATCATCTGAATCCCCCCCACCATGACCCCTTTCGAGAACATGGTGTTGCAGGGTGCCAGTTCATTCATGGCATCGATAATATCGGGAGCCAGGACCTTCACATCCTCAACAGTCAGCAATTTAAACGTGGATGCAAGGCAACCACGGGCATGACCGTCAGGATTCCTGGCGATGGCCCGGATGGCCGGATACAGAAACTCCTTCTTGTCAATGCCCTCGATCGACTTCGCCAGAACGCCCGGGGAACCCGACACCGCGCCACCCGGGTAGAACAGGGCATGAGCCAGCGAGTTCTGGGCGAATTCCAGGGGATCGCTCTCGTCTATGACCGCCACCGACTTGAGCATATCGTTCGCTGCAGGCCGGGCCGCTGCGCCCATGGATTTCAGGGCATCAGCCGCCAGGACCCGAATCCAGCGGTCCTGGTGCGCGAGCAGGCGCGTCAGCACCGGCAGGGCGGGGATGGCCCGATCCTTCAGATACCCCAGCGCCTGCGTCGCCCCGATGCGGGCATTGGCGTCGTCCCCCTCCGCCATCTTCGTTAAACGGGAAAGGACATCCTCACTCCGCTTGCCCAATGCCTCCGCGGATTTCTGTCTTACCGTAGGCGACCAGCTACCAAGGCACTTCATAAGCTCTTCCAAACTTTTTGAACCGGGATCGAAATTCCCCGCCTCGACAGCTTCCTCGACATCCTTATCCGAGAGCCACATATCCTTGTTCTGATCCTTGCCGGTGATGATCAGCTTTCTGAGCGGCAGGGCAAAGGTGAACATGTAAATGGCGGTGGGCCGAACCCCCCGGTAATCCAGCCCGGCCACGTTGCCGGCCGTTTCGTCGTAGGCGAAGGAACCATCCCAGCGCCGCTGGAGGTCGTAGTGCCAGCTGACCTGCTTGAAGTAGGCCGCGGCCGCCTTCGGGCCGCCGACATTCGCGCCCGGCGTCCCCCACATATAGCCGAAGAAGGGCCCCGAGTGACCGAATTCACGCCCGCCGAAGCCGGCCGTATCCATCTTCGCGAAGAACTGCGCCGCCGTGCGGTTGCCTTCAAGTGAAAACGCCACGGCGGGATTGCCATCCTTGCCGTTGTCATCGTGGAACCAGAAACTGGGCGGGTGTTCCCCGTAAGGAATGGTTCCCTTGCCGACATAATACCCGAAGAACTTTTCCGACCGTTTCAGGGCGGCGTTTAGCTCCGCATCCTCCACGCCTGCCTTCCGTGCCATGGCCATGGCGAGGAAGCAGCCCCCGCCCGCCTGATTCAGCGCCCCGTAGGGGGCGATAAAGCTGTGAAGCTCGCCATTGGGCCCGCGCTCGGAGAATCCATGGCCGTAAGTGCCGAACATCCCCTGCCCCATGGCCGTGTTGATGGCGGCCGCCCGGACGTACGGCCATACCGTCTTGTCCCCGGTTGCCAGATAGTACTCGTCGATGAAGAACTTCCCGTAGCCCCCTTCCCAGGCGCTGCCCACTGGATTGCCTTTCGACACCTGCTCAATCAGGGCCAGCGCAGCCTTATCTGTAACGATATCGTGCGCGAGCTCCCTGACCGTGTTCAGGTATTCCGGCTTGCCGGACGCCAGGAGGGCGAGTGCGCCAAAATTGAACCGGCCGTAGTCCTTGTTCGCGGCGATATAGCGGCACCCTGCCTCCAGGATTTTGGCCGACTTGGGGCAATCATAGGGAGCAGTATCGGAATATGAGCCCATGACTTTCAGTTTGAGCGCCACGTTCTGCTCCTTCCCTGCACGCGACACCAGGAGTTTCATGAGCCCCTGCCGAGCTACCCCCTCGGCAACGTCGATGGCATGACCAAATGCCCTGCGGGCATCGGTGAAAAACGGTTTGCCGTCAAGTCCAACAATGACATCACCAACGATCATGACCCCGTCGGCCGGCGAGCCCTTCTCCACCTCGGTGACCAGGATCTGCCGGGCGTCACCGGTGATCTTCGCGCCCGAGGTAAAAAGGAAACCCCGCATCCCGGTCGGCCCCAGGTTGAAGGTGCGGCTGGTCACATTCGGATCCACCGCCATTCTCGCGGCGTTCCCATCCCGGGTCATGTCCACCACGGCGGGCGGCGCAGCACGCCTTGCCCAGCAAGGGGTTGCCACAAGCGCCAGGCTCCACAGAGCCACACCGAACCACCCCATGACATGATTTACCCTCATTACCCGTTCTCCCGTAATGAATTGAACATAAAACAACTACCTGATCTTATACACCGAGCCATGGGCAATGAAGGTGACGCCAGCCGTTGCGCCGAGCACCACATCCGGATCATCCGTGGTTTCCGTAGCCGTGAATTCCGCCGTGCCGAGCGTCCGGGAGGACACCGTAAAGGTCACCACCCCGTTGACGGACACCCCCGAGGCAGGTGAGATCACGTCAATGCCGGCAGCCCGGCTGGACGTCAGGATCACGGTTTTACCCGAGGCAAGATTGCCATGGGCATCCTTCAGGGTCACGGTGATAGTCGAGGTTTCGGTCCCATCGGCAAAAACCGTGTCTTTCGAGGCCGAAATGGTCGAGATGCCTGCCGACACCGGCCCCGTCACGAAGTTCACACCCACCGTGTGGGCAATTGTGACGCCATCCCCGATCGCCGTGAACACCGACGCACCCAACGTTGCCGAGCGCACGGTAAAGGTCACCACTCCTGAACCGTCGGAAAGCCCCGATGCGGGCGAAATCGTGTCCGTGACGCCACGATCGGAACTCAGAGTAACCGTCTTGCCCGAGATCGGATTATTGTTGGCATCCAGCAAGGTCACGGTGATCGTGGACTCGTCGGAACCGCCTGCAA
>Ga0007792_10000221_pt1 | contig 20832 bp, 14 predicted proteins | sample CryBogmetaGMA6M_FD_60371 | JGI IMG/M metagenome (GOLD analysis project Ga0007792, IMG submission 60371) | Freshwater microbial communities from Crystal Bog, Wisconsin, USA - MA6M | ecosystem: Environmental > Aquatic > Freshwater > Lake | place: Crystal Bog, Wisconsin, USA | collected 2009-07-06
CAAGTGCTGTGCAAGCCATCTTCAGTCAAGCCGCACACTCACTTCACAGCTGAGATCTATGTGTTGTCTAAAGACGAAGGCGGCCGCCACACACCATTCTTCAACAACTACCGTCCTCAGTTCTACTTCCGTACGACTGACGTGACAGGCGCTATCGAATTGCCAGAAGGCAAAGAGATGGTGATGCCAGGTGACAACGTGTCGATCACTGTGAAGTTGATCCACCCCATTGCGATGGAAGAAGGCTTGCGCTTCGCCATCCGCGAAGGCGGTAAGACAGTTGGCGCGGGTGTGGTTGCTAAGGTAATCGCCTGATCGCTAAATTTAGGGGCGTAGCTTAGTGGTAAAGTTGCGGTTTCCAAAACCGTCGATGGGGGTTCGATTCCCTCCGCCCCTGCCACTAAAGCATTAAAAAGCAAGTGGTTTACCAAGCCCGCCATGATGGTGGGCTTCGGTGTCTTAATCAACACATAAAAAACGGTACAGGAAAACCCTTATCCATGTCTGCAGCAAATATTGAAAACGTCTCGACTGTCGCCGACAAGGCCAAGCTTGCCTTGGTGGTTGCGATGGTCGCTGCTGCCTTGGTCGGGTTTTACACATTGACCGCGCAGGGCGTGATTGTCCAGTGGTTGGCGCTGCTCGGTTGTTTGACTGTTGCAGTGGTTGTGTTCTTGTTGTCGTTGCCGGGTCGCCAATTGGTGGCGTTTGGCAATGATGCTTGGCGTGAAGTTAATAAGGTGGTGTGGCCAACTCGTAAAGAGTCGACGCAAATGACTTTGTACGTGTTCGCCTTCGTGGTGATCATGGCGCTGTTTTTATGGTTGACTGACAAAACCCTCGAGTGGGTGTTTTACGACCTGATTCTGGGCTGGAAAAAATAATGACCGACATCATCGACAACACAGAGGCCGACTCGGCCGCAGCCCCCTCAGCGCCGGTTAATCCCGATATGCGCTGGTATGTGGTTCATGCCTACTCGGGCATGGAAAAAGCCGTCGAGCGCAATATTCGCGAAAGCATTGCGCGCGCGGGTATGGAAACCAAATTCGGTCGCATCTTGGTGCCTACCGAAGAGGTTGTAGAGATGAAAAATGGCCAGCGCCGTACGGCTGAGCGTAAGTTCTTCCCCGGCTATGTGTTCGTTGAAATGGTGATGAATGACGAGTCATGGCACTTGGTCAAGCACACCAATAAGGTGACGGGTTTTGTGGGTGGCGCGAAGAATCGCCCCGCCCCTATTTCTGAGGCGGAAGTCCAGAAAATCGTCAGTCAAATGCAAGATGGCACGGACAAGCCGCGCCATAAGGTGGAGTTCATGGTGGGTGAGTTTGTGCGCGTCAAAGACGGCCCGTTCACCGACTTCAATGGCACTGTCGAAGATGTCAACTACGAGAAGAGCAAAGTGCGCGTCTCGGTCACCATCTTCGGTCGTGCAACACCTGTGGAATTGGAATTCGGCCAGATCGAAAAGACCTAAGCCGGTTAAAAGTTTGTTGTTTGGTGCTTCCCGACTCGGCGCCAAACGTTTGAGGTGAGTCGTTAACCCCGGGGAGCTCGCAGGCCAATAGGTCTAGGGCGTTATCACCCGTAAGGAGAAAAGCATGGCGAAAAAAATCGTCGGTTTTATCAAGCTGCAAGTTCCAGCAGGTAAAGCTAATCCATCGCCACCTATTGGCCCAGCATTGGGTCAACGTGGTTTGAACATCATGGAATTCTGCAAGGCGTTCAACGCCCAGACCCAAGGCGTTGAGCCGGGCCTGCCATTGCCAGTGGTGATCACTGCGTTTGCGGACAAATCCTTCACCTTCATTATCAAGACGCCTCCAGCGACTACCTTGATCAAGAAGGCCATCAAGCTCGACAAGGGCTCTGCACGTCCTCACGTCGACAAGGTCGGCAAGATCACACGTGCTCAGCTCGAAGAGATTGCTAAAGCCAAAATGGAAGACTTGAATGCTGCCGATTTGGACGCAGCTGTTCGCATCATCGCCGGCTCCGCCCGTTCGATGGGCGTGACTGTGGAGGGCGTGTAAATGTCCAAGTTGACTAAAAAACAAAAAGCCTTCGAAGGCAAAGTTGACAGCACCAAGCTGTACCCCTTGTCTGATGCTTTGGGCATCATCAAAGAGTGCGCAACGGCTAAGTTCGACGAGTCCATCGACGTTGCTGTGCAACTCGGTATCGACGCTAAGAAATCTGACCAAGTGGTGCGTGGCGCCGTGGTCTTGCCTAACGGCACTGGTAAAACTGCTCGCGTTGCGGTGTTCGCCCAAGGCGCTAAAGCTGAAGAAGCTAAAGCCGCTGGTGCTGACATCGTGGGTATGGACGACTTGGCCGCTATGGTTAAGGCGGGTGACATGCCTTTCGACGTGGTGATTGCTGCCCCTGACGCGATGCGCGTTGTGGGTACTTTGGGTCAAATCTTGGGCCCACGTGGTCTGATGCCTAACCCTAAGGTCGGTACTGTGACGCCTGACGTCGCAACTGCTGTGCGCAATGCCAAAGCTGGTCAAGTCCAGTTCCGCGTTGACAAAGCCGGTATCGTCCACTCCACCATCGGTCGTCGCTCGTTCGACACTGATAAGTTGCAGGGCAACTTGGTGGCATTGGTCGAAGCTTTGAACAAGGCTAAGCCAGCAACCAGCAAAGGTGTTTACCTGCGCAAAGTCGCCGTGTCATCCACCATGGGTGTGGGCGTTCGCGTAGACGTGCAAACATTGGTCGCTTAATAAGCGATCTCAAATCCGGGTGACGTGCAAACGTTGCCCCGAGTGGTGGGCTGAGGCGATTCTTCGGAGTCGCACAGGCCATCCAAGACCGTTGGTGTGGGGCTTGACTTCACTTAATCGAATGACCAACGCAGATGGCGATCCCGCTCGACGGAATTTTTCCTGACAGTTAGGTCGCTGCAAAAGTGGCGTGTTAACGGGTCAATGCAAAGTGCAGAGGCCTGAAGACACATTTAAAGGAGTAGACCTTGAGTCTTAATCGCAGTGAGAAAGAAGCGGTCATTTCAGAAGTGACCACGCTCGCCGCCCAAGCTCAAACGATGGTGATTGCGGAATACCGCGGCATCACGGTCGCTGACATGACAAAACTGCGCAGCAAAGCTCGCAGCACTGGTGTGACCCTGAGCGTGTTGAAAAACACACTCGCACGCCGTGCTGTAGTTGGCAGCCAGTTTGAAGTTGTTGCCGACCAGATGACCGGTCCGCTGATCTATGGTTTCTCTGCTGACGCTGTGGCAGCCGCTAAGGTGGTTGCTGAATTCGCGAAGACCAACGACAAGTTGGTGATCCGCGCAGGCGTGTACGGCGGTAAAGCTTTGGACGCGAACGGCGTTAAGCAATTGGCAAGCATCCCTTCGAAAGAAGTGTTGTTGGCTCAGTTGTGTGGCTTGTTGATGTCGCCTATGTCTCGCACCGCAGTGGTGTTGAGCGCTTTGGCGGCCAAAAAAGGCGAAGGCGAAGCTGTTGCCGCTTAAGGCCAGCATTCGTGTTTTAACTAATTGTTAGGAAATAAAAATGGCATTTGATAAAGACGCATTTTTGACCGCGCTTGACGGCATGACGGTCATGGAACTCAACGACTTGGTGAAAGCCATCGAAGAGAAATTTGGTGTGAGTGCTGCCTCTATGGCTGCCCCTGCTGCTGGTGGCGGTGCTGCTGCTGCTGCTGAAGAGCAAACAGAATTCAACGTGATCTTGTTGGACTGCGGTGCAAACAAGGTGTCCGTGATTAAAGCTGTGCGCGAAATCACTGGCCTCGGTTTGAAAGAAGCTAAAGATATGGTTGATGGCGCTCCTAAGGCTGTCAAAGAAGCCGTGTCTAAGGCTGACGCTGACGCTGCCAAGAAGAAGCTCGAAGAAGCTGGTGCTAAGGTTGAATTGAAGTAATTCGGTTCTCCTTCAAGGCTGGAGTGTCCCGGAAGGGCCTCCAGCCTTCTGTGCTTACAGAGCGCACCCATAAACAGGTTGAATCCAACCCGTTTTTGAGTGTCTTCTGACCCCAACTGCAGAAGATGCCTTGGTTCGGGTTGCGTGCAATGCGCAACCGTCCGCCAACGCTGGTAGAGGCCAGCCGCCAAGCCTGATGTATGGGACGTGATGTCTCATGCAGAAAACAGTTCTGAAAGATCAAGCCCGGAGATCTCATGGCCTATTCATACACCGAACGCAAGCGTATCCGCAAGAGTTTCGGCAGCCGCGACAGCGTGCTGGAAATTCCATATTTGTTGCAAATGCAAAAAGATGCGTACACCGCATTTTTGCAAGCAGATGTCATTCCTAAAAAGCGTACCCAAGAAGGTTTGCAAGCTGCATTTGAAGCTGCATTCCCGATCGTGTCGCACAACGGTTTTGTCGAGATGAAATATCTCGAATACAACTTGGCCAAGCCCGCGTTTGACGTGCGCGAATGTCAAACCCGTGGGTTGACATTCTCTTCAGCCGTGCGCGCACGCGTGCAGCTCATCATTTATGACCGTGAGTCTTCGACGCCACAGTCTAAAGTGGTCAAGGAAGTCAAAGAGCAAGAGGTCTACATGGGCGAAGTGCCTTTGATGACTGACAAAGGCTCTTTCATCATCAACGGTACAGAGCGCGTGATCGTGTCTCAGTTGCACCGTTCGCCTGGCGTGTTCTTTGAACACGACAAGGGTAAGACGCACAGCTCTGGCAAATTGTTGTTCAGCGCGCGCATCATCCCTTACCGCGGTTCATGGCTCGACTTCGAATTCGATCCAAAAGATCTGCTGTACTTCCGTGTTGACCGCCGTCGCAAGATGCCCGTCTCCATTTTGTTGAAGGCCATTGGCCTGACACCAGAAACCATCCTCGCGAACTTCTTCGTGAACGACAACTTCCGTTTGATGGACAGCGGTGCACAAATGGAATTTGTGGCTGAACGTCTGCGCGGCGAAGTGGCTCGCTTTGACATCACCGACAAGTCGGGCAAAGTGATTGTTGCCAAAGACAAGCGCGTGACTGTGCGTCACACACGTGAGTTGGAAGAAGGCAAAACCACGCACATCAGCGTGCCAGAAGACTTCATGATTGGCCGCGTGTTGGCCAAGAACATCATCGACAGCGACACAGGTGAGTTGATCGCCCGTGCCAACGACGAATTGACAGAAGCTTTGCTTAAGAAATTGCGCGAAGCAGGTGTGCAAGATCTGCAATGTATCTACACCAACGAACTCGATCAAGGTGCGTACATTTCGCAAACATTGCGTACTGACGAAACCGTTGACGAATTCGCTGCACGCGTTGCTATCTATCGCATGATGCGCCCAGGCGAGCCGCCAACAGAAGACGCGGTTCAAGCCCTGTTCCAACGTTTGTTCTACAACCCAGATACATACGATTTGTCGCGCGTGGGTCGCATGAAGTTCAACGCCAAAGTCGGCACGCCCGAATCAACAGGCCCGATGGTTCTGACCAACGACGACATCTTGTCCGTGGTCAAGATCTTGGTGGACTTGCGCAACGGCCGTGGCGAAGTCGATGACATCGACCATTTGGGCAACCGTCGCGTGCGTTGCGTGGGCGAATTGGCCGAAAACCAATACCGCACAGGTTTGGCACGTATCGAAAAAGCTGTGAAAGAGCGTTTGGGTCAAGCTGAGCAAGAGCCGCTCATGCCTCACGACTTGATCAACTCCAAGCCAATTTCTGCTTCGTTGAAGGAATTCTTCGGTGCGTCGCAGTTGTCGCAGTTCATGGACCAGACCAACCCTCTGGCCGAGATCACCCACAAGCGCCGTGTTTCGGCTCTTGGCCCAGGTGGTTTGACGCGCGAACGTGCAGGCTTTGAAGTCCGTGACGTGCACGTGACCCATTACGGTCGTGTGTGCCCGATTGAGACACCAGAAGGTCCAAACATTGGTTTGATCAACTCTTTGGCTCTGTACGCCCGTTTGAACGAGTACGGTTTCATTGAAACACCTTACCGTCGTGTGGTTGATGCCAAAGTCACGATGGACATTGATTACTTGTCCGCTATCGAAGAAGGCAAATACGTCATCGCGCAGGCCAATGCCACGCTCGACAAAGACGGCAAGCTGACTGGCGATTTGGTGTCTGCCCGTGAAAACGGTGAATCCATTTTGTGTGGCGCAGAGCGTATCCAGTACATGGACGTTTCACCCGCTCAGATCGTCTCTGTGGCGGCATCTTTGGTGCCGTTCCTTGAGCACGATGATGCGAACCGTGCGTTGATGGGTGCCAACATGTCACGTCAAGCCGTGCCCGTGTTGCGTCCAGAAAAACCCATGGTTGGTACAGGTATCGAGCGCGTTGCCGCGGTCGACTCTGGCACTGTGGTGACTGCAACCCGTGGTGGTGTGGTGGATTACGTTGACGCGACCCGTGTGGTGGTTCGTGTGAACGACGCCGAAGCAACTGCTGGCGAAGTGGGCGTGGACATCTACAACCTCATCAAGTACCAACGTTCTAACCAAAACACCAACATCCATCAACGTCCGATCGTCAAGCGTGGTGACAAGATCGCCAAGGGCGACGTGGTGGCTGACGGCGCATCAACAGACCTCGGCGAAATCGCCATCGGTCAAAACATGTTGATCGCGTTCATGCCTTGGAACGGTTACAACTTCGAAGATTCGATCTTGATCAGCGAGCGTGTGGTGTCGGAAGACCGTTACACCTCGATCCATATCGAAGAACTCGTGGTGATGGCGCGTGACACCAAGTTGGGTGCCGAAGAAATTACACGCGACATTCCAAACTTGGCTGAGCAACAACTCAACCGCTTGGATGATTCCGGCATCATTTACGTGGGTGCAGAAGTGCAACCAGGCGACACACTGGTCGGCAAGGTTACGCCAAAAGGCGAAACCACGTTGACACCAGAAGAGAAGTTGTTGCGCGCGATCTTTGGCGAAAAAGCCAGCGATGTGAAAGACACATCCCTGCGCGTGAGCCAAGGTTCGCAAGGTACCGTGATCGACGTGCAAGTCTTCACCCGTGAAGGCATCCAACGCGACAAGCGTGCTCAGCAAATTATTGATGACGAACTCAAACGTTTCCGCCTCGACTTGAACGACCAGCTCCGCATCGTGGAAGCTGACGCGTTTGACCGTATCGAAAAACTTTTGAACGGCAAAACTGCCAACGGTGGTCCCAACAAGTTGGCCAAGGGCAGCAAGATCGACAAGGCCTATTTGGCCGCTGTCGAGAAGTTCCACTGGTTCGACATCCGTCCTTCTGATGAAGAGACAGCCGGACAGTTGGAGAGCGTCAAGAACTCCATGGAGCAAACCCGTCACAGCTTTGACTTGGCCTTCGAAGAGAAGCGCAAGAAGTTGACACAGGGTGACGAGTTGCCAGCGGGCGTCTTGAAAATGGTCAAGGTCTACTTAGCTGTCAAGCGTCGCTTGCAGCCTGGTGACAAGATGGCGGGTCGTCACGGTAACAAGGGTGTGGTTTCTAAGATCGTTCCGGTCGAAGACATGCCTTACATGGCCGATGGCACACCTTGCGACATCGTGTTGAACCCCTTGGGTGTTCCTTCACGTATGAACGTGGGTCAGGTGTTGGAAGTCCATTTGGGCTGGGCCGGTAAAGGTATTGGTCAACGCATTGGCAACATGTTGCAAGCAGAAGCCAAAGCCACCGAGATTCGCGCATTCATGGAAGAGTTGTACAACGGTTCGGGACGCAAAGAAGACCTGAGCAAGCTCAACGACGCACAAATCGTCGAGATGGCTGGCAACTTGACCAACGGTGTTCCATTTGCAACCCCCGTGTTTGACGGCGCTGCAGAAGAAGACATCCGCACGATGTTGAAGTTGGCATACCCAGAAGACATCGCCAAAGCAAAGGGCCTCACCGCCACACGCACACAGGCGAATTTGTTTGACGGCCGTACGGGTGACGCGTTTGATCGCCCCACCACGATTGGCTACATGCACTTCTTGAAGCTCCACCATTTGGTTGACGACAAGATGCACGCACGTTCGACAGGCCCATACAGCTTGGTCACACAGCAGCCGCTGGGTGGTAAGGCTCAATTCGGTGGTCAGCGTTTCGGCGAGATGGAGGTGTGGGCTTTGGAAGCTTACGGTGCTTCTTACACACTGCAAGAAATGCTCACCGTCAAGTCCGACGACGTGCAAGGCCGTACCAAGGTGTACGAAAGCATTGTCAAAGGCGAACATTCGATCGAAGCGGGCATGCCTGAATCGTTCAACGTGTTGGTCAAAGAAATTCGTTCATTGGGCATCGACATTGAGTTGGATCGCGCTTGATCTGTTACCCACAGAACAAGCCACTCTGACTAATTAAGGATTTAAAACATGAAATCGTTACTCGACCTGTTTAAGCAGTTCACGCCCGATGAGCATTTCAGTGCCATCAAAATTGGCATGGCATCACCCGAAAAGATCCGTTCGTGGTCTTTCGGCGAAGTCAAAAAGCCTGAAACCATCAACTACCGCACCTTCAAGCCTGAGCGCGATGGTCTGTTTTGCGCCAAGATTTTTGGCCCCATCAAAGATTACGAATGTTTGTGCGGCAAATACAAACGCCTCAAGCACCGTGGCGTGATTTGTGAGAAGTGCGGCGTTGAAGTCACACAAACCAAAGTGCGTCGTGAGCGTATGGGTCACATCGACTTGGCCGCACCTTGCGCACACATCTGGTTCTTGAAGTCACTGCCATCACGTTTGGGCTTGGTGCTCGACATGACCCTGCGTGACATCGAACGCGTGTTGTACTTCGAAGCCTATGTTGTGACCGACCCCGGCATGACACCGATGAAAAAATTCGCCATCATGTCGGAAGACGACTACGAAGCCAAGTTGGTTGAGTACGGTGACGAATTCATCGCCAAGATGGGCGCTGAAGGCATTCGTGATTTGCTCGAAGGTCTCGACCTCGATGTTGAAATCGACAAGCTGCGCAATGACTTGACTGGCTCTGAAATCAAGATCAAGAAAAACGCCAAGCGTTTGAAATTGATGGAGGCGTTCAAGAAGTCTGGCATCAAACCCGAGTGGATGGTGTTGAGCGTCTTGCCTGTGTTGCCACCTGATTTGCGCCCCTTGGTGCCGTTGGACGGCGGTCGTTTTGCGACCTCTGACTTGAACGACTTGTACCGTCGCGTGATCAACCGTAACAGCCGTCTGCGTCGTTTGCTCGAGCTGAAGGCGCCTGAAATCATTGCGCGCAATGAAAAGCGTATGTTGCAAGAAGCCGTGGACAGCTTGCTGGACAACGGTCGTCGCGGCAAGGCCATGACCGGCGCTAACAAGCGTGCCCTGAAGTCTTTGGCCGACATGATCAAAGGTAAGAGCGGTCGTTTCCGTCAAAACTTGCTGGGTAAGCGCGTCGACTACTCAGGTCGTTCAGTGATTACCGTGGGCCCAACTTTGAAACTGCACCAGTGCGGTTTGCCAAAGCTGATGGCACTCGAGTTGTTCAAGCCTTTCATCTTCTCTCGTCTCGAAGCCATGGGCATCGCGACCACCATCAAGGCGGCAAAGAAAGAAGTTGAATCCGGTTCGGCCGTGGTGTGGGACATCTTGGAAGAGGTGATCAAAGAGCACCCCGTGATGTTGAACCGTGCGCCTACGTTGCACCGCTTGGGCATTCAAGCGTTCGAACCTATCTTGATCGAAGGTAAAGCCATTCAGTTGCACCCACTCGTTTGTTCAGCGTTCAACGCCGACTTCGACGGTGACCAAATGGCTGTTCACGTGCCGTTGTCTGTGGAAGCACAGATGGAAGCACGCACCTTGATGCTGGCATCGAACAACATCTTGTTCCCTGCCAACGGCGAGCCTTCTATCGTTCCTTCACAAGACGTTGTGTTGGGCTTGTACTACGCCACCCGCGACCGTATCAACGGTAAGGGCGAAGGCTTGGTGTTTGCCAACATCACGGAAGTGCAACGCGCTTTGGATGCTGATGTGACCGAGTTGACCGCCAAGGTTAGCGTGCGTTTGACCGAGTGGAACAAAGACAAAGAAACGGGTGAGTTCACGCCAAGCACCAGCTTGGTCGATACCACCGTGGGCCGCGCCTTGTTGTCGGAAATCTTGCCTAAAGGCTTGCCTTTCTCGAACATCAACAAAGCGCTGAAGAAGAAAGAAATTTCTAAGCTCATCAACGTTTCGTTCCGCAAGTGCGGTTTGAAAGAAACCGTGGTGTTCGCAGACAAGCTGTTGCAAAACGGTTTCCGTTTGGCAACACGCGCAGGTATCTCTATTGCCATCGACGACATGTTGGTGCCACCAGAGAAGCCAGCCATCATTTCGGCCTCTGAGAAAGAAGTCAAAGACATCGAACAACAATACGTTTCGGGTCTGGTGACATCTGGCGAGCGCTACAACAAAGTGGTTGACATCTGGGGCAAGGCCGGTGATGCCGTCTCCAAGGTGATGATGGACCAACTCCGCAAAGAGAAGACCATCGACCGCCACGGTAACGAAGTCGAGCAAGAATCGTTCAACTCCATCTACATGATGGCCGACTCTGGCGCTCGCGGTTCTGCTGCTCAGATTCGTCAGTTGGCCGGCATGCGTGGTTTGATGGCTAAGCCTGACGGCTCCATCATTGAGACGCCCATCACGGCTAACTTCCGTGAAGGTCTGAACGTGTTGCAGTACTTTATTTCCACCCACGGTGCACGTAAAGGTCTGGCTGATACCGCGTTGAAGACAGCGAACTCTGGTTACTTGACACGTCGTTTGGTTGACGTGACCCAAGACTTGGTGGTGACTGATCACGATTGCGGTACGCAAAATGGTCAACTCATGCGCGCCATCGTTGAAGGTGGTGAAGTGATTGAGTCCTTGCGCGATCGCATCTTGGGCCGTACGGCCTTGGAAGACGTGCTCAACCCTGAAACACGTGACGTGTTGGTTAAAGCTGGCGTCATGCTGGACGAAGACATCATCGACGTGCTCGAAGCTGTTGGTGTTGACGAAGTCAAAGTGCGCACGGCATTGAACTGCGAAACACGTTTCGGCTTGTGCGCCATGTGTTACGGCCGCGATTTGGGTCGTGGCGGCTTGGTCAACAACGGTGAAGCTGTCGGCGTGATTGCTGCTCAGTCCATCGGTGAACCCGGTACACAGTTGACCATGCGTACGTTCCACATCGGTGGTGCGGCTTCTCGTGCGGCAGTGGCTTCCAGTGTGGAAGCTAAGTCGAACGGCGTGATTGGCTTCAACTCCACCATGCGTTATGTGACCAACACCAAAGGCGACTTGGTCGTGATTTCTCGCTCTGGCGAAATCATCATCCATGACGAACATGGTCGTGAGCGCGAGCGTCACAAAGTGCCGTACGGTGCGATCTTGGCCGTCAAGGCCGACCAGTCTCTCAAGGCTGGTGTGATCTTGGCTAACTGGGATCCATTGACACGACCCATCATCACTGAATTTGCCGGTAAGGTGCAATTCGAAAACGTCGAAGAAGGCCTCACTGTGGCCAAGCAAATGGACGAAGTCACAGGCTTGTCCACCTTGGTGGTGATTGACCCGAAACGTCGTGGCGCAACCAAAGTGGTTCGCCCACAGGTCAAGCTGATCGATGCGTCTGGCAAAGAAGTGAAGATCCCTGGCACAGACCACCCCGTGACCATTGGTTTCCAAATCGGTGCGTTGCTCCAAGTGCGCGACGGCATGGATGTGGGCCCAGGTGAAGTCTTGGCGCGTATCCCTGTTGAAGGTCAAAAGACCCGCGACATTACCGGTGGTTTGCCACGTGTTGCAGAACTGTTCGAAGCACGCAGTCCTAAAGACAAGGGCATGTTGGCTGAGATGACGGGTACTGTGTCGTTTGGTAAAGAAACCAAAGGCAAGGTTCGTTTGCAGATCACTGACCCAGAAGGCAAAGTGTGGGACGAACTCATTCCTAAAGAGAAGAACATCTTGGTCCACGAAGGCCAAGTGGTCAACAAAGGCGAGAGCGTTGTGGACGGCCCAGCCGACCCACAAGATATCTTGCGTTTGCTCGGTATGGAAGAGTTGGCGCGTTACATCGTCGACGAAGTGCAAGACGTTTACCGTCTGCAAGGTGTGAAGATCAACGACAAGCACATTGAAGTGATCGTGCGTCAAATGTTGCGTCGTGTCGTGGTCGGTAGCGTGGGTGACTCCGGTTACATCGCTGGCGAACAGGTGGAGCGTTCAGAAATTCTGAACACCAACGAAGCGCTGCAACGTGACGGCAAAGTTCCTGCGACATTCACCAACTTGTTGTTGGGTATTACCAAGGCTTCCTTGTCGACCGACTCGTTCATCTCTGCGGCTTCTTTCCAAGAAACCACACGTGTGTTGACCGAAGCGGCCATCATGGGCAAGCGCGACGAATTGCGCGGTTTGAAAGAGAACGTTATTGTTGGTCGCCTGATTCCTGCAGGTACCGGCATGGCTTATCACAAAGCACGCAAGGTCAAAGATGCGATGGATGACGCTGAGCGCCGTGCCATTGCGGATGCCGAAGCCGCTGAGCTGGCCGGAGCTTCTTCTGACGAAGAAGTTCAGGTTGACCACGGTGCTGGCGAAGCAGCATAAAGTGACCCCCTCAACAAAGGCCCGCAAGGGCCTTTGTTGTTTGGGCCAAAGGTTTGAAGCACGAGGAGTTCAATATGCTTGATGCGTGGTGGTTTTGGCTATTCGTGGCCATGATGGTGTTTTGGAGCGTGGGTGCCTACAGGCGATTGGTGGGTTTGCGGACAGCGGTGAACAAGCAATTCGCGGTCTTAGAAGAGCTCATGCTGCGTTACCAAGCTTTGGTGCAAGAGGCGACAACGGCTGCGGTCACGTCACCTTCTGGCTGGCACACGGCGCTATCGCCTGAGCTGGGTGCGAGTCATTGGACCCGATTGCAGGTCGCTGCTAATTTGTCAGCCATGGCATTGGCGCGTATGCAGGAGCATCCGCTTGAACCTTCCTCTGCCATCGCTTTGGTGGCCACCAGCCGTGACTTGCAAGATGCGTGGGAAGCACTGACCCACCCAGACGTTTACTACGTCTCTGTGCCTTCTGAGCTCACGCAACGATGGGCGGAGTTGGGCATATCTACGCAACCAGATTTGCAGCGATTCAACCTGACTGTGATGAACTACAACGAAGCGATTGAGATGTTCCCCGCTACATGGATGGCGCGGATATTTAAATTTAAACCCGGACGAATTTTGGAATGATCGAACAAAAAAATACACCCGTCCCGCTGTGGCAGCAGCTACAAGCGGTGGCACAGGCCTTGGCGCAAGTGCGACGCGGTGTGTCTGGTACAGCCGCGCTAGAGGCTGTGCCTACTCATTTACGGCCAGGGGTGCAAGCCCTGCTGTTTCAATCCTTGCGTCAGCTCGGGCGCGCACAGGCCCTGCGTGCGCAGCTGGCGTCGCGTGCGCCTGCGCCGTTGCCCGATGCCTTGCTGTGTGCCGCACTGGCCTTGGCGTGGGATCCAGACAATGCACCCTACGAGCCGCACACCTTGGTGAACCAGGCCGTAGAGGCCGCGAAGAATACGCGTAGCTTGGAAATGCAAGCCAGCTTTTTAAATGCGTGCTTGCGTCGATTTTTGCGTGAACGCGATGCCTTGGTGCTCGCCACCGACAACGACGTGCAAGCCAAGTGGAACCACCCCGAATGGTGGGTGAAGCGATTGCAAAAAGATCACCCTGACCATTGGCAAGATATCTTGCGTGCGAACAATCAAGCCGCACCCATGACTCTGCGGGTAGACACGCACCGCATCCGTCGTGAAGAGTTGCAAGCAGATTGGGCGAACCACGGATTGGATTCGCACCCTGTGGGTGAGCAAGGTTTGGTGCCGGCACAAGCGCAGCCGGTGCGTGATATTCCGGGGTTTGCTGAAGGCCTTTGCTCAGTGCAAGACGCTGCGGCGCAATGTGCGACACAAATCTTACTCAACGGCTTAAGCCCCGCCACTCGACCTTTACGCATTTTGGATGCGTGTGCCGCACCTGGCGGTAAGACCGCACATTTGCTGGAGATGGTGGGCGAGAAGTCAGAAGTCATCGCCTTGGACATTGATGCGCAGCGTTGCGAGCGCATCGAACAAAACTTGCACCGCATTGGGCGCAAGGCCAAAATCATCGCTGCAGATGCGGCCTTAACCAAATCATGGTGGGATGGGCAACTCTTTGATGCGGTACTGCTAGATGCGCCCTGCACTGCGTCCGGCATTGTGCGTCGTCACCCCGATGTGCGTTGGCTGCGCCGTGAGTCGGACATCGATAAGTTAGCCGCCATACAAAAAAACCTGCTCAAACAGCTTTGGCCTTTGGTCAAGCCGGGCGGTCGTCTGCTGTATTGCACCTGTTCTGTTTTCAGGGCGGAAGGCGAGAACCAAGCCAAAACGTTTGTTGAACACAACACCAATGCCCGTTTACTACCGACTCTCGGGCATTTAAGACCCCAAAACAGCCTGACAGCTGCCGCACTCACCGACAATCTACCCGGTGATCACGATGGCTTCTATTACGCGCTGCTGGAAAAGCTTCCTGCTTCTTGAGCCGCTCATTCAGAGCGCGCTTAAACGCGTCCGACAGCACAGCGCCGCGTTAGTCGCCGTGCTGTGCATTGGCTTATCTGGCGTGGTGCAGGCGGACACGTCCGTTGAGTTACAGGCGCTAAAGCTAGAACGCCAAGAGTCGGCGCTCTACATGTCTGGCGAATGGCGGTTCGACATGCCAAGCGCCTTAGAAGATGCGCTTCTTAAGGGCATCACACTCTACTTTGTGACCGAGGTCGAGATCACGCAAGAGCGTTGGTATGTCTATAACCAACGCATCGCCAATGCCGAGCGGCATGTGCGTGTGTTTTACCAACCCCTCACGCGGCGCTGGCGTGTCAATATTTCACCGCAACCCTTCAACCTGAGTGGCTTGGGTATGAGCTTGGGCCAAAGCTACGACACCGCCGAAGAGGCCATGACGGCCGTGCGACGCATCGTGCAATGGCGAATTGCCAATGCCGCTGATGTCAATCCAGACGCTAAACAAAGCATCAGCATCAACTTCAAGTTGGATCTCAAACAGTTGCCACGGCCTTTGCAAATCGGCGTGAGCGGGCACACGGACTGGAATATTTTTTACAGCAAATCACAGCGCTTGGAGTTGACGCCATGATTGAGCTCGCTGAAAAGCGTACGCGCCTTTCAAGCATTCAGTGGCGGTGGTTGTTGGTTATCAGCGCCGCAGTGGTATTGGGCTTGGGTTTGGTCTTGTTGTTTTTACTCACACAAGCCACCGATAACCGCGCCTTGTATGAGCGCAACTATCGGCAACTGTTTGGCTTGAATGTTGTCGTTGCGGCCTTGTTGATGGGCGTGATCACATGGTTGTCTGTGCGACTGGTGTTGCGCTTGCGCCAAGGTAAGTTCGGTAGCCGTTTGCTGCTCAAGATCGCCGCCACGTTTGCGTTGGTCGGCTTCGTGCCCGGCATATTGATCTACAGCGTGTCGTACCAGTTCGTCTCACGTTCGATTGAAAGTTGGTTCGACGTGAAGGTTGAAGGCGCCTTGGACGCTGGCCTCAGCTTAGGCCGTACAACCCTAGATACATTGGCCAACGATTTAGGCCAAAAAACACGCGTGGCCAGTGCCCAAATCAACGACTTGCCCGATGCCTCCGTGGGTCTTGCGTTGGACCGCATGAAAGACCAGCTCGGCGCGGATGATGTGATTTTGTGGAACACCGCAGGACAAGCATTGGCCAGTGCAGGGGAATCGCGTTTCAAGATCAATCCAGACCGGCCATCGCCAGCGCAGTTGCGATTGATCAAAACACAAAATGTGGTGACCTCCATCGACGGCTTGGAGGACGCGGACACACAAGTCACCGCGAAAGCACGTATTCGCGCTCTGGTTCTGGTGGCCCCGTCTGGACTGGGTTTGTTGATTGAACCTCGGATTTTGCAGGTCACCAAAGCATTGCCACCGACGTTGGTGAGCAACGCCTTGGCAGTCGAGGTGGCTTACCGCGAATACCAAGAGCGAGCCTTGGGGCGCGATGGCTTACGCAGCATGTACATCGGCACGTTGACCCTCAGTTTGTTCTTGGCCGTGTTTGGCGCCGTGTTGTTGGCCGTGTTGTTGGGCAACCAATTGGCGCGACCGTTGCTGATGCTTGCCGAAGGCGTGCGCGATGTGGCCGCGGGGGACTTGAGCCCCAAGCGCACCCTGCAAGGTCGTGATGAGCTGGGAGGCTTGACACGCTCCTTTGCCGTCATGACGCAACAACTCTCAGATGCCCGTGCCGCAGTAGGTCGAAGCATGTTGCAAGTGCACACCTCACGCGCCAACTTGCAAACCATTCTCGACAACCTTACGGCAGGCGTGATTGTGTTGACCGACCAAGGATTGATCAAATCATCCAACCCTGGGGCGACCCGAATTTTGCGTGTGCCTATGGCCGCGTGGGAGGGGCGTGCGCTGAGTGATATTGAAGGGTTGGCAGAATTCGCCAAACACGTGCAGCGCGAGTTTGATGGTTTCTTGGGCGAACGAAGTCAGCATGGTCTCGACCATTGGCAGCAGTCGTTTGAGTTGCACGCCACAGCCATCAGCCCAGCCGTGCAGCTGAGCGATGACACCCTGCAGCACATCACGCTGCTGGCGCGTGGGGCGGTGTTGCCAAACAATGGACGCTTGCTGGTGTTCGATGACATCTCGGAAATCGTTTCGGCGCAACGCGCCCAAGCGTGGGGCGAGGTTGCTCGCCGTTTGGCACATGAAATCAAGAACCCACTCACGCCGATACAACTCTCGGCTGAGCGCTTGGAGATGAAGCTCTCCGGTAAGTTGCAAGACCCAGAGCAAGCGATTTTGAACAAGTCAGTCAAAACCATCGTGGACCAAGTCGATGCGATGAAACGCTTGGTCAATGAGTTCCGAGATTACGCACGTCTACCAGTCGCAGACCTGAAGCCGCTGGACCTCAACGCCTTGGTGCAAGACGTGCTGCAGCTCTATGGCAGTGAGAATGCCGCGGTACCCGTGGCCGCCGAACTGGATGCGGCCTGTCCCACCATCCAAGGCGATGCACAGCAGTTACGCCAAGTCGTGCACAACCTGCTACAAAACGCGCAGGACGCGACGGTCGACCAAGCTCACCCGCTGGTCTCGATCGCGACCCAGTGGGTGCCCAGTTCAGGCCGCGTGCGTCTTGTGGTGCGTGACAACGGGACGGGGTTTCCTCCCAAAATCTTGAACCGCGCCTTTGAGCCGTACGTCACCACGAAGTCGCGTGGTACCGGCCTCGGGTTGGCGGTGGTGAAGAAAATTGCCGATGAACATTCGGCGCGAATTGATCTCAAAAACCGTGGATTAGAGGGTCGGGTGATCGGCGCGCAAGTGTCGTTATCATTCCAAGTTGCAGAATCGCAACAAAACCAACACATTTAATTCAGCGAGACAAACTTAGACATGGCAAACATTCTGGTGGTGGATGACGAGTTGGGCATTCGGGACCTCTTGTTTGAGATCCTCAATGATGAAGGTCACGCGGTCGAGGTCGCAGAAAATGCGGCGCAGGCGCGCATGGCACGCCACGCTGCACGGCCGGATTTGGTCTTGCTAGACATTTGGATGCCGGACACAGACGGCGTCAGTCTGCTTAAAGAGTGGGCCGGTGCGGGCTTGTTAAATATGCCCGTCATCATGATGAGCGGCCACGCCACGATTGATACGGCCGTAGAAGCAACGCGCATTGGCGCTCAAGCGTTTCTTGAAAAACCCATCACCATGCAAAAGCTACTCAAAGCTGTTGAGCAGGGCTTGGCGCGCAAGCCGGTTGCCATTGCCTCGGCCAAGCATGCCGTGGCGGCACAAACCGAACCCCACGCAGTGGTGCTGCCACCCACGCACCAAAGCTTTGATTTAGAACAGCCGTTGCGCGAGGCGCGCGACTCATTTGAGCGCGCCTACTTTGAATACCACCTCACGCAAGAGAGCGGCTCGATGACGCGCGTGGCTGACAAAACGGGCTTAGAACGCACCCATCTCTACCGCAAGCTCAAGCAGTTGGGCGTTGACCTGACGAAGGCCAAGCGCGCGGCTTAAGTCATTCCGGCTCGAATCAAAAATCGCATCCTTGTTCGGATTTTCCCGAGTGCGCATAAATCTTGTCTTGCCGGTGCTATAATGCCCCTCTTGGCCCGGTAGCTCAGTTGGTAGAGCAGCGGATTGAAAATCCGCGTGTCACAGGTTCGATCCCCGTCCAGGCCACCAAGACTCACCCCGTAGCTTCGCAAGGAGCTACGGGGTTTTTCTTTGTCTTGACGGTTTACTTGTTGGCTGCGCTTTCGGCTGACGCTGCGGTGGCGCGTTGCGCAAACTCGGCGCGCAGGGCTTTGAGTTTTTCGCGCGGGTCTTCTTTGACCGTGTCTTTGTCCAAGCCCATTTCGGCGATGAAACGGCTGGGTTGAGCTGCAATCATTTCTCGGCCTTTTTTGCGTTTGCGGGTCCAGCTCACGGCCAACGATCGTTGGGCTCGGGTGATGCCCACATACATCAGGCGACGTTCTTCTTGTAGACGTACGGCGATGTTTTCGTTGGTGTGTTCGTTGCCGGGCTCGTCGTCCAAGCGGAAGGGCAGCATGCCTTCCGTGATGCCAACGAGCATGACGTGGGGCCATTCCAAGCCTTTGGATGCGTGCAGGGTCGAGAGTGTGACCACGTTTTGGTCTTTCTCGCGCTCGGAGAGGGTGGAGAGCAGGGCGATGGTTTGGGCGACTTCGAGCAAGTTTTTCACTTCGTTGCCCGTGCTCACGCCTGCTGTGTCATCGATCTGGCCACCGCAGCGCTGTGCCATCCAGTCACAAAACTCCATGACGTTGTGCCACTTCGAGGCGGCGGCTTTTTCGCTTTCCTCGCCGTCGTACAGGTGCTTCTCGTAGTCGATGTCTTTGAGCCAATCGGTCAAGAACGAACGTGCATCTTCTGCGCCGGTGGTCAGGCGGGCGCGGAATTCGAGGTCATTCACATAGCGGCCAAACTCGTGCAGGCTGCCTAAGGCGCGCGCATTCAGCACGGACGGCAGGCTGTTGCTGAACAGGGCCTCAAACATGCTGAGTTTGTATTGGCTGGCGAACTGGCCGAGGCTTGCCAAGGTTTGGTGACCAATGCCGCGTTTGGGTGTGGTGACGGCGCGCAAGAAGGCAGGGTCGTCATCGTTGTTTACCCACAGGCGCAGCCAGGCACAGAGGTCGCGAATTTCAGCGCGGTCAAAAAAGCTTTGGCCGCCCGACACTTTGTAGGGGATTTGCGCCTTGCGCAATGCTTTTTCGAAGATGCGCGCTTGGTGGTTGGCGCGGTACAGGATCGCGAAGTCTTTGAGTTCTTTGAACCCGCAACTGCCAGCGTCAGTGCCGGCTCGCAAGGATTGAATTCGGGCAACAGCGCGCTCAGCTTCGTGTTCTTCGTTGTCTGAGTCCACCACGCGCACGGGCTCACCTTCACCCAGTTCTGAGAACAGGGTTTTAGGAAATAGCTTGGGGTTGAGCTGAATGACGTTGTTGGCCGCACGCAGAATAGCGCTGGTGGAGCGGTAGTTTTGCTCCAGCTTGATGACCTTCAAGGTCGGGAAGTCTTGCGGCAATCGACGCAGGTTGTCCAACGTTGCGCCACGCCAACCGTAGATGGACTGGTCGTCGTCACCCACCGCTGTGAAGCGGGCGCTTGAGTGGTCAGGGCCGACCAAGCATTTGAGCACTTCGTATTGGGTGGCGTTGGTGTCTTGGTACTCGTCGACCAGCACATGTCCGAGCTGGGATTGCCACTTGAGGCGAACTTCTTCATGGTCTTGCAGGAGTTTCAAGGGCAAGCTGATCAAGTCATCAAAGTCCACGCTTTGGTAAGCGGTGAGGCGCTCTTCGTAACGCGCCATGATTTTGGCGATGATGCGTTCGTTGTCGTCCTTGGCGAGGGCCAAGGCTTGGGCAGAGTTGAGGCCCATGTTCTTCCACAGGCTGATGGTCCATTGCCATTGGCGCGCAGTGGCTGCATCGGTGGTGCCGCCGGCGTCTTTCAATATGCCGGTGACGTCGGCACTGTCCATGATGCTGAACTGGGGTTTTAGGCCCATCACCCCACCGTCTTGGCGCAGCATGCGAACGCCTAGGGCGTGAAAGGTGCAGATCACCACATCTTTGGCGGCTTTGCCAATCAAGCCCTTGGCGCGTTCACGCATCTCGGTGGCGGCCTTGTTGGTAAAGGTGATCGCCGCAATGCGTTTGGGCTCGAGGCCCATTTGGATGAGCCGCCCAATCTTGTGCGTGATGACGCGCGTTTTGCCCGAGCCAGCTCCCGCCAACACAAGACAAGGACCGTGCAAGAAATTGACGGCTTCTTGTTGCGCGAGATTCAGACCAGCAGACATTCAGGAGACATTTAATGTGAAGCGGGCAATGATACAGAGCACCCAGCGGGCAAAATAGCGGGGTGCTGAACATTCTCCTTGTTACTTTCCCCTTCTTTGCGCTGGTCTTGGCTGGTTTTGTGGCGGCGCATCGCCGTATGTTGCCCTTGGACGCGATTCCTGGGCTGAACGGTTTCGTGCTGTTCTTTGCCCTGCCCTGCATGCTGTATCGTTTTGGCGCGAGCACGCCGATCGTGCAGTTGCTGGATGTCACGCTGTTTTTGACGTATTCGTTTTGTGCCGTTCTGATGGTTGGCTTTGTGGTGGCTGTCAGCATGAACAAGCGCATCGGGTGGAACGATGCGTCGTTTGGGGCGTTAACGGGCGCGTTTCCGAACACGGGGTTCATGGGCGTGCCGCTGCTGGTGGCTTTGTTGGGGACTGCTGCTGCGGGCCCAGCGATTGTGACTATCG
>Ga0007792_10000223_pt1 | contig 20732 bp, 21 predicted proteins | sample CryBogmetaGMA6M_FD_60371 | JGI IMG/M metagenome (GOLD analysis project Ga0007792, IMG submission 60371) | Freshwater microbial communities from Crystal Bog, Wisconsin, USA - MA6M | ecosystem: Environmental > Aquatic > Freshwater > Lake | place: Crystal Bog, Wisconsin, USA | collected 2009-07-06
CCCCGAGGCAGCATCGTTAATTGATATTAATAATAGTCGGAGAGTACTTAGGGCACTTGAACTTATAGAAACTAATAAAATGAGTCTTTGTGAATTAAGAAAAACAACAGAAAAAAATAAGTATAAAGATGAGTATAAAATGTTCATTTTGGAAACAGGCAGGGAATATATGTATGAAAGACTCGATAAAAGAGTCGATGAAATGATAAAAAGTGGATTGTTAAATGAAGTAAAAGACCTTATGAGCAAAAACAATTCATTCAGTTTGACAAGCATGCAAGCCATAGGCTATAAGGAAACCATGGAGTTTCTAAATGGAAATATAAATATTAATCAAATGATAATAAATATAAAACAGGCCACTCGAAATTATGCCAAAAGACAGCTCACTTGGTTCAGGAAATATGATGAAGCAATAAGAATTGATATGGAACACAGAGCCCCAATAGATGTAGCAAAGGAAATTCAAGGTAATTTATAGGAAATATGACAAAACCTGTATTAGTTAAAAACAATCCAATAAGTCATTGCAAAAGTATAATATTTAGTTTTATTTAGGCAATTCATTATCATTGTTTTATACAATGACTTGCAAATGACAGCTTGAAATAGTGATATTTGGAAGGATTCGACTAATATACACTAAATGATATTTGATTGTTTATTTTTGGTTTTACCCATATTTAAAAGCTATAAAAATGTAATTGACATAAAGAAATTATTATGTTAAATTTACTCACTTGCAAAGAATCTATAGTTGCAACAGGTTTTTATATATTGGAACATCATATGCATCGGAGGATACTGTGCGTAGGAGCATATTTCTGTTTTTGTCTTTATTTATTTTGGTTTTGGGTGCTAATTCTTTAATTTTTTCTGACGATTATTCTGATACTCGTCTTATTACTTGGGAGAAAGTTAAAGATCCTTTCTTTAATAAATGGAATCCATATGGAGTAGGCGCGAGAGCAATGGGAATGGGAGAGGCATTTACTGCAATTGCGGATGATGCTTCAGCTGTATATTACAACCCTGCTGGATTGGCGCAAATGGATCACAATGAATTATCATGGACGGGTGGAAGCGATTATAGTTCTGCTCCATACACTAATTTTGCAACATTTGATATGGCTTTAGGCGGGCAGTATTTTGCTTTGTCTTATTTAAAACTATATCATCCTATTGGAAGATATCCAAACAAAATAATAATTCCAGCACCAGGTGTGGGACCTGTTCCAGGAAATTTATATTCGACACAACCTTTATTTATTCCAACTGGAACATATGATGAATGGTACGGCTCTTTACAAGCATCACAACAAGATTTGCTTGGTAAGATGTATAGGGCGTATATAAATCTTCCTTTTCAAGAAAATCAAGTGGCTTTAACTTATGCTACATCTCTTACAAGCGACAAAAGTTTTGATTTTGGAATAAATGTAAAATATCAATATACCGATGCAGCGGCAGAAAAAGTTCTTGGTTCGGCATATGATGCTTGGGCTTGGTCAATTGATTTAGGTTTCCTTTATAAAATCCGTTTAATTGAATTCCTTAAAGATTTTAACATAGGAATAATGCTCCGTGATATATCTGGTCGGGCAAAATATTTTAATACAGGCGTAGAAAAACCTTTGTATTTTACATCCACAGTTGCTCTTTCCATGAGGACAACAGAATTAATTGAGAATGAAATTACAAGCTTGTCTGTTGATTGGGATGCTGTTAATGATGCTGGCGTTTTTGTAAATGAAGCAAACAGATTGAAATTTGGATTTGAGCAGTGGTTTATTGACGGGCATTTTGCTGTACGCAGCGGACTCGTGTTTCCTATGAATCAGCAGCCTTGGAGAATGTCTTTTGGAGTTTCCGCAAGATATTTGCTTGGTATAGATTACGCTTATGTGCGGGGAATACCTTTTGATGCTAAGGCAGAAAATGAAGGAGACAGTCATTGGTTGACTCTATACTGGATGTGGGGCAAAGTTGCAAGAAAAATGCCAATGCCAGATGTTTTTGCAGCAGTAGAGCCAATATCGTTCTCACCAAGAAATGGTGAAACAGCAATTTTCAAAGTTAATGCGACATCAAAGGCTGGTATAGATAGATGGGCTTTGAGTATTCTTGATAAAAATAATAATTTAGTAAAAACTTATGTTGATATAGGAAATCCACCATCTCAGATAGTGTGGAATGGTTCCGATAATAAATATCTTCTTTTACCAGATGGCGAATACAACTTTATATTTGAAGCTACTGATAAGCTTGGAAGTACTTCATCAACACCTGTTCAGACGGTAAAGATTTATACTCCTGTTATAGAAGGAGTAAGTCCTGAAGCGTTAAATAAATTAAGACAATTATTAAATCAATCAAAAGACAGAGATGTTGCAGAAGATATTGGAGAATTGAATTCAGCGAAAAAAGGAGTAGATGATCTTAAAAAAGCAAAGGCAAAACCTACTCCTCAAGAACCACCATTACCAGCAGCGGGTTATAATACGCTTCCAGTAATTTCTGGAACGCCAGGAGTATTAGGAAATGGATTAACTGGAACAGCATCTCCAATAGATATTGTAGGATTTCCAAATATAGATTCTGGCGCGATTAGGTCAGCATATATATCCACAGGCGCAGATGGTGATAGACAATTTAATATGGATTATGTAACCACTAACACTTTACCTAAGTATGTAATTAAAGAAATGAGTCTTATGGTAAAATCAATAGCAGAGAGCTTAGGCTATTCTGTAGATAAGATAGGAATCAACGCCATTTATGGCGGTAATAATAATATGAACTTATCAGTTCCGATTGCGCAGGCGGAAAACTACCAGAGAGGTACAATCTCAGTAGACCAAATGTTAAGGGGCGCAAGTATTAATCTGAACGGTGAGGTCATATATCCCAATTTTTAGGAGCGAGCCATGAAGAAAAAGTTATTTGTATTGTCTTTGCTTTTTGTATTAATTGCAACATTTGCTTTTGGTGGTGCTTTTGATAAAGGTGGAGTTTTAGGAGTAGGTGGTAGAGCTACTGGCATGGGAGATGCCTTTGGTGCTGTCGCTGATGATGGAAGTGCTGTTTACTGGAATGTTGCGGGATTGACACAAATGAGCAGGCCCGAATTATATGTATTTTTAGGACCATTATTAAACGGTAAAGAGTGGTATTCTTTCTTATCGTTTGGTTCACCTTTCTTTGAGGATACGGCTTGGCAGTTATCTGTAATGTCTCTTATTCATAGTGATACGAGTAATACAAAAGAGTTCACTGTTGTTGGGAGTTTTGCTTCAAATCTTAATCTTGAAAGAACATTTTCTGTTGGTATAAATATTAAATATCTTAATTATATTTCTACAGCTCAATTCACAACAACTGATGGCGTGAATCTTCAGGGAATTGCACATGGCTTAGGACTTGATCTTGGAGTTTTGTATCAAATTCCTCTTCCGCAATTAGGAAAAAAACTTAACTTCGGATTATTCATACAGGATATAGATACTAATATTGATTGGTCAAATGGAACAAGTCAAGAACAAATACCTACAGTATTTAAAATTGCTTCAGCATATTATCTTGATGACAATCTTGTTGTTACAGCCGATTATGACTTTTTTAAGGATTTAAATATAAGCGGTATACCACTTTCAACTCCAATATATGATTCTGCTTCTCATGTTACGATTACGGCTTTAGTGCCTCAGGAAGATAGACTTCATGTAGGTTTAGAAAGTTGGTTCTTTAAAAGGCATTTAGGTCTTCGTGGTGGTTATACAACTTTTGCAACAATGCCAGGAAGGTTTACAGGCGGCGTATCTTACCGTGAAGATGCATGGCAAGTTGATTATGCCTATATAGGTCACGCTGAGCATCTTGGAGATTCACACAGATTGTCTGTTGCTTTAAGATTTGGCCAGCCAAAAGAACAGATAAGAGCGATTACTGTAGTAGCTCCTCCAAAAACATTGGAAGCATATGCAGCAAATGCTTCAGCAAACTTGACATGGGAAATAAATACAGATCCAAATATAACTGGTTATGCAGTATACATGAGCAAATCACCAGGAGCAAGATACATACCAATAGCTAAAAGAATAAAAGAAAATTATGTAACCATAGATGGACTTCAGAACGGTACCAGATATTATTTTGTAGTTGCTTCTATTAACAATACTTATCCTTCGGTTGAGAGTGCTTATTCAAACGAAACTTCAGCTGTCCCAGCACCTGTTGTTCCTGGGGTTCCTGAAATATTCCCAATTTCTAAAGTCGCTAAAGTACAAAATAATGGAGTTGTAGATATTGCTTGGGGTAATATGCCAAATGATAGAATGGCTGGATACAATATCTATATAACAGAAACACCGGGAACTGGTTATAATAAATTAAATGCAGTTCCAGTAAAAGATGTTCATTATTTAGTGAGTGGCCTGGAAGTTGGAAAGAAGTATTATTTTGTAATGACATCTGTTACAAATGATACACCTCCAGTAGAATCGAAATTTACTAAAGAGTTTAGCTATATAGCAAAACCTGGAAAATAGTTTTTGGAGAAATGAGAAATATTCATAAGAACAAAAGGAGCAAATAAATGATAAGCGGTTTATACACAGCAGCATCGGGCTTGATCGCCCAGACACAGCAACAGGATGTTATAGCAAACAACCTGGCCAATGTGAATACCACAGGTTACAAAAAAGATACCGCTTTATATGTTCCGTTTCCAACTGTTTTTCTGAATAGAATTAATGATGATAAAACTCCAGTTCCAGGAGGTATGGCAGATGCTATGCCGCCTATAGGTTATATGGGTAGAGGAGTGGAATTGCGTGTGGATGGAGTAAGACCGCAAACAACAGAAGAAGGTTCTTATGTTGAGACCACCAATAATCTTGATTTGTCTATTAAAGGAAATGGTATGTTTGTTGTCATGACACCTAATGGAGAGCGTTACACAAGAAATGGTAATTTCACGCTCGATTCAAATGGCGTATTAGTAACACAACAAGGGAATCCAGTTATGGGGCAAGCAGGAAAAATTTCATTAAATAATAACAATATACATATTGATGAGGGTGGCAGGGTATTTGAAGATAAATCAGAGATTGATACTTTGCGTATTGCCATGTTTTCGAAAGATGATAATTTGAGGAAGGAAGGCGATAGCCTTTTTTATAAACTTGATGGGGTACCTTTAACTGAAGATCATTATGTGGACCAAGTTCAAGTTAAGCAGGGTTATTTAGAAACTTCCAATGTAAATGTAGTAAAGGAAATGGTAGAAATGATTACTGCATACAGAGCATACGAGGCTTCTGCAAAAGCAATTCAGTCACAAGATCAGACACTCGGTAAAGCAGTAAATGATTTAGGAACTATTTCAATATAAAATTTTTTAGGAGGCAATAAAATGTTAAGATCACTCTGGACGGCAGCAACAGGTATGGCGGCACAGCAGTATAATATAGATACTATTTCAAATAACCTTGCAAACGTGAATACTACTGCTTTTAAAAAGAGTCGTGCAGAGTTTCAGGATCTTCTTTATCAGACTATTAGACCTGCAGGTATGACTAATAATATGGGTACGCAGTATCCTACGCCAATTGAAATAGGACATGGTACAAAGATATCATCTACACAGAAATCATTTATACAAGGTAATCTTGTGCAGACGGATAATCCGCTTGACCTTTCTATTCAAGGTGCTGGATTTTTTATGATTCAGAATCCAAATGGAGAAGTGGCTTATACCAGAGATGGTTCTTTTAAAGTTGATGGCTCTGGAAATTTAGTTACTTCAAATGGATATTCAATGATGCCGGAAGTTGCATTGCCTACTGATACAAGTGCTGTTGTAATTAGAGAAAATGGCGATATAGTAGTAACAGTTTCTGGACAGACAGAGGGACAGACAATTGGACAAATAAAACTTGCAAACTTTATTAATCCTGCTGGATTGGAAAGTCTTGGAGGAAATCTTTATAAAGAAACAGAAGCATCAGGTGGACCTGTTGAAGGAGTTCCAGGAATTAGTGGTTTTGGTGCACTTACACAGGGTCAGCTTGAGGCTTCAAATGTAAAAGTTGTTGAAGAAATGGTAAACTTGATTACTTCACAGCGTGCTTATGAGATAAATGCAAAAGCAATTACTACTTCAGATCAGATGTTAAGCACCGCTAATAACTTAAAGAGCAGTTAATAGATAATCATAAATGAAATTTAAAATATTTGCTGTTTTGTTTTTTGTCTTTCTGGCAGTTGGACTTGTTGCGGAAGGACCAGAAGTTGTTCTTAAAAGCAACGACATATATATTGCAAGTGATAAAATATATCTTGGAGATATAGTTGACTTTTCAAGCATAGCACCTAAAGATTTGGAAAAGTTGCAGACTCTTTATGTTAAAAGAGCAGCAGTTCCAGGTTTTAAAGTGGTCGTTGAAAAGGAAACAGTGCAAAATATAGTTGCAAAGGCATTTCCTTATATAGCGGTATCAGGTTTGAATTATGTAAATGTTTACACATCTAAGGGATCGGTAAGCAGAGATGAAGTTGAAAATAAAGCAAAAGAATATGTATTAAAAAATATGCCTTGGCAGTTTGAGGCGGCTGAAGTTGCAGTTAAGCATGTTAAAGGTTCTGTAGCAGTAATAGATGGAATTGTTCTTTTAAACGTTAAAGAAGATAGAAAGTTTAATTACAAGGGTAATCTTATAGTACCTGTAGAAATAGATGTGGATGGAAAGTTCTATAAGATAGAACCAGTAGCCATGCTTATTAAAGTTAATGCTCCTTGTGCTGTGGCCCAAAATAATATTAGCAGACACTCTGGTTTGTTGATGGACAATATAATTATGGAAACGAAAGATATAACTTTTCTACCTGAAGCTATCATAACGGACATAGCATTTTTTAATAATAAGGTACCACTTAGAAACATAATGAAAGGTACCATAGTTACTTCTGATATGTTTGAGAGTTTACCTTTGTTTAGAAGAGGTTCATTGGTTGATGTGGTTGTAAAGATTGGTACAATACAAGTGAAGTCTGAAGGTTCGGCACTTTCTGATGGAAGAGAAGGTGATTTAGTGAAGGTGAAGTTAGTTACTGGTAAAACAGTAGAGGGTAAAGCGGACGCAACTGGTCGAGTAATAATAGTAAAATAAAAATATATATTAAGGAGATAATCTGATGAATAAGAAAGGATTTCTGACGGCTTTTGCCGCGATTTTCCTTATTGCTTTTTATTCGGGAGTTCTTTTTGCGGATGAAATAATGAAAAATGAGGCTGATATTGAGTCTGTTTATACCGATCACAAAGCATATAAAGTTGGAGATATAGTAACTATAATAATTGTTGAATCTACTCAAGGTTCTCAAAGTGCTTCACTTTCTACTTCTAAACAGCAGAAGCTTCAGGCTGGAATGGGAACTGCCACATCGTGGGGCGGAGGCTTAAGCACCAGTCTACCTGTTTCTTCATGGGGAGCAGGCGGCGCGGAATATCAAGATGGTGGTGGAAAGTCAATAAGATCAGGCTCTTTGCTGGCAAAACTTTCTGCAAGAGTTGAGAAGGTACTCACAAATGGAAATCTTGTTATTAAAGGTACTAAAATAATACTTGTAAATGATGATAAACAGAATCTTATGATTAAGGGTGTAATAAGAGCAGAAGATATAAGTTCTGATAATACTATAATGTCTACTAATGTTGCTGATGCTACAATTGAATACGAAGGAAATGGTCCAATTGGTGAGAAAACTTCACCGGGAATTTTAACCAGGATACTTGATTGGCTCGGCATATTCTAAAGAGGTGAAATTAATGAGAAAATATTTTAGAATTTTAATTACTGTCTTAATAATTATGGCAATTGCTGCTACAACATTGCTTGCCGTGGAATTAAGAGTTAGAAATGTTGCCAGATTTAAAGGCGTTCGCGATAATCAATTGACAGGTTTTGGACTTGTTGTAGGTTTAAAAGGAACTGGCGATAGAAATACTACTGTTTTTACAACTCAGGCAATCGTTAATATGTTAAAGAGATTTGGAATAGCCGATGCTGCAACACAAATCAAAGTAAGAAATGTAGCAGCGGTCATGGTCACAGCAAACTTGCCAGCATTCGCAAAAAAAGGAGACAAGATAGATGTAGTAGTTTCCTCAATGGGTGATGCCAAAAGTTTGGATGGTGGAGTATTGCTTGTAGCCACTATGAAGGGTCTTGATGATAATATATATGTGGCTGCACAAGGACCTATCTCTACGGGAGAAGGCGGAGCAACTATGGGTTCTATTGCTGCAATGTCAAATAAAATGACAACAGGTCGTGTCCCAAATGGTGGCTTGGTAGAAAAAGAAGTACCAGTTACTTTTGTCGATGATAAAAATAATATGTTCCTAATTTTAAATATTCCTGATTTTACTTCTTCAGATAGAATAACTTATGCAATTAATTCTCAGTTTTGGGGAAGTATTGCAAGTGCGGTTGATGCGAGTACGGTTAAAATTAGTGTTCCATATGATTTTCAAAATAATTTTGTTGAATTTGCAGCTGCAGTCGAAGGGCTTTATGTGGAAACAGAAGAAGTAGCAAATAAAGTTGTAATTAATGAGAGAACTGGAACTGTAGTTATGGGTGCGGATGTTACCATAGACACTTGTGCAGTATCTCATGGAAATTATAATGTGAATATTGCTGTAACAAAACAGATTTCCCAACCAAATCCTTTCGTACCAGGTGCTTCTGCTATGGTGTATGAAGATTCAAATATTAAAATGGAAGGTGCAGGAAATCAGTTAGTGACACTGCCGCAGGGAGCTAATGTACAGGACTTAGTAAATGCTTTAAATGTTCTCGGAGCCACACCACAGGATATTATTAATATAATTCAGGCGATAAAAGCGGCGAATGCACTACACGCTGAAATTTCTATAATGTAATAGCTTTAACAGATTCAAGTTAATATTCTAAGAGAAAATATTTCAAAATGATTGAGACCAAGGAGAACAAATGCCAGATTTTTTAGGAAGCTCAGAGATTATCGCAAGGACGGATATGATGGGCCTTACAAATAGGTTGCAAGAAGCAACTATACAGGCAAATAAAACTGATGGAGTTAAAGATGCTAAATATCTCGCTCAAATAAAAAATGTATCTCGCGAGTTTGAATCAATCTTTCTCGGATACATGTTAAAACAAATGCGTAAAACAGTACCTGAAGATGCACTTATGGGTAATAGCCCAGCAAAAGATATATTTATTGGTATGCAAGATGATGAACTATCAAAAGAGCTTTCAAAGGCTGGTGGCATAGGTTTGGCGGCAGTTATTTATTCTCAGCTTGCCAGTCAGGGAGCAGCAGCAAAGCGTCCGCATGTAGCTCCAGTTATGCCAATACCAATTAATAAGACAGACATAACAATATAGCTATATTTATAAGGGTAAAAGCCGGCTTTAAGCCGGCTTTTTTAATTAATAGATATATAGTTTGTAGTTACTAAAATAAATTAAAATAAAGCTAAAGTTATTCGTATTATGTCCGATATATATATAAAGAAGGTAAATAGTTTCAAAAGGAGGCGAAATCAATGATACCAATAAACAATTCAGGAAACATCAATCCTATCTTGCCACAAAATCTTACAGATTTAGCTACAAGTAAAAGTAAAGAGCAAGCTCCAGTTTTAAACACAGCAAATACTCCAGCAGATAAGGTTGAGATTTCAAAGCAGGCAGCAATCATCAGTAAGGCAATTGTTGCTTTAAATGAACTACCAGCAGTGAGAACAAACCTTATTGCAAACGCTACGCAGGAAAGAGTTGTACAGGACAAACAGATTCCTGCAGGATTGCTTGCTCAAAAAATGCTTTTTGAAGACATAAAGTAAAAGGAATATATGGATAAACAACTTAAAACAAGCTTCATTGTGATAGTTAAAAATCAGATTGAGCTATATAATAAACTCAAAATACTTTCAATTGCTGAACAGAAAACTTTGACGACGAAAGAAGCTCGTGGACTTGAGGATATAGTAAAGCAAAAAGAAATACTCATTAATGCAATAAAAAAGCAAGAAGATGAGAAGCTCGTTGTATTTGTTAAAATGGCTGAGAGTTTTGGTTTGAAATATACTCCAGAATTGAAACTTCAGGATTTGCTTTCTAAGGCAGGAAGTGAAGACTCAGTAGAGATTGATAAGGAAACCACTAAACTAATAATCTTGATTAAGGATATTATTACTTTAAATGTAAATAACTCCAGATTAATGAAAAATTATCTTGATTTTATGAAGTTCACTGCAGAGCTAAAAGCAAAAATTGAAAACCCTGTACAACCAATATACAATCAGGATGGGATAGTTAAGAACGCAGCAGATAAAAAAAGTAAAATAGACCAACAGATATAAAAACTGAAGGGAGCATACTATGTTAAATATTTCAATGGGTTTAGAAACAGCACTGAGGTCGCTACTTGCAAATACTGCGGCACTAAATACGGCAAATACTAATGTGGCTAATGCAAACAATGCTGATTATTCGAAACAGGTAGCTAATATGTCAGCCACATCGGCCTTAACGATTGCAGGACAGGCTGGACAGATAGGAACAGGCACGCTTCTGAGCAGTGTTCAAAGAATAAGAGATATTTATCTTGATAGGCAGATAAGAACTGAGTGGATGAATTATGGAAAAGCTGAAATTACAGATAGAACTTATCAAAATATAATGGCTTTTATTCCTGAATTATCTGGAGTTCCTGCAAATGGAATTGGAACAAAAATAGATCAATTTTTTACTGCCTGGACAAATGTTTCAACTCAGGCAGCGCTTGCAGCCGCAGGTTCAGCTAATACCTTGAGTGATGCTCTTAATACGGTTTATCAGCTTGCTGCAAGTTTAGCAGCTCAGCTTAATACTCAATCAAATGATTTAACAAATATACAGCTTGATTTAAATACGGAATTAGAATCAACTGTGCAAAGTGTTAATGCTCAGCTTCAAAATATTTATCAACTAAATAAATCTATCGTTTATCTTATGGGACAAGGACAGCAGCCTAATGATTTGCTTGATAAGCGTGATGCTGCTATGGCAAAACTGGCTGAACTAATTAATTTTGATACGGCAAATAAAACGGATGGTTCTGTTACAATAATGTTAGGCGGAAGAACTCTTGTAAGTGGAGCAGATAGCTATAATCTATTAACTACTATGACTTCAGGAGTTATTACAAAGACTTCGCCTTTGACTTTTGGTGTAAGAGATTCAAGGTTTGAATCTGTCGGTATAACAAACAGTAACGGTTCAAATGCTGTTCAGCTCGATAATTCTATTTTTACTGGTGGAAAGATTGCGGGTATATTATATTCGCGAGATAATATTGTTCATGATTACAGTTCTCAGCTTGATTCGGTAGCCAATACCCTAATTACTATGGTAAATAACATATACAATGCTACCAAAAAATCTGGCACTACTGACAATGTTGACTTCTTTAGTGGCACTATGGCATCAAATATAGCTGTAAATCAGACAATTCAAAGTGGAAGTGATATATCTTATACTATGTTTAAAGTGGGTGATATAGCAAAAATACTTGGACAATTAAGTAATAAATTGGTTTCTACTCGGGTAGTGTCAGAGACACTAAGCTTAACCTCTGCTTCAGCATTATCAGCTTTACCACTTCCAGCAGGAACTTCAGGGGAATTGATTATTAATGACACACATATAGCAGTAACTTCAACTATGACTATGGCTGACCTCATAAATGCAATAAACACGCATGCAACCGATTTTTCAGCGGTTTATAATGATGTGACTAAAACATTTTTTATGGTTTCTTCTAAACCATTAGTAATACAAGAGGTTGGTTTGGGCGGCAATTTTCTTCGTAACATGAAATTGATTGAGGAACAAATTAGTACTGCTTCAATTGTCTATAATGCTGATATGGCAAGTCAAACATTAGACCTAAACGCAAGTTGGATATCCCAAAAATATACTTTTGATATTCCTGCTACAACAAGTGGTACAATTAACATAAGTTTGGGAGGTCAGACCTATTCAATTGATTGGCTCAATAAGAATTCAATCTTGTTTACCAATTGGTCAATTTATGCACTTGATGGAAACTCCTCAGTCCCGCCTGGAATAAGTCAATATAACTATTTTGCTGATGAGAAGTTCCATTTCGGTACAAGGGTTGGCAACGCTGGAGTCGCAAATGAAATTACCCCTTTTACAATGTATGATAAGTCAGGAAATCTTACACAGACGATGAAAATCATTGGAACTGTTAGCTTTAATCAATATTATAATTCCATTTCTAATGCTATATTTAGTGACGCAAGTAGCGCGGCTACTATGGTGGCTTCTGATAAAAGCACTTTGGATCAACTTCAAGCAATGCAGGATACTATTACCAAGGTTGATGTAAATGCAGAACTGGCAAAAGCTAAATTATATCAGCGTGCCTATGATGCCTCAGTTAAGTTTATGTCGGTAATTGATGAAATGTTAAATATGCTAATCAATAAAACTGGAACTTCATCAACATCTATTAGCTAATTTAATAATTTTCAAAAAGGTCGGGTTAATAGCCCGACCTTTTTTTATATATATTATATGCTTTATTGACAAAAGGTTTATGCTGTATTATCATTAAAAATATGAAAAAACATTCTCTATATATTTTTTTATCAGTTTTAACAGGCATATTGTTGGCTTTCAGTTTTCCTAACATTATTGAGAAAACTCTAAATGTTCATACTTCTTTTTTTATGTGGTTTGCATTTGTCCCACTTTTGTACATTGTAATTAGTTCAGATAAAATTTCAAGCGTATTTATTTATAGTCTTTTGTCTACGAGTATATTTTATCTTAGTGCATTATATTGGATATGCTTCGTAGGTCCCATGGGGTATGGAGCATATTTAGCTTGGTTTTTGTTTTGTGTTTATCTTGCAATGATATATGCACTTTCTTTTGTTGTTATAAAATATTTAAATAATAAACTAAATATTGATTATATATTTTCTGTACCTGTTATATTGACTATTGCTGAGTATATAAGAGGATGGTTATTTACTGGTTGGCCTGGACTAACTCCAGCACAAAGTCAGCATCAGCTTATACCAGTTCTACAAATTTTGAGTATAACCGGTGTTTCTGGTCTGAACTTTATTGTCTTTTCAATAAATTGTATAATTGTTTCTATTATAGCTGGCTCTATCTATAGGTATAATAAATTAGAGAATATTGTTTGGATAATGATTTTTATTATGTTGTCTGGTTTCGCTGTGATATCTAACTATTATCAAAATACCGGAACTATAACAGTTAAAACGGCCATTATACAACCAAATATAGACCAAAATGTTAGGTGGACGACTAAATATCAAAAATATACTATGAATACAATGAAGGTCTTATACAAGAGTATTTCAATACTTAAGCCTAATATTGTTGTTTGGCCGGAAACAGGTTATCCTGGCGTTCTCAATATGGAAGGTAATAAAAATCCTGAAATAGCATCATGGGTTAAGGGAGCTTTTTCGATAGTGGGTTCAGATAAAATATTGATTAAAAATAATATAACGGAATATTACAATGCGGCTTATATGTTAAATTCTAATGGTAAAATCATTGGAGATTATTCTAAACATCACTTGGTACCTTTCGGGGAGTATATTCCTTTACAGGAAGTTATACCATTTGTCAAAAAGGTAGTACAGCGTTATGGTTATGTCGGTTTTTCAAGTGGGTCAACAATTGTTCCTTTAGATTATAAAGGAATAAAGATAGGTCCAATAATATGTTTTGATAGCTTTTTTCCAGAAATAAGTAGAGAGCATGCAAACAAAGGGGCAAAAATATTAGCTCATTTGTCCTATGAAACTTGGTATGGTGTTTCTCCAGCTTCCGCACAGGTTTTCACAAATGTTATTTTAAGAGCTGTTGAAAATAGAGTTTATGTAGTTAGATCTGTGGCCTCTGGAATATCAGGTATAGTTAATGATAAGGGAGAGGTTCTTGCAAGTACAAAGTTATTTGAAAAAAAAGCATTAGTTTGTGAATTGAAATTGAGCGATAATCAGTATAGAAGTTTCTATACGAAGCACGGCGATTGGCTGCCTTTATTTTTGATGATTATATTTTTGTTTATTATGGCTGCACGATTTATTAAAATATGAATATTATTATAAGTGACATAGATGGGACACTGCTTGGGGATAGGGTTGGTTTGGCTGACTTCAATCAATACATTGAAGGTATTAGAGATAAGGTATTTCTTGTTTATGCTACGGGTCGTAGTTACGGTGAATATCTAAATGCTTTGAAGGAAGAAGGACTTATTCTCCCAAATGCAGTTATAACTTCTACGGGAGCTGATATATACTTAAAAAATAAAGATACATATGAAATGGATAAAAAGTGGCATGAAATAATAGGATCTAATGCATGGAATGTTGATTTAGTAAGGAATTTGTTAGATAAGCTACCAGAGCTGATAAGCCAGACTGCCAAAAATGATTATAAAGCGTCATATTATTTGAATAATAAACATTTAAAAACGCTTGAAATTAAAGTGATAGAGTTAATTAAAAGTATAGGCATTAAAGCCAAAGTGATATCAAGTCATGGAATTTATCTTGATATACTTCCTGAGAACTGTGATAAAGGGGAAGCAGCAGTGTATTTAGTTAAGAAGCTTAAGATGTCTCATAGTGATGTTATTGTGGCTGGTGATTCAGAAAATGATGTGGACCTTTTTAGAAAATTCAAGCATGGAATCATAGTGGGGAATGCCCACCTTGCTATGAAAGAACTATTGAAAGGAAATGATTATTATGAGGCAACTGCTCACGCAGCTGCAGGATTATTGGAAGGCCTCAGATATTATGCAGGTAAAAACATATTTAAAATATAGACTGTTTGTTAACGATCGGAGAGCTTTACCTTGAAAAAAAAATATTATGTTGTAATTTCTAATGATGATGGGATACAATCAGACGGATTAAAAGCTGTACATGAAGCATTGAAACCTATTGCAGATGTGATAATCTCGGCACCAGATATACAAAGAAGTGGAGCCTCTCATTCTATCTCTTGCATTAATCCAATAAAAGTAAGAAATATTCATTATAATGGATCTCGAGCTCATGCGGTCTCGGGAACGCCAGCAGATTGTGCTAAACTTGCATTGTTAAGCTTAGCAAGAAGAAAACCAGATTTGCTAATTTCTGGCATCAATCATGGACCAAATATAGCACAGTTTATACTCTATTCAGGGACTGTTGGAGCAGCAGCTGAAGCGGCTATATTAGGAATTCCTGCAATTGCTTTTTCTATAGATTCTTATGAGCCAAAGGATTTCGTTTTTGCTGTTAAATATATCAGGCAAATAGCTTTAAAAGTATTAAAAGGCAAAATTAAAATAAAAAAACACACTATGCTTAACATAAACTTTCCAGACAGAAAAGAAGGAGATATCAAAGGAGTTAAGATCCTACCAAAAGGTTTAAATGAATATGCAGAGAAATATGTGAAAAAAATAGGAAAAAAAGGTCAAGATTCATATTATTGGCATATTTTAGGTAAAAAAATCAAAAGAAAAAAACAATTAACTGATGCAGATGGGGTAGAAGCAGGATATATCACTATTACACCGTTATATTTTGATTTAAATGATGCAGATGCCATAATTAAGCTAAAACAAAAGGACTTTATAATATAAAAAAAGCGCGAATAAATCGCGCTTTTTAAATTTATAAATTGATTTGTTTATTTTTTGTTTTTGTCTAATATCTTTCTTTGTATTTTATCTTTGTGCTTTTCCAATAATGAAACCATTTTATTGAATTGTTCGTCGGTCAGAATCTCTTTAACCTTGAACATGTGTTCAGTTCTTGTCTTAATTAATTTTCTTTCTATATTTGCCATTTTGTCAGTGAGAGCATTTATTTTGTCTCTGTTCGTGGGATTATTTTTAAACTCATCTTGAATGTCCCAAACTGTTGTTTTTAGTTCGTTTCTCATGGAAAATATTTCGCGCTTTGAAGAGTCTTTCAAGGATTGAAGCTGTTCTTCTTGAGCAGGAGAGAGCTTAAGCTCGTCTACTATCTTCAGAACCCCTCCAATAATCATTCCTGGACCTATTCCATCATCCCCATCTGGGCCTGGTCCTTCTGCTGCGAAAATGAAAGGTATTGCAGTAAATATTAAGGCAAGTACAAAAATTATGCTTTTTCTCATTACCATACCTCCTTAAGTTATTTTGTTTGCTTTATTAAATAATAAAAGACTAAAGTCACAAAAATTATTTAAAATACTTCTGTGTTATATTCGTTGTCATATATGTATGAAACCTCTTCTATGTCTGAAGTCTCATACAGTGCAGTTTCTGCAATATTATAGTCATCAATAAGAATATTAGATAATTTTGTTTTCTTTTCCAAATTAGGATAAAGGAAAACTCCAACAAGCAGTAGCACTGCTGTAGCCATGGCAAATGCTGGTTTAAATATCAAGGTAAACAAAGTTTGTCTTTTTTGATTCACAATTCTTTTAATGTTGGTTAAAACAGAAAGAGAAGGCTCTCTCAATGTGACTTTAAATAAAGTACTCAATTTGACAAGTTTTTTTAGTTCTGATTCACAAGCTTTACAAGTTTTTAAGTGATTTTCTATTGTCTTAGTGGTAACAGCGTCTAATTCGGTTCTTTTAAAGTCGTACAATAGGGAACTTACTTTAGCACATTTCATAATAAAGCCTCCTTCGCGGCATACTCTTTAAGTTTGGCTATGCCACGGTTTATACGGGATTTAACTGTCCCTAAGTTTATATTCATTATCTTTGATATTTCTTTATATGAAAACCCGCCTATTTCTGCAAGAAGAATCGGGGCTTTAAGCTCTGGACTCAATTTTTCAAGTAGGCTATCAAGCAGGGAAATGCTTGAATCGGTCTTTTTTTGTTCGGGTTGTTCTATCAGCTCTAATTTGTTGCTATGTAGGTTCTGTGATCTTATATAGTCAATGGTTTTATTGACTGTCATTCTGTAAAGATAAGTCTTTATATCAGCATCTCCTCTAAAATAATTGTAACCCTCAAATAATTTTATGAACACATTTTGCATAATATCCTCTGCTTCGTCACGACTCCTAAGCATTCCGAGCGCCACATTATATACATATTTGGAGTTTTCCTTGTATACTTTCTCAAACCTGTGGTCCATAGCGCTCCTTTTTCTAATTACAACAATTAGACGATTTGAAATGCTTATTTGTTCAATTAATTATATCACATAAGACTTGAGTTTAATTACAGTTAAAGGTAAAATCATGTAAACGAAGATAATTTGGTTGTAAAGTTTGATAATTGAACAAAATGGAGAATTATATTGTCTCAAAATTACTCAATATATTGGCCTTTTGGAGCAAAAGCTGCTGTTTCATTGACATACGATGATGGTCTTGAGTCGCAGTTAAGTCAGGCTGTACCTCAACTTGCTAAGTATGGGATAAAAGGAACTTTTTTCCCTTCAACTTGGGGACTGGCAAATCCCCAAAATACTAAGTTCTGGACCGACTTGGTAAAGGCAGGCCATGAAATAGGTTGTCATACACTTAATCATCCTTGTAGTAATTCTTTTGAATTTACAAAACGGGGTTATACTCTCCAAGAATATACATTGGATAGAATTAATGAAGAGATAGATGCAAATATACAGCTAATAAAAAGTTTCGGTTACAACAATAAGGAACTTGTTTTTGCTTATCCATGCGGTCAGACGGCGGTTGGGGCAAATCTTGATATAAGTTATAAGCCGATTATTGCGAATAAGTTTACTGCGGCAAGAGGCACAAAAAGAGGTTATGCTTTTCCTGATAAGCTACAGCTTAATGAAATTCCATGTTTTGGTGTTGAAGAGGACGGGGAGGGTCTTATAAATATTGCAAAAGAGGCAATTAGAACTAATACATGGGCTGTGATTTTGTTTCATGGTGTAGGTGGAGATTATATATCGGTAACAGCTCAGGCACATAAAGAATTACTTGAGTATTTAAAAGATAATAATGATATTTGGACAGCAAGGTTTGGAGATATAGCAAAATATATTATAAAACAACTATAGCTGTGTTTAGTTTAAATCTCTTTTCTTGCGAAACCTCACATACTATGATATTATTACAATTATGATAAAAGGAATAGGCGTAGATATTTGCGATATAAAAAGGCTAAAGACCGCGATTAAAAAAAATAAAAGGTTTTTAAAGCGCGTTTATAGCGATAGGGAAATACAGTATTGCTCAGGTAAGAAAAATTCTATACTTAATTTTGCTGGCAGGTTTGCTGTTAAAGAGGCATTCATAAAAGCTGTCTCTACAGACAAGTCAATTAGCCTAAATGAAATTGAGGTTGTGAATAATAATCATGGAAAACCTGAAATCGTTTTAAACCTTGCTATTAAAACGATATTAAAAAAGAAGAAAGCTAAAAACTTAAGCATCAGTATTTCTCATACACATAATGCCGCAGTTGCGGTATGTATATTAACTTAATTCAATTTGGAGGGTATATATGTATTTAGTAAACTCATCTGAAATGAAAGAAATAGATAGACTTACTGTAGAGAAGTATTCTCTTCCTGCCATAATACTCATGGAGAATGCTGGGATTAATGTTGTTGACGCATTAAGTAATGAACTTGGCAGACTTCTTTTTCGTCGTGTAAATGTATTTTGTGGAGGAGGAAATAATGGTGGTGATGGTTTCGTAGTTGCCAGACATTTGAAAACAGAAGGTGCTTATGTAAAGGTTTTTTTTACTGGGGATTTGGCTTCATTAAAAGATGAATCAAAAATTAATTATAATGCTGCTTTGAAATATGGCGTTGAGATAATACATTTGAAATCTGCTGAGGACATAAGAAAACATGAAAGTAGTATTTTAGGTTGTGAGATCGTTATTGATGCACTTATCGGTACAGGATTAAAGCAAGATATAGCCGGCTTTATGGCTCAGTTAGTTGTTTATATAAATATGATGGGAAAATACACAGTCTCAGTTGATATTCCTTCAGGTGTTGATGCTGATACTGGTGACATAAAGGGCATAGGCGTTTACGCCAACTTAACAATAACTTTTGGTCTCCCAAAGATAGGAATTGCTATATATCCAGGTCTTGAGTATGTAGGAAAACTTGTGGTCGCTGATATTAATATACCTTCGCAATTATTAGCTATCCCACGACAGAATGTTTTAATGACAAAAGAATTAGTTGTTCCTATGATGCCTTATAGACAGCCAAATGCTAATAAAGGAAACTTCGGCCCTTTACTAATTATTGGAGGGTCTCCTGGCATGACAGGCGCCGTAGTCCTTGCTGCCAAGGCTGCATTGAAGTCAGGTGCTGGTATAGTAACAGTGGCAGTGTCGCAGTCGCTTACTGCAAGTATTAAATCAAGAACTGACGAAGTTATTGTAGCAGCTGTGAAAGAAACTAAAGATGGTTTTATAAGCGAGGATGCATACGCTCATATAATGGAACTTGTAGGGCAGTCAAAAGTTGTTGTAATAGGTCCTGGAATGGGCAGGGATAAGGGAACGCAAGCACTTATTAGAAAATTAATAAATGATATAAAAAAACCATTAGTCATTGATGCGGATGCTTTGAATGCCATGGAAAATGATAAAACATGCTTGAAAAACATTGACAAAGATGTTATATTAACTCCACATATAGGAGAAATGTCAAGACTGACAGGACTTAAGATTGAAGATATAATTAAGGATAAAATAGGAGTTTTGAGATCTTTTATAAGCACCTATAAGGTCAATGTTTTACTAAAAGATGGCAGATCTATGCTGGCGGATTCGGAAAAAAATATTTATATAAATACCACAGGCAACTCTGGTATGGCAACACCTGGAAGTGGAGATGTGTTATCAGGAATTATAGCAGCTTTTATGGCGCATAGTATGCTCTCTGCGCAGGCTGGAATTGTGGCTAATTATACACATGGTTTGGCAGGAGATATGCTTTTATCAGAAATTAGTGGTGAAGGAATTACAGCAGAAGATATAATTAATAATGTGCCAAAAGCAATTAAGGCACTTAAAAAACAGGAGGCTTAAATGATAACACCTATTTTTCTAATTCTGATTACACTTCTTTTCTTAATAATGTGGGGATGGATTATTATGATATTTATAGATAATTATAAAATAAAAATGCAAATTGAGGCACTCGTCGAACATCCTTTGACCCTGGAACAGAAGGAAACCGTTGATAATCTTCAATTAGATCTTGATACAAATGCGTATAGAGCAAAAAATGTGAAAATCGTAGTTTTAGTTTTTGGATTCCTTTATTCGGTAGCAGCGGTAGCAATTGTTTGGCTAAATGCAAAGTATTCGTTTTTTACTTATGATGGGCTTGTAACAAATCTTAAACTTACTATGCTTATCATTGTATTATTTTTTACCCCTGGTTACATAGGGCTTGAAGTGATTAGTAATACTGAAGGAGCATCAGGGAACATATCATCAAGACTTAAATTCAGCGAGGAATTAAAAGCTGGAGAAGAAGTTGAAATCTAAAACCAAGTTTGTAAAATATTTAATTATTGTTTTTTTGTTGTCGAGTTGTGCTTCAATGCAGTTACCAAAAAATATTTTAGAATTTCAAATAACTCCTGAAACAGGCATAAAAGCAGG
>Ga0007792_10000225_pt1 | contig 20638 bp, 19 predicted proteins | sample CryBogmetaGMA6M_FD_60371 | JGI IMG/M metagenome (GOLD analysis project Ga0007792, IMG submission 60371) | Freshwater microbial communities from Crystal Bog, Wisconsin, USA - MA6M | ecosystem: Environmental > Aquatic > Freshwater > Lake | place: Crystal Bog, Wisconsin, USA | collected 2009-07-06
GAATTACGTTAAACATCAAAACGCCCGCGTAGAGATTGAGAAAAAATTCAACTTAGAGCACGTTTATTCCCCACACCTTGACCGTGACGAACCTCGCCGCGCCCAAAGCCTAGGCCAAAATGCGATAGAGCAGGGCAAGTGGCTAAATCTTGACCCACGCGAAGTCAAAGCAAAAGTTACTGAACTTTACCAAAGCGCAGACAGTGGCCGCGACTTTGTTGCTGCGCTTGAATTTGAAGGTTATAGTCTCGCCAGAGGTGATAAGCATGGTTATGTTATAGTTGATAAAGATGGTGGCGTTTACAGCCTGACAGGCCTGTCAAGGATGAAGGTTGCCGAATTGCGCAAAACCTTGCAGGATTACCCCTTGCACGACTTGCCGAACGTGAAGGAGGCCCGCGTAAAGGCACAAGACCGCGCCCGGCGATGGGAACAAGATCATGGCTCAGTTGCTGCCCCTATATTAGGGAGTTTGTTAGATGGAATTACCGGAGGCGGAAATCCACCACTAACGCCAGAGGAGCAAAATGCCAATAAGGAACGACAAAAGCATCAAGCTGTTAAAGACGACTTAAAGTTTCTTGACGAAGAGAACACGCAGAAAAATGAACAAGAGAAAAGCAAGAAAAAAAGTAGAAAGCTCAGCCTTCGCCTTACCTGATGAAAATAAAATCCTCAGCTACCGGTGAAACAACGCAGGGTGTCGCTATTATTGCTAAAGCTTTTACATTCCCCTGATCGAGTCCGGATAGTTGAGGCGAGCTATGAATCACATTTACTTTGGAATGAGCACGAAATAACTTGAGCAACTTATAAAATTGCCACTTCGGGCATCGCAACATAATTCCATTGCCCCAGATGCTTATCAAATACAATTCGCATTGATTCTTTAAACCCCGCTACAACTTTTCTGCCCGTTTCATAAATCCTGTTAAAAATACAGGCAAAGACTTTTAAGCCTGCTTTTGTTGTAGTACTTTCTATTAACTCTTTCATAAATTGATGACTGGTTAAAACCATGCCGGACATGGCGCGAGTAATATGAGGGAATACCCGATGCTCAATGGGGTTCCATTTAGATGTGTACGGCGGATAATGGGCTATCCTTATTTCAATGCCGATCGCTTCCGCTAAAGCCTGTAAATCTTGTTTGAAAATATAGTGTCTGGAGGAGTTACTACCGCCGCCATCCATCAACATTAAAATAGATGTTGCCAGAGAATAGTGCTGGATGCCATGGTTGTACCACCAGAGCCGAATCGAATCACAGGAAAACTCGCTGGTGTCACGACTCGTCCCAATGTTAACGTAGGCTTCGTTGCGATCCATGTCATAAAGTGTATGAGGCACGCCGACACCTTCAGCTAATGAAGGAAAATCATGATCAAAAACCTCAATAGATTTAGTTGTATAGACCTTACCGTTACGAAACAGATCACCTATCAGTTCCTTTTTTTTGCTATCCACGCTGAGGACAGGATTGCCCGTAGCCGTATATAAATCCCTCAACTCAGTGATGCGCTCAAACTGGGCATTGCGATTTACATGCCCGCCAGCCGCTGTATTTTTCAAGGCCTTGCTCTTCACATAATCATTCTTTTTTAATAATTTTCTGACAATATTGCGGCTCACTTTAAAACCCTCTTCAGCTAAGAGATAGCCAATTTTGGCACACGTCAAATTGGTCCATTTTTTCGTTTCATCCATCGGGTCGCCTGCCGTATGTTCTTTTAAAATAGACAAAAACACGTCATTAATATCTGTTTGTTTTTGAATAACTTGTTTTCGACCACTTCCCGTTTTTCTGTCCCGTTTTTTGGGGATAGTTGCCTTCTCTTTCAGTTCATTTATCCCTCGCAGAATAGTATTGCGAGAACAGGAAAACAGTTGAGCAATATAGCTGATGCCCCCATAAGGAAATTTTAATGCTTCAACTCCAGCATACAAACGCTTATCCTTTTCGGATAGACGGCTGAACACTTCTTGCATTTTTTTTCAATTTCTATTGAGTAAGTAGGCTGCATTATAAGTTTGGGGGCAATGTTTTAGTTCTTTAACTTTACTGCATTACAACGACTACTTGCTCAAGGATAAAAACGAACGTGTTGAAGAATGGAAGATTCGAGGAGATATACCTCGCAATATCGAAGAAACCTTGAACGACTGGAGTAGTGACAGCATAGGAACAAGATGTTCAAAGGTGCTATACCATGCACAATTAAACCTAGACCGAATTTTAAGTCGAGAGGAATGGGATAAGGCTCTTGAGATATTTGAAAGAACAATGAGCTTTGAAAATCAACCTCGCGTCATCGTTTTGCATGAGAACAAAGACCGACAACATTTACATGTTGTGTATTCACGCTTAAATGAAAACGGCAAGGCCATTTCTGACTCCTGGGACTACATTCGCCACGAAAAAGCCGCTAGAGAAATTGAACGAACATTAGACATGGAAAAAACTCAAGGCGTCTTTATCGACCGAACGGGAAAGCGACCCGAACGCACCCCCAGCCATGCGGCGATACAGCAAGCCGAACGGCTTAACCTTGATCTCAACCAAATTAAAACCGAAATACGCCAACTTTACCATTGCAGCGAAACCGGTCACGCCTTTGTCGCCGCGTTAGAATCTGAAGGCTATAAACTTGCCCGGGGAGACCTGGGCAGTCATGTGATTATTGACAGAGTTGGCGGTGTTCACAGCCTATTGCGTTTAGTCGACGTGAAAGCCGACCTACTGCGGGAAACTTTGCGCGATTATAGCTTAGAAAACTTACCCAGCGTCCAAGCCGCGCAGCAGATACAGCAGCAAGACGCGTTGCTGCAGAAACAGGAAGCCAAGATAGAACATCCAAGCATCCAAAATGAAAAAGCCAAATCGATAACACTTGCTGAACGCATCCAAAAAAACCAGCAAGAACGTCTGCAAAGGGAAAATCGGGAACGTGGTGAGGCAATCACATTGGACTATGAGGAGCGTGGCTTAGGTCTTAGCCGACACCGATAATATACCCGTTACACTCGATTTATACCCATTAGGATGATACCAGTTAACTGTTTCCTAGATATTTATTAGTTAGTTAGTTAGTTATTTCGGTAGTTTTAATTTGAGTTGATTATGGCATATTCTTGATAACCAAGACCTATTACTGATCAAAAACCATTAGTTTGCTTTTAAGTTTGTTTGTAAGTTCTTTAATTCGTGATAAATTATCTACTTAAAAACTGTAGGTGATTTCTATGCGCCCCGTGGATTATAAAACCGAAGACATTATTCAGGCGGGCCTTGAACTACAAGCAGTAGGTCATAAGGTCAGCGGTTTTTCCTTACGGCAAAAGGTGGGTGGCGGAAATACAAAACGGCTTCAACAAGTTTGGGATGACTATCTAACCAGCGAAACTGTCAGAAATGCTGAACCTGCTACGGAGATGCCCGGTGAAATTGCCGAGGCAGTCAGAGTTATTGCGAAGGCTTTAACCGATCAACTGTCAAAACTGGCGATTGAGTTAAATGATAAAGCGGTCAAGGCAGCAAAATGTCGGGTTAAGGAAGCCATCATTTCCGCGGACGATCAACGCGAACAGGCTGAACTGGAATCACCCGATGCATCCCAAATCGTTGATGATCTAAAAACCAAGATTGATGAATTAAAAGTTAATGCCAAAAATTTGGAAAAGAAATTAGCGGATGCGCAAGCCGTTAATCAAGCGCAAACCATGGAACTGGCTGAATTACAAGGACGTCTTGCTTTGACCGATCAAGCCGCAAAAATGCTGAGTAAACAACACGCAGCTGAACTTGAACGGCTACAGATTGAATTGACCGAACAAAAACACACTCATCAAACCCTTTTTGCTAAAAATGATGAGACCCATAAACAAACGGATATTATTTGCGGAGAGACCGCCATAGTAGCCGGTCAGCTCGAAACCACAAAAGTTCCAATAGCAGATCCGATGCAAATGAGGAGTGATCCGCAAATAAGAATAATAGACAAGGCGCTTTATAGTCAGAAAAGCCAAGTACCGAATCCTAATCCTGATGCTTACAATTTTAATCCAAAGCATGGTAAATAGCTAAACCGTGGGACATTATTTCACTATTTAGGTGTTAATTAACAAAAGGTTCGAAAGTTTCACGGGATTTAGCAGCAAATTTGTTGTTAGCGTCCTTTTTTCTGAACAGGATAACCTTCGCCGCCGTTTGACATCCAATTTACATCGTACCCTAATGTGGAGTAAATTATTATGTATTTCTAAGCCGCGCATATGGCGGCGAACGTGTGCTTTTAAAGAACAGTAAGCTACCCGAATTTCTAAGCCGCGCATATGGCGGCGAACAACCAGGGCACCAATACCTGTGAAGTCAGTTTTTTCTAAGCCGCGCATATGGCGGCGAACGTGTTTCAAGGTATAAAAGTATCGTGTTTCATTTCTAAGCCGCGCATATGGCGGCGAACTGGGTGTGCCGCGTTTAGTATCCGGCCATTCTTTTCTAAGCCGCGCATATGGCGGCGAACATTGGCGCTTGTGGCGCGTTTTTTTTGCCGTGTTTCTAAGCCGCGCATATGGCGGCGAACCCCTCCACTCAGGGCTCTCCCAGCCCTTTAGTTTTCTAAGCCGCGCATATGGCGGCGAACGTAAAAGTCGTGGTGCGATAATGTTTTCTGAGTTTCTAAGCCGCGCATATGGCGGCGAACGAGCTGGATCATGCTGTTAATGGCATTGAATTTTTCTAAGCCGCGCATATGGCGGCGAACACAGAAGAAACGTAACGAAGCGGCGGCTATTCGTTTCTAAGCCGCGCATATGGCGGCGAACGCGGTTTGTGATTCCGCATCCCTAAAGGTGGATTTCTAAGCCGCGCATATGGCGGCGAACGTTGGAGGCTGGCTGTTATCTCTGCTGCTTGTTTTCTAAGCCGCGCATATGGCGGCGAACTTAATGACACCTCAGTTACGTTTACCACGGACTTTCTAAGCCGCGCATATGGCGGCGAACACGACGTTCCCCGCCGCTTTTATATTGATGGCTTTCTAAGCCGCGCATATGGCGGCGAACATGTCATAGTAACCAGTGACGGCTTCCACAGTTTTCTAAGCCGCGCATATGGCGGCGAACTATATCGCCAAGGCCAGTGGCACGTTACACGATTTCTAAGCCGCGCATATGGCGGCGAACTGAGCCAATTAGCTCATAAATCATTAAAAATCAATATCTTGATGTTGCTTTTTATTAAAAGGCTTCGTTTTTTTATCATAAGATTATATCATTGATTATAAACGGTATTTTCTTCTATGATTTTTTTGAAGGTATCGAAAAGCTTGTCTAATAAGTTTTCTTGGTAGCATTTTTCTATCAGCCAATACCTGAAATCCTGGTCAGACATGTTTTTGCTTCCGCAAAGAAATGCCCCCGACATTACGATAGCATCTTTAAATAAATCAGCGACATCGAACACTAGCGCTCCTCTTCTTGTTTTTCCGTGAAGTACTGGGAAGGCATAAGATATACCTAGCGTAGTCAAAACAACAGACGAATACCCATAAGCTATATAGTTACCATGATCTAAAAAACCGTTAATTAATTCTGGCTTTGTTGCTGAAGATCTTAGGCTATTTTGTCTGGTAAAACTATCAATCTTGAAATGTTTTGCGAGTGTCGCGTAAAGGCTTTTTGCCCAATCAGCCTCGGCCAACAAAAGTTCTGTTGTGTTTGTTGATTTTTCGATCCTGTCTGAAAACCGCTTAAGCAGATTATCACTGGGTTCAACTTCAATTAGCTTCTGCCATGACTTGCAAACCCATTTAGCCCTTATGCTTAAAAACTGCTTAGCTACGGACAGTCTTTTTGCTTCATCCTGCCAAATGGCATACCATTTTTGCATATACTCAGTGGGTCTATATTCGCTATGTGGCTCAAGAAATACGGGTGATGTCGATGAGAATAATGGTGATCCACCAGAACCACAAAAACCTAGCATCACACCAGATTCAGCCAGCTTTCTTGCTGCTGCATCCGTAATCGATGAGCCTTTTCCAAGCAGTACAAAAGCAGTGTTTTTCTCTGGGATATTAAACATTTTATCAATATTGCCATCCCTAGATAAATAAACCACTCTATCGCCATCTTGGCAGACTTTTACCCGCTCCAAATAAAAGACATTGGAGCGGGATGACATCATAACTGCTTGAGTTTTAATTCTATTCATATTGTTAAAGAATGCTTACGTATACCCCTTACGGGTTAACTTGGTGTTAGCTATTAGATGATGTCAGGCAACGAAAATAAGTTTTCACTGCTTGCCAAGCCATAGTTGTTGGGTGTGACTTCATCGGCTTGCTTCCTCCCTGCATCCCTCAAAACCCTCAATGGGAAACTATGACCTGTGCTGGAGCGCATATCCACAAAGATGGCGGAAGTGGCTCTAATAATGGTTTTCTCCCGATTAACTCCGTCTTTTTTTTGCACCCTGACCCTCCGCCAAACAGACCATGTTCCAGAAAAATCAACAGGTACTTCTTTGGGCATAGTAAATGTTGTGTAGTCTCGAACTAAGTGATGTCCCTTTAGACTATCAAGCAGCATCAGCAATTCTATTGAACTGCTGGCAAAAATCCTAATCACATCGCCTACGGTTCGTTTTCCAGGGCCCTGTCTTGAAGCTGGAAAGCAAATGGAAAACTTGCCGATGTGATCACTTTTTGAAAAAGCGCCATGCAGGACATGAACCGCCTTTCCAAGTACCGCGTAAGCAGGAGTCTCGTTATCAATAGCATTCGCCTTGATGTCCAAGTAAAATTTGGGGATCATAAATTACCCCTGATCTTCGCTGTCGGCAGTATCGGCATTAGCACTAGATTTTCCTTTTTTGGCTGTCTTACTTTCGCTGCCGTCTTTTTTGTCAGACTCGCCACTGTAAACGCCACCCCTGATTAAACAAGCCAGGCAAAACATGCCTTCTTTGGTATTTGGATCCAATTTATCAAACGCAAGGAATAAATCAAACGCCGAACTTTCTTTGTTGTTCCTGAAAAAAATCTGGGCATCAAGGTTGGCGCCGTTAGGCTCAATGGCGATAGGTAGTCCGCGCTCAGCATAATCGACATACCAGGTATCAAAAGTACGCAAGGCATTTAGGATTTTCTGATCTCTTAGTGCCGCATAGCCAACGACATTCATGTCTGTTTTGTCTGTGACCCGCCTTACGTTATGCTTGTACAGTGAGCGGGCAAATCCTTTGGGTTTGTCGCTAAGATAGTTTTGGCTGGGATAGACTTCAATAGCCCCTTTTACACCGAAATCAACCTCGGCTGAAACCTTTATGGTACTTAGCTTGTTTCCGACCATGCCATCCAAGATATATTTTCCAAGCAATTTTTCGTCTGTCGAATAATCGCCAAACTCATTAAGTGGTGTTTTAAAAGCATCAAAAACCAAACTTTCAGTTGATCCTGCAAAAGAGACCGTAACAAGAATATTCTCTGCGTTAACCCTGTTGCGCCAGAGCCAGCGAGCGTTTGCAATATTCCTCGCATAGCGCCGAGCAACCTCTTCAAGGCCTTGTGATAATTTAGCGTTTGCAATAAATCCATTTAAGCTTTCCCTATAGGCTGAAATTTCAGCCCTGTCCTGACTTTTACTGGGGGCACAAGCGGTTAAGCCATTGCCAATATCAATAAACTTAATATTAAATTCGACAGACATTGCCTTGGCTTTTGGATCAAGCTTGGCGGTATCAGTTTCTTGAATGTTCGAAACTTCGCTGTCTTTGTGGCCATTGTTAAGGTTTTGTGTCCCACGAATGCCGTGGCGGATCACAGCAACTGGAGACGTCCTTTCATCGTCAAAAACATTGTTCATAACAGCATCGCTCATAACAACGGTTCTTTGGATGGACATAACGCCGGGTAGCTTTTTCATGGGACTTTGCCTTATAGATAATTAGGTGATTTATTTCAGCAGCTATTTATTCATTCATAGCCGTAATTTGAGTTGTGTTATCAGCAGCGTCAGGTATTGGTCACAACCAGAGCCTTGCCAATCTGCTTGTATCCCCAAAAAAGATTTTTCAGGTCATCTTCCTGGGTTTTGCTTTTTGCTACATATTCAATAAGCCCAACCAGTGGTTCTGCATAAGCATGGGGCAGATCGGCTCGTGCACTCACTTTATGCGTGGGTGCAGTGATGGGCAAATAACCCAAAGACATAGGAACCAACCATTGGTCGTCTTTGATATTTTTGCCATTGTCGTCTTGCTTCTGGCGTAGCCTCTCCATCAAGCTGTCGATCAATTTGTCAGGTGGAACGCCCTTTAACAGACAACTTTGGTCTTTCAAAAAGAATCCTGATCCAATTCTTGAGAAAATAGCGTCATAATCCACCCGTTCAATTTTCCCAAACGACTGGATTTGTCCGCCTGCAAGTCTGCTGCAAGACAAGCGCTTTGATAGTTCAGCATCCGTTACGCCGGCCAAGCCCTCAATAACCAGTGTTGCAGTGATATTACATAGTGCGGTTGGCTGTAGCCCCATTGATAAGCTTCCTGCAGCATAGTCTTTTGATCGTTGTGAACCATCTTTACTATTTGTTAGGCAAGCGCCCTTGTATTGCGCCGGTAAAAAATCACCGTACGGGGTAAACTCCCCGCGATACTCAATGTCGTGATGAACGATGGTGACATTAATTTTATGGCTGTCTTGGATGCCTGATTGCAGGGCAATATTTCTAAGTAGCCCCAGCCAAGCCATGGGGGAAGGTCCACTGACAACCCACCATGCCGATTGGGCGTTGGCACCTGATACTTCAATTCTTGGAATGATAATGTAGTCTTTACTCATTAAACAGTACCCTTGGCAGTTGTCTGTGACAATGCTCTGGCAATATCGCTAATCAATCCTTGGATATTGATGGCGTCTTGGTTGCTCATGATGGCGTCAACAAGCATTTGCTTGCCTTGAATGGTTTTTTTGCGTTTCTTGTTTTTAATATAGCCAGCCACTGCATTTCCAAAATCAATAAACCAATCATTGTTGCGTTTCTCATCAAAAATCAAGCCATGAAAAACATTATTAAGATCGCTGCTTAATAATTGTTGTCCAGGCAAGCTTTCCTTGTTTTTGGTTAAATAAGTAAGTTGCATATCAGCTTCCTGAAAGGCAGACCTAACGATCTTCTTTAGAAGTTGTTCCTCTTCAATTTTTTGATGCATTGTTTTTGCTTTGTCTGGCGTGCAGGTCTCATCAAGCCAATCAAGATATGCATCAACCTGTGCTGCCGACAGATAGGAAAAGCCTTTGTAATAAATGGCCAGTGACTTCCTGATGTCCATGTCTTCTTCCGGAGCAGAAAAAAACAAGGGCTTCTTTAATTCATTGGCCAGGCCACCAATGTTCTGCGTGTTGCTTCCTCCGTAATTCATGCCGGCATGTTTAAAAAGCGAGAATCTTTTATCATCGATGCCCTTTGCAATACGTCGCTCGGTGTCATTAATGAGCCTTGATAAGCCGGATGAGTGCAAGGGGGTGAGACAGAGATCGTTGCCCTCTTCGTCAGGCATAATAATTTGCTTTAAGTGGCAATCAACTTCACCCGCCAGGTTGGCAAAATCATAACTAGTCGTCATCTGCTTGATGAAGGTGATCTCGTCCTCGTCAATCTCTTTAAAGCGATCCCTTAGATTATCAAGAACAATGCTGTTGATTTGATTTGAGGCGGTTGCTGTATTCGCCCCGTTGAAGTAATCGAGGGGAACGAATGCCGGCCCTACCGAAGAAACGGAGACATAAGGCAGGTCGACCATGTCGACAATTCTCACGCCAGCTGCCGACGCATTACTGTTAACGGTCTTGGCAGAGAAATGCACCATTTTATGGTAAGCCGACAAGTAAGCCTTATCACCGAGTAGTAGCCATTTCTTTTTTTTATCTTCTTTTGGTTCAGCCATTTAATACCTCCCATTTAATTCAACATGGAAGTCATACTAGCACACTCAAAAGAATTTAAATGTTAATTTTTCCTAAAAAATGTATAATATTATCTATTAAATAAATTAAATTAAATATTTAAATTGATATTATATAAATTTTGGTAAATATAATGACCTTAAAGAAAGAGCATGAGCTGTTTGTAAAGGCATCCCCGGTAACTGATATGGCCTATGCTTTTGCCGTAAGACGATTAATTCGGGCGGATAGTGTTTGCAGGGCTGACATTACCAATACAATAGGGTGCTCAACAGTCATTGCGGCCAGGGCCATGAAGAAGGTTTCTGCGTTTACAGCCGATGTCATAAAAAATGGGCAAAACCTCCAACTTAAAGACCCGTATTTTGCAAGCAAGCCAAACAATAATCATATTTTCATGGTGATTGCTTCTGATAGCCAGTTAAGTGACGCCATCAAGAAAGGCGGCGACCCGAAGTTAACCGGGCTTTATCCTGATGAGCTTCCCGTACACATTAAAACCTGGTCGTTCGGGGATTCAGTTTCAAACGGGCTTGTCACGGCAATAGCCGCATGCACATTGCACACCAAAAAGTCTGGCAGACAGCTTGACCATAGGTCTTCCTTGTCCATCCTCTATGTATCGATGCAAAAGGGCGCTTCCTGCAAGTGGAGAAATATTGTTCCACTTGGCTTGGAACGGGTGCTGGATCAATGGCGGCTTATTGCACAAGACCTTGACTCAGAGGGCTACCCGATAAAAACTTATGTACTTGCAAGGATTTTCGGGCACAGGTCGCTGACAGCCCCGTTGCCGGTTAATTTCTATCGATACTTAAAGATATTGAACCACCTGAATGAGTTGGTTAGGATTGACCTTAACCCTGATCTCACCAAAGACCAGGTAGACGCAATCAGGAATGAGCTTAATATAGACAAGGACGGCGCAATGGAGATTTCGCAGCGTTTAAAGGTTGACTTTTTGAGGCGGTTTAGCGACATACCAATAACTGAGTCCGCTATTTGGCCTGCGATACTCAATATAAGAGCTATTCATAAGCGACAAATAAGGGAGCTATCTTAATGCATGTCATTTTTATCTCGATGTGCGAAAAAAACGCCATTAAAAAAACAAGAAAGATTCTTGATAGCTTTGCCAATAGGGTTGGTAATACTACTTGGGCCACACCCATTAACAAAGAGTCGCTTGACACCATTAGATCTGCGCTAAAAAGATCAGCAACACGCCAAACAGCGGTGGCCTGCTACAAAAATGAAGGCATGATGCGCATGAAGCTTGTCTGGACGGTAGGCAATAAAAGTACATTTGGAAAAAATGGTGAGATCGCTATTGCTACAAAAAACCATCAATCAAGTATTCCAAGTATGCCCTGGTTAAACATTGCTTGCTCAGTCGCCAAAGCGTCTGGTCTTGGTCATGATATTGGCAAGGCAACTCAAGATTTTCAAAATAAAATCAATCCAGATATCAATTCCGCTAGCCAATCAGACCCGGTCAGGCATGAGTTGGTATCAACGGCTATCGTGCATAAAATGCTAAATGGCAAGCAGTGGAGTGCTGCATGGAGCAATCTACTTGGCTCTGAGCTTTGTAAAAGTGAATATAGGCCTGCTGACAAAAAAGTGATGCCTGACTTTGTGTCATTTATTCAAAGCGGTATTGAAAGTTATCGCGATTCCGTTTTGTTTTGTATTGCAACCCATCATAAATTGTTCTTCTCGAATAAAAAAGACAACACCAAAATCCTAAATATGGACAGCCATATCAATGGCACGAGTGCAGTGATTAATGTTGTTATCAGCGAACGTGACTCAAACGATGTCATGAAAATAGCCAAACACTTATCCGAATATATTTTACGCAAAGAGCTTGAAGTAAAGCCGGTGGATAGATCGCCTGATTTTTGGTATGGCATATCGATATTAACAAGGGCTGCGTTAATTTTGGCTGACCATAAGATTTCCGCAAGAACGCCAAATGACATGACAGGGGCAGCGTTTAAAAGAAGAAATGAAGCCGCAATCAATGCTGAATGTTTCGCCAATACAATAGATGGTGATTATAACCAACCACTGTCCTATCATTTAGAACATGTCAGCATAGAAGCTGCCAGCACACTCAGAAATATGGCCTTATTTGACCCGCCTGGACTGAGTGAGGATACCATCGAGAAGATCACCAATAGATCTGAAGGCCGGTTTGAATGGCAGAACCTTGCTGCAAACGCGCTATCACCAGACGTTCCTGCGATAGTCTTTAATGTTGCTTCCACCGGCTCTGGAAAAACCATCATGAACTCAAGGGCGGCGGCGGTGCTGACCGGTGAAAAAACCTTAAGGCTTTCTGTTGTGCTAAACCTGCGCTCGCTCACACTACAGACAGGGGACTCATACAAATCAGACATGGGTGTCGGATATGATGAACTAGCAGTTATCACGGGTAGCAGTGTTACCAGGAAGCTGCATGATTATGAAAAAGCAGATGAGCTAAACAGTAAAAGTGATAACGATGACATTGAAGATTACGAAGAATCTCTGGCAGAAGATTACGGGTATGAAGTACCGGCATGGATCAATGGAAACTGTAAAAATAGTGCTCAAAAAGCGATTATCATGGCTCCGATGTTGGTTTCAACGATTGACTATCTTATTTTTGCAGGCGACCCAGGAAAGCAAGCCAAGCATTCGTTTGCATTGCTACGCTTGATGCACAGCGACCTTATCATTGATGAGATTGATGGCTATGATCCCAAACCGCTTATGGCAGTGCTTCGGTTGATTAAGATATCGGCTATGTTTGGACGGAATGTTATCGTGTCATCAGCCACTATGCCAAAATTGATCGCTGAACAAGTGTTTAATAGCTACAAAGCAGGATTTACTATTTATAAAGCGATGAACAGTTACCAAAATGACTTTAACGCAACCATTATCGATGACGCAATTGCACCTCAAAAAATAAAACACGTTGATGACTTTGGTGCTATATACGAGCGTCATATTGCGACAATGATGGCAAAGGTAAATACAGGAAAGATTACCAAGAAAGCTGAAATTATTCGATTTGAAAAAACAGAAGCAGGCTTGCTTTTAGCGATAAATAAAAACGTAGAGATTATGCATGAACGCCATAGTTGGTGTTCGCCGGAAGACGATGGGTTTAATATTTCTTTTGGACTAATCCGAGTCGCAAATATAAAAAATGCAGCTAAGTTAGCCAATAATATAAAAAATATTCCGGACGTGAAAGTGTGTTGTTATCATTCAAGGCATTTTGTTATCCAACGGTATTTCATAGAAAGAAATCTCAATAAACTGCTGAACAGAAAGAACAAGGAAAATCCCAACCAGCATATTCTTGAAAGCGATGAAATCAGGCGCATTATTAATGAACATAAAGCTGCTGGATTAAAAGATTTAAAAATTATTATTGTTGCAACGCCTGTCGAGGAAGTCGGTCGTGACCATGATTTTGATTGGGCTATTATCGATCCATCAAGTGCACAATCACTGGTACAGACCGCCGGACGGGTTAATCGACACCGGTTGACTGAGGTGTTTCAAGCGAATATCGGCATCTTGCAGTTTAACTTTAAAGAAGTCCTGGATGTTAAGGGGCGCTGTTTTACTCATCCAGGATATGAAGAAATAAGAGACCGTGGCGAATCGACACACCCTAAGCACGATCTTTCATTCTTATTAAATGAATCCTGTATTGGCGAACGCTTTGATGCTGATGTCAGGTTCTGCACACGGAATAATCATCTGCTTTCTGAATACGATAACAATGCTATTCAAGCAACCTTGGACGAGTATGTCGACCATATAAAAAGTAATGTCAGTCCAGAGTGGATGGGGAGTGGCATTTATGAGCGGACGCCACTACGGGAGAGTGATGACCAGAAAGCAATTTACTACGACCCCGATGAAATGAAATGGTATGAACCAGTCTTTGATAAAAATGGTACTCAAACAGTCAAAGAAATGTCCTCGGATTTTTGTACAATAAACAAGTGTTCATCAGGCCTTTTTACCAAATCAATTGACGACCTTCGAATTGAAGCTGATGAGATGGGCATTGCTATAAAAGATGCCTTTAGTGTTTCTATTCCAGTTTACCTAAAGACAGATCCGGATACCGGCCACCCTATTAAAACCACTGGCGATAAGAAGTATTTATTGAATCGGTTTGGATGTTACCTAAAGCCTGCAATCTAACACCTATAAAAAAAATAATATTTATAAATCAATAGCATAATATTAAAAATATGTAATCATATAGATCATGATTTTAATGAAATAAAAATCTTCACAAAAACAGAAAAAAGCCGCCGTCTGACAACCATCTGGCAAAGTCGGGGTACGACAACGATTCCTTCATTTTCGGGCTATAAGGGATTTAATACCCATATTTGCCATGTTCAGAAACGAACGTTATTTTGGTATTTATCCTTCAAGTGCAACTTTTCAAGAGGATACGAAAGGCGCGTGCCATTTCAAAGTGGTAAATGGCACGAATGCCATAGATGTTCATTCCAGTGCCTCCTTGGGCTGATGCCCCAGACTGATGAAAATGCTCTCCAGTGAGCTCTCGCTAGAGCGTAAGTCTTTGAATTTAATTCTGTGTTCACCTAGATCTCGCAACAGCGTGGCAATATCGGTGTCTTCTTTCTGGGTGTCAAAGTAATAAATCAGGACGTGTCCGTCATCGGAGAGCGCTAACGACCAAGCTACTGGTCATGGGCTGTCGCAAAGTCAGCGTGAGCAGTTTTTTTCCGAGTTTGCGTATTCATGGATGAAGGTAATATAGCGTAATCTAAACGGTTTTCCTGAATCCATGCTTGGGTGTTGCATTACCTAATGATAGGGGAATTCCTCAGGAAATAAAGCTGATTTGACCCTATGTTCTAAATTTTGTCTTCCTACCTCCTTGCCTTGAAAATATATAGTTCCAGTACTTTCATACCAGTTCATCACACCGCCATTTAAACGTAGCACTTTTTTATTATTTTGAGATTCATCCCACATACCCTCGATTCCAGAAAGCAGTTCCTTTAATTCTTCATAACTTGTTTTAAAAATAAGTTTCATTAAACCTCCAAATATATATTTGTTGTGTAACGATACATTTTTTTATTGTTCCAGATTAAAGTTCTTGGAGGACTGCGGCTAATAATACATAATTCTCCACCAAGAACTTTAACACATCAAATCACTGGCTTTTCGTAAAAAGCTCTTTTTCCGATTAATTGCGTACAAACGTTAGCTTATTTGTTTTGGATTTACTTGTTATCCTTCCAGGTTTTTACATGGAGCCTTTTGTCCATACGTTTCTTTTTGGTGCAATTACTATCGACAGCACGTGCAGCTTCTGACCCATACTTCTTTTCAATAAATTCAAGCACTTTCAACCGGTTGAATGTTTTTTTGATTTTTTCAGAGTAGCAATAAATTATACCGTCCATCATTAGCAGAGGCTCAACGAGTCCTATATGCGGTTCCAATTTTTTCTTGATAGCTTTTTCTTCTTCTTGCAGTTCAGCAATAGATTTTTTAACATAAATCAGTCTGTTGGCATTTTCATCTAATTCATCTTTGTTCATGATATTACCCCTTATTCAGGTTGTGTTGTTTTTTGTCTGGCGTTGATGGTTCAAGCCTAATCTTTACTGCTAAAAACTGTTTAAAACTCATTGAAAATCCTCTATTGTTAATAATTTTGTGTGTACTACATAAGATAAGCTTAATTAAATTATTAATAGTTATTAAGTAGTTAGCTATTACCGTAACAAAAAATGGCCGCATCGACCGGCTAGTCGTCAAAAGTAGGGGACGGCGGTTTTGATAATGTTAAAATAACGTCTTAAACGAAGGGGGTTAAAGAATGGTCAAATCACAGTTGGTGCGGGTAATACATAACAAGCTGCCGGAACTTCAGCTCAGCGGAGTGGAGTCAGCGGTGAATTGCCTGTTGAAACACATGGCGGATGCCTTGGTTCAAGGTAAACGTGTTGAAATTAGAGGTTTTGGCGGCTTTGATTTACATCATCGATCGCCACGTAGTGCCCGCAATCCAAAAACCGGGGAAACGGTTACGTTACCGGCTAAGGTAGCGCTTCACTTTAAGCCCGGTAAGGACATGAAGGATCGGGTCAATACTGCACGTGATCAGTGCAAAATTACGGAATGACTGATAGCTGAACCTTTTTTATAGGAAGCACTGGATTTTAGTTAACGTGGATTTACCTGGATTTATTGATGCACTCAGGATTTAAGGGATTTAACTTATAAATAATTTTTCAGTTTATCGATAATTTACACAGTTTATTAGCTGTCCAGTAACGATAATAGTCCTTATCGTTACTGGATCGAAGCATCAGCGATATAGATTTGAACTACTTTGATAGGCATGGCCTTTAGAGCCAATTATAAAGCAGCTATCGCGTGATTATTTTTTGTCTGTGAAGACTTAAAAATCGTCTTTATCCCTCTCTATCCTATCCACAATTAAACTATAGGCATTGTAGGAACGACCGGTTGGCTGCGATTTCTTACCCAAGAAGGTCAAAGCGATTAAATCACCCTCGCCGGCGCCTTGGACTCTGATGTTCTCTTTAAGCCAAGGGGTAAGCCATGCGGCGGTTATATTGCCATCTTCGTCTTTGACCAGTATCTGATGATTTTCGCCATAAGTACCGTATGCCTGACGAGTGCCGACAATGATACCGATCAGTGATTCACCGGCTACCGGTTGCCATTCTTCTATTGGTGTCGCGGCTTTTTGCCTGAGTGCTGCTATTCTGTCGGCGGGTATAGGCATGTTTGCTGATGCTTTTGTTATTTCAGTAGTCATTTTCTTAATCTCTCAAGTTTAGTGAAGTTAGTTACATGTAATTACTTACATATAATTAGCTTAATTTTTACTAACCTTATGAAAAATAAAGATTTATAATTATCATATTAAGTTTTTAATGGGTTGTGAGTTAGCTGTACAGCCGCTTCCGTTTTAACTGGTGGGTTTGTATTTGGCTTCCTCTTTATTTTGGCCCTATCGAGTTATGCTAAAATCTTGGTCATTCGAAACAAGAAAGGTATAGGTAACCAAAAATGTCGAAGGAACTTGAAATCAAGTGGCTGAGCGAACCAGAAGCACACGACTATCCGGCAGCGCTGTCGTACTTGTCCCTGCTCTACGATGAACAGACAGCGACTACCTGCGTGGATAAATTGAAGCGCACATCGATAACAGAGTTCAAAGCAAAGGATATTTTCAGGGCGTCCGGTTTATCTTTGCTCGGGATCAGCAATTCCCATGTCCAAACAGACCAACAAAAATTACAGTCAGGGGATGAATTGTCGCCTCTCCTGCTGATAAGGGATTCAGTCAATGGAAAAGTCGTCATAGCAGACGGCTATCATCGATTATGCGCGGTCTACTGTTATGATGAAGATGCGGTAATTCCATGTAAAATCGCGTAAGTTAATTTATGCCCATACCGTCGAAAGGAATATTCTCATGCTAAATCGATTTTATAGTGGACCCCAAAATCCGGACAGTCGATTAAGATGGTGTCTTCCATAAAAAGGTAGACAGAAATGAGTGAAAAAAAGCGTAAGATTTTGACGGGTGCACAAAAAGCTAAAATAGCCTTAGAGGCAGTGAAGGAGCAGAAAACTTGATATCGGTGAGCTGGATATAAATTGTACAAGTTAAAAAATCAACTTCAGACTATGGACATTGGAAAATTTTAAGCCATTTTAGATTTATCATCATTCAAGTAATAACTAAAAGTAAGACATGAGAAAAATAGCCACTAAAGTGTTAAAACAAATAAACAAGGCCAATGCCAGAAAAGTTATTGATCTCAATGAGTATCGACAGCAGAAAAAAGCAACAGAAGAACTGTTCAATCAAATAACCACGACAGAAATAGCCATTAAATCGGGACATGATCCCTTACATGCTGTTTATATCCATACCCAAAACTTATTATCGATACTGGTAGAAGCCTTACAAGTTATTCCTGAGCCGGCCTTGAGTCGTTTCTTTAACACCGTTGAAGCGGCTGATGATGCGTATGTTCCAAGCAGTCCTCCGATGAGTCCACTCACGAAAAGTTATTTTAATTGTTGGTTATTGTTTGATATTACTGCTGGATTAATCAAAGAAACTCTCACCACCATTATTATTGATCTGGCAAATCAGTTTGGAATTCACAAAGCTATGATAGAAGTCATGCAAACGATGCAAGACTCGCGCATGGGCATTTATGAATTTATGGGACGTCAGGGTAACAAAATTTTATTGAGAGAGCTAACGGGCAATGAAGTCATTGCCTGTATCTGCCCAGCGGGTTACCAAGGAAAACAGCAAGGTGAACTGTGGTTTGTAAGAGTTTTACCCCCTGTCTTAGCGCCATTTGCCTATAGTGTTATCTTCACTACACCCTATGTATTGCTTAGCCCTGATAAGAATAGCTGGGAAGCGTATCTTAACCGCACGATCAGCGATAAGAAAACCAAGGCAACGGCAAACTCTCTGGAAAATTTGATGAAACAGGGCTTGTCGGATAATTATTGGAATGAGTATATTTTCCAGGCCTATGTGAATTACAAATCTGACGTTATTTATCTTCAAGGGTTGCCTGATGTCAGTTCATCCAGACCTCATCATACCGATGTGCCTAAATTTGCATCGCTATTGCCGGATAGCCCTCTATCATGAGTAAATAGCTTTAACTGGCCGTCAATGAACACTATTACTGAAGTTTTGACAGGCATTGTCAGCCGGGTGACTTATTACAACCCCACAACGAATTGGTCGGTATTGCGTGTGCAACCCTTTTAATCGCCACAACAACAAGAAACCGTCACGGTTCATCAAAGGTCAAGTTTCTTTGGAAAAATACAAAGAGGAAAATACCAATTTGCACAATGAAATCGAGAAACAGCGACAGGTTAGAAAATTCTCTAATTTGAAAGTGCATAACCGTAACTTTTTGGTAAAAAACTATCTCTTTATCTGATTGTTAAAGAAGTCGTCCGTCATTCCTGAGATAAAATCAATTACCATTCTTTGTGACGTAGGGTTTCGTCGCCTTAAAAACATCGGCCGTAGCCAAATGAATAGCCGTAAGGGTACATACCAGCAACGGCATTCGGACTAAAGGGTCCACAATTATAATAGTCTGGATAATCATATTCAGATCCGTACGGCCACAGATAGAATGTCTGGACTTTAATCACCGGATAGACATAAGGTTTTTCACCTATCGCTCGGGTCAGCACGGAATCCACCAAGCCATAGATGGTCATCATTTGCCCTCGGGTGGATATGGTCGCCGGGTCGACAAATCCATCCACCCGAGCCAGAAATCGGCCCAGGGTAACATTGTCGTAGAAAGGTTTTCCTGAGCTGTCGACTTTCTTTGCCAATATCTCGATCTCTGTATCGTTCACGTGATTGGTGACCGCCAAAATAATGCCTCCCCAACGTACGGGTTGACCTTTATGGGTATCAGTCTGAGCAATTACTTCCGAAAGCGCCAAATTGGGTATGGGCGCTTGGCTGATATTTTGTGGAATGCGACTGGCGCAACCGGATAAAAAAAACACGGCAATCAGGAACGTAAAGGTTTTCATGATTTAACCCTCCTAAGGAGTCTTGATACCCTTGGTCGCGCGAAGCACGTCAAATCTTACAGGGTCAGGGAATATATCTCTGGTTTGCTCTACGGAGTCGAAGCGAGAAGATCGCTTAACGGCTCATCTAAAGCCAAAGTCTTAATAAAAGCCGACCAAAATTGAAGACCAAATCGGAACCTGCTTAGTTCAATTCTTTAGTCATTATCTAACCATTTTCTTAAGGCAGCCCACTGATCCCGCAATGACGCGGCGATTTGATGCATCAATGGCCTAAACCCAAGCCTCTCCAAGAGTGTATTGATTTTTAGTTGAAACTGACCGTCAGCAGTCGGCCATAAGCCGCCCGTCGCGACTGGCGGCTTTGTGGCGATGAATATGTCAGAATGAAGTTCAACAATTTACCTGGAAGAGACAGACATTCGGTTTCCAATGAGCGGCAGGTTAACCGCGAAAAGCGGTCATACGATCTGATGCCGATTAACAGGTAGATTTTGCCAAATTGAGATCATAGACCCAGGCAGGAATCAATCAAGCATCCTAGCCTGTAGAGTTCTTTCAGTGTTGCCAACACATTGGGTTAAATGGGTATGGAATTCGCAAAACACTGTTGTCAGTATATGCGCCCGCCTGTACAACAATTCACTGGGCATGAAGGATGCCTATGCATAACAGCGAGCCAGAGCTGACAATATATTTTGTATTAAATGTATTAATCAATTCAAATCCTGACATAACGGTACTCAAATGACGGATTAGTCGCCTCCTTGTTTACAGTATTCAACGCTTCCGTTATTCTAACGTAATAAGTTATTTACGGAGGAGTTAATATGCATGGGGAGTGGCTTAGAAAACCAACCGGTTCAACATCGGTGGTGTTTGTGCATGGCATATTATCCAGTGGTGAAAAATGTTGGCGTCACGCCAATGGAACTTACTGGCCGGAGTTATTGAGCCACGAACCTGATTTAGCTGCCTTGGGTATTTATGTCTACACCTATCAGACCGGTTTTGCCAGCGGTAGTTAT
>Ga0007792_10000226_pt1 | contig 20582 bp, 26 predicted proteins | sample CryBogmetaGMA6M_FD_60371 | JGI IMG/M metagenome (GOLD analysis project Ga0007792, IMG submission 60371) | Freshwater microbial communities from Crystal Bog, Wisconsin, USA - MA6M | ecosystem: Environmental > Aquatic > Freshwater > Lake | place: Crystal Bog, Wisconsin, USA | collected 2009-07-06
CTGTGGAGCACCACTCACCGTACCACTTACATAGACCGTTGATCCCTTGGGAATGGTTGACCCGGTAGGATTCTCTGCAATGAATACGTTATCCCGAGCGTAGACTACATTGGTTGCAGATTCGTTGTCCTGCTCCAGCCGGGTAAACCCATTCAAGGTCTTGGAGTGAACAAGTAAAGTCCCCGCCGCAGGAGAAGCAGGATTAGAAGATTGTCCGACAAATGTCTGAAACCCTGCGCCCGCAGTGCCTGTGATTGCAAGGGATGTTGCAGAGGCTACGCCAAGGCTAGGCGTTATCAGCGTGGGGCTGGTGCTGTAGACCAGCTTGGCGGTGCCCGTAGCACCCGTGCTGGTGACACCCTCGAAGGTAGTGTGGCCTGTGACGCTGAGCGCCCCGGTGAGGGACACTGACTTATCTTGGTCAACTGTTACCGCGACAACAGGAGTTGTAGTCGTATTAGGCGTAACGTACAGCAGTGCTTTCGTGCCATGTGCTGTAGCGCCCCACGCTTCAGTGGTAACACCTTCCCAATACGCACCGGCAAGACCATCGGCAGAGGTAGTCGCATATGCAGCAAACTCAAACCGGCCCAGACTGTCTCCACTTTGAGGGGCTTGTGGCGCACCAGTATTCCCACGGAATTTGGTAACACGAATAGCAGAGCCATTGGCGTCACCGGAGTAGCCGCGCATAGCTATACGGGAAAGAGAGCCGTTGTCCCCGACAGCGCGGATCAGGATATCAGGTGCAACTGCTGTCCCAACACCAATATGGGCTGCGTTTATTAATGCAGCATTTGCTAGATTAACATCTCCTGCTGCATCTGTGTTTACAGACTTCTCTGCGGGGTAAGCGCAGAACACATCCTTGTTGCCTGAAGTAAGTGTCAGGATTGAACCTGTGCTGGAAGCTAGGATCGTATCGCGGGAGAGGGTTGTACCGGAAGCTGTGTACGTACCCAGACCCACTTCCCATGCTCCCGTAATGGGGTCAGCAATGGCGTAGTATGTAGTGTTTGTGTTCCCAATGGCGGCGAAGGATTGGAACCCAGCTACAGCACCAGCAAGAGTCAGTGTCCCAGCGCCTGTAGTAGCGGTGGTTTCCTTCACACGGTCTTTAAGCACTAGCGCCATTTTGTATCCTTACGTTGGAATAACGATCCAACCGGGGGTCTGGTCATCGTCTATATTTTGCCAGTTCGCGCTCTGACTGTCATCAATTATCCCCCACACCAGCACGTTGCCAATGGAAACAATAAGTTGTACCCCGGTGACGTTGGCGTTTACTGTTTTGATAACCGTCTGTGCTGCAACTGCCTGTACCAATTCTGATACGGTGCCAGCAAAGACAGTCTGCACAGCTACGGATGAAGCGATAGATGCGGACTCAGCCAGCACCGCATACTGTGTGCTTGCACCAGCAAAACTAGCAGATGCCGCTACCGCTTCAGCAACTGCGGCTACAAACACCGCTGTATTAGAAAGGGATGATGCTGCCTGCGCCACTTCTGCAATAGCAGCCGCAAAGTCAGTCTGAACTGAACCCACTGCACTAGCGGAAACGTGTTCTGAAACTGAAGCAAGGAATGCGACTTGGGATGCGAAGGATGCCGCAGCAGAAGCGCCTTCAGCTACGCTTGCCGTGGCAAGGAACCCGCCAGAAATACTATCCGCTGCCTGTACAGCTTCCGCTATTGCCCCAATGAAGGTAGCTATTGCTGAACTTGTGTCTGTACCTGTAGCTGTCTCTGCTACTGCGGCTGTGAAGGTAATGTTTCTGTTGCTGCTATCCGCTCCTGTAGCTGCAGCAGTCAGGGCTACGTTAAACGTGTTGTTTTGCGTATCAAACACAACCCCTGCGGTTGCAGCCTCTGACCGGGCAACATTGAACGTGTTGTTTAAGTTGTTGAATACAGCCCCCGCAGAAGCCGCTTCAGCAATGTTCCCACCAAAGATAGCCGTAGTGCTATATGCCCCACTAGCTGCTGCTGCCTCCGCAACAGCAACAGAGAACGCGCTGCCCCCTAATGTGGCAAACGGCGATTGGGCAAATGCAACATCTCCAAACACCGCACTTCCTTAAGTCGCAGTCAAGGAGAAGGTGTACGTTACATTGAGCGTGTCGCCTGACGCTACAGACTTATCACCGCCAGTGAAGTCACCACCTGAGAACAGTGTGCCTGAAGTCGTAGTCGCAACGCTACACAAAAAGGCCCCTGCGATAGTAGCAGTGCCGTTAATGGCGAATGAAGTGGGCGTATTGGTAATTACCGAAGGATTGGCAGTTGTAGATGCGCCAAACGTCACAGCTTTACGGTTCCCGGTGTAGTCCGTATTCTCAGTCCAGCCGCCTGCACCTGTTGCGCCATGAGAAGCCAGCGTATCGCCTGCGGAGTATGTTGTATTAGCGCCGGGGCCAGTGACAAGCCCGAGATACCAAGTCGTAACCTGAGTGGCTGCGCCAAAGTACACATCGTTCATGCTCTTAAGGCCAACATTCACAACGAGGTTGTGGAACGTGTCCGACCATTTCTCTTGACCATCAGGGCCAATACAGGTAACGGTGTAAACACCACCTGCACCAACGCTATCAGAGCCTTGGGGATTGGTAATCAAGCCAGCAGTAACTGTGTCTTGAGCTTTGGAAATTTCTGTAGGCATGATAGCTCCTGATTAAGAAATACGCACAATGGCGTTGTTGGCATCTGGTGTGGGGAAGATAACGGTAAAGGTATCGTTAGCCACGGTTTTGTCTGATCCAAAGTCCAGCACAGCTACGGACTTGTTACCCTTGGATGCGTTATAAATCAGCGCACCCCGTGCTGTAAACGTGCCGTTGGGCCATGTAGCATTGGCAAACGAAGCAAACGCAGTCGGAATATTGTTGGCGTTGTTACCGTAAGTCGGGGATATGGAGATAACCAAGTCCTGCCCAGTAGTCGTGTAGCCTGCGCCTGAGATTTCACCTGTAGCTGTATATACAGTGGTAGTCGGGCCAATAGACGCAGACGCTGTGTACAGTGCGATCTTGAACGTATCAGGCAGTGTGGGGCCAAAGTTATGAACCGCCTGAAGCGCCTCAACCTTAAACGATGTGGTTGCTGTTTGGGAGATTGTCATGGTACTTTAACCTTTGCTTGTCCATCTCTGTAGGCATCCCCGCGCTCAAGCCCGTCACCCAGACGTTTAAGTTGCTGCATAGCCTCGGTGTATTTAGCAACATAGAGTTGAAGTAAGTCTGCTTCGCCTTTAAGATACGTATAGGCTTCAATGATGGCACCGTACAACAGTACAGGATCAAAATTATCACCAAGCCATGTCGTACCACTTGCCGCAGTGGTTATAGACTCTGGGTAATAGAAGTAGTGCAGTTCAGCGGCATAGCCAACATCAGGGGTTGGGCCAACCATAAACGACAACTCTGTAGGCTGCGTTAGGCGAGAACCGAACAGAGCGTAGTACTTAGGCGTCCCGGTAGTTGTGGGGACTGTGTAGCACTCGCGGATGAAATTCACATCCTTGTTCAGCAAGTAACTATAAGCCCCCGTAACGGGATCAATAATGGCTAACGAGTACGTAGCAAGAAAGTCATCAGGGCAGGCTAGGTACTTATTACTTGCTGTCATAGCGCCTGTGACATTCTTCCGAAGTGCCGAAATCTGCACTGTGTTGTATATACGTTTCTCGGCTTCAGTAATGAAGACGTTCATGTCCGCTGTGGGAAACGTGTTCTCACAGTAAGAGGAAACAGCCGCGCAAAGTTCAGAGTACGTCACGCCATCGGCCCCCGAGCCATAACTCCACGTTCAGCCGCGCCAGTACCACGAATCTTGATACCGGAGGTTTTGGTTTCAGAAGGTGTACTGATGCCAACTCCATCCATCGGAGTCCAATCAGGATTGTTCATCTTCTTGGCAATGCGCTTACCCGCTTCAATGGCGGGGATAGACTTAGGCTGTCTATAAACTGTAGTGACCATTACTTGCTCCGTTTCTGGTTTACAACCTTGGCTTCACCACGCCCATACTTGAGCATATCTTCGTTGGTTTTGCCACCACCGCTGCCGGGTTTCTGGTTTTGCACCGGAACTGTCTTTTGAGTAGCCATCATTTTCTCCTACGAAACCGTCACTGTTACTGTACCGATTATCACACTACAGACCAAATAATTTGGCGTTGTTTGTGTGACTGCGCTATCTCCACCGCCAACCGGGTTCCAACCCCACTGAAATACTCTGCTACCTTGGGCAAGCGAATCGTCCACTGTAAGCCCAGACTGCAAGTAGCTATTGTCCCGCCTCGGGTTACGTAAAGCCTGTGGGTCTTGGACAGGATACATCCCTAATTGTAATTGTGGATGATCTGGACTCCAACATTCACTACATACCAACAGCCCCGTTCTTTTCAACTTAACAACTTCGTACTGCAAGTTTTTAAGCAGGAACTGAAACCCACACCTATCGCAGACACTTATCGCCTTCTTGCCACTAGCAAAAGGGCTACCCATACGCCACCCGATTACCTTTACGACAGTTTTCCAAGCCCGGTATAACCTGCATATTCAGCGGAGTGTGCAGCCCAGAAACAATCTTTCCCTGCAGCGGAATCACATGATCCACGTGCCACGGAAATCCAAACATCTTGGTTCGTAATGCAGCTAATTCATGCGCCTGTTCAATCATCCACATATCGTCTTCTGCCAGCCAAGCAGGGGTGCGTTGAAGTTTTGCGGCTTTGCGCTTCGCTACCAGCGCGTTTATCTTGCCGGGATTCTCCTGTGCGTACTGCTTCTTGCTTGCTACTACCGCTGCTCTGTTAACCGCCCGATAGTTCGCCGCATACTGTAAGTTAGTTGCCTGCCGAAGCTGGTACTGCTCTTTCCCAAGTTGCTTGTATTTCTCGGGGTCTTCGGCATATCTGGCACGAAGTTTTAACTTATTCTCTTCGTGGTTGGCAAACCATGCCGCTTTCTTATCCGCAAGCACTTTCTCACGATTTCTGAGTCGCCACGCAGCCTGATCTGCTTTCGTCTTTTCTAGGTGCGCTAAACGATACGCCTTCTTACAGGCGGCAGCAGCAAGAGGGTCTTTATGCGGCATAACTTAGCTTATGAACATTTGCCGGGGCACCAGACGAAGGGTAGCTTTTTCTCTGTCCTCGGAACTGGCTAAATCCCACGCTTCTTGATATTGCTGCTGTAGCATACCCAGCCGCTCCATCCCATTAGGCAGCTTCAGCGCCAAGTAGTACGCCAGCCCAGCAACTAGTGAAGGGAGGAAGCGGAACGGCACATCCGGGGTGTTGGCACCATTGCCAGCGTCTTGCAGTCTACGCAAACGCCAGTACACGATCTGATAGGTCTGGGACGCATCAGGAACAGGCCAGAGCGTAAATTGTGGTGCTTCCAGACGTTGTATCCAGATTTGCAATGGACGCGCCTGAGAGAGTTTATTTGGGATCGTGGCATAGGTACTGGAACTGATGCGAGTACAAGTCAAGTCAGCCTGCGTTGATGCACTACCTGCGCCTGTACGGATCACATGGTCGATAAGGTCAACTGTATCTGCGGGAAGTACGTAGGTAGCGGTTCCGGGGACAAGGTTGATGGTGCCTGAGTCGATTGTCCATAGGTTAATGCCACGGTTGGCCCAATCTGCAAACAGCAGATTCATGCTGCGGCGTGCGGTACGTAAAGAATATCCTGTCCTCAATTCTTCTCCACACCGCTCCATCGCCTCTTCTACGATTTCTGGAAAATCCAAAACAAAGCCTGTCGTACCCGACGTGGTCATATACTGCTCCTACAGTTAGAAAAATGCCACCGCTTCATAGCATTTACGTGGCCTGCTTTCCCGCAGTGCGGGCATACTACTGGCTCTCTAGCTGCATGTGCGGCGATCATTTTAGCACGGGTATCATCTGTATGGGTCTTGCCAAAGAAGGGGTTTCCCTCACCGGTAAACATCTCCGCGTAGCGCCGCTTTAACGCCTCCGGCACTACTCGCCCAAACATGGGATTGTTTCTGCCACGAACACGGCCCGGGTTATTTGCGTGGTTACGTTTTTGCGAAGCACGTATCTTTTCATTACGGGTAGTAGCACCAACCTCCGCGTAGTGTTGTTCCAGAGTAGTATCCACTGCGTGAATACGACGCGCTTTATTCCTTGCGGCTAGCGCATCTCGCTCGTATTGTTGAATAGGTAGTTTGCGCAGTACTTTGCCCTTAAAGGAATTCCGTAAAAGTTCCCGTGTACTATCGGCAACCGGATGCCCCATCTGTCCAGCAGACATTCGACTACGAGTCTCCGTGCTGCGAATCTTACCTTTACCCGCTAGTGATATTTTGGCGCGTACTTCCATAGAAGGACTTCCTAATTGCCCCCCGCCACCCATCGCGTTATAGTGCGGGCGCAGCGTCACGATGTGCTTGACTTCAGCGGCATTAAGGCTATCGCGGTCTTCACATTCCTCAATAATTTCATGGGTAAATGCGCCGGGGCCATATTTACGAATAGCTGCCGCCATAACCCATCCGGCACCATTACGGGCATCTTGACAGTGCTTCGACCAACGCGAGCTAAAACGCGTCTTTGTCTGCCCTATGTAGAAATGCCCGTTCACCGTATTTGTTACCTTATACACAATGCCGTACATACTATTCCTTCTGAACTACGTACCGGGTATGATACAGTATCCAGAAAGACCTGTCAGCTATTTAAGTCCCTTAAGCGTTTCCGCGAGTCTTGCCCGTTGCCCCAGCTTCCCGCCAGCCTGCGCCGCCTTAGCCAGCTTCTTAGCAGGAATCTTCTCTCCTGCAGGAATCCCCATCTGTCGATGTAAGCCACCTTTGTTTTTCGTAGCTTCTGCTATCCAGCCGCCTTTGGCGTACACAGTGAAGTCTGTATTGTCCCGGCGCGGCCTTTCCTTCGCACTTGGCATCTTGCTCGGGGCTATGTCGCCCATACCCCGGCTCGGCATCATGTTATCTTCGCAGCGCGTGCGCCCCGTGCTTCGCCCCATCCTTTGACGGAGCCGCCCTTAGCCATACCCATACCAGAGTAAGAGCCTCTAGCCTTAATGCGCGGGTCTTCAACAGGTACTGTCCTACGAGCTTGATTACGTGCAATAGCTGCCTTGGTATCTGGGCCAAGAGTATCCACAACTGAACCGCTATAAATGCTGCGTTTGTTAGGATTCTCAGCGGGAGCAGCCTCAGTTGTGGGGTTTATCTTCCCACGCCCGCTGCCACCTTTGCTGGAAGAACCCATATCAGTGGTGAACTTCTTACCGCGCCACATGAAGGTTTTAAGACCTTCTGCACGGGCTTCTGCAAATGCTTCTTTAAACGAAAGCTCTGGAACAGGCTCGGCTTTTGGGCCAGCAGGTACAGATGCGGCAATGTCTTGCGACTCAGCAGAAGCGTTAGCTGCTTCCATTGGATCAACTTCACCGCCATCATCATAGCGTTTAACTCGCCCACCTTTGGCGTAGCCCATAGCAGCAATCTTCTTGCGGTCTTTTTCGTCTTGCGCTGCTTGCATAGCCTCTTTCTCGGCATCTGATTTCACGCGAGGAGGATTAACAAAACCACGACCAGCACCGGCTGTAGAGCCGCCATCACCGAATTTACGCACACGACCTCCCCGTTTCATTTCAGCAGCTTCCGCTGCCTCTTCCTTAACGTACTTTTCTGGGACGCCAGCTTTTTTCATAGCTGCAACGTGTCGAAGTTCTTCAGCTTTGGTAGCCATGTCAGTCTCCTAGCACTTACCGCCGCGCTTCATGGTGATGGTCTTGCCAACAGTCTTGCCACGCTGGGCAATACCGTCAACAGCACCGCCCTTGGCAAACTTCTGCTTCTTGTCGAAGGCTTCCTCTTTCTTGGAACCTTCTTTGCCAGCGCCTTTTTCTTTATCCTTAGCGGACTTCTCAAACAAAGCGAATGGGAACTTACCTTTGGTAGCCATGACTTACTCCTTATCCACAGAACAGGGTTACAGCAGTAACGACTGCCAGCGTGACGATTGCGAAATCAGAAAGACTACTGCGTGTAGTCAGGATGCCATCTTGAGGAATAGCAACGCTCACAGCGAATGCGGCTGCGGTGACAGGCGGTGTATCAACCTGAAGGATCAACGTACCTGAAGTGGTATTGCGGTTGATCTTCACACTACCTGCGGTAGCACCAGCCACGTAGTGCATCCCCTTGATGCGGCAACGGGGAAGGGCTAGGGAGCCAACCGTTCCAACACTGACATTACCTGCGGCAGCGCCACTTGCGGTGATGCTGTCCACCCGTGCGAAGAAGGCAGTTGTAGTAACCGCAGCACCACTTCCGCCTGTCAAGACTTCAGTAGTTACTGCGCCATTGAGCGTACCAACTGCTTGCCCGACAACCGTGAAGGTAATGCCTGTGTCCACCCCAGCAGAGGTGATTGCGATCTTGTACCCGCAACCATTGAGAGAAACCTCATTGGTCAGAAGCGTCAGCGCACCTGCGCCAGATACTCCAGCGGCAGCACGTAGCAGGACTGCACTAACAGACGGTGTTATTGCCCATACATCAGCTTGGCTCATTTTGAGGCTCCGGTTCGTTCAGTTTGGCTATCAGCATCTTGTAAGAAGCGACTGTCCCTTGGGCGTGTGCTATAAAGGTTTGGGCCTTCTGCATCTCGACTTCAAGGGAAACAATCTCAGCCTGCAAGAACTCTTGCGTGATGACCATGATTACTGTGCGTCAGAAACCATCAACCAGTACGCCTTGCCAGCCGAGTCAACCATCTTGATCGTGTGGCTGATAGCAGCGGCTGTCTTGGTAGCAACCATTGCCGCAGGAGCGTTGAACAGGTTCGTCACTGCGCCTGTACCAGAGTTAGTAAAGCGGATGAAGGAGGCGTTAGTCCAAGTGCCGCCAGTAGCGAAGCTGGAGTCAGCTTGGATAGCTGCCAGAGTGCCGCCCGGATTGGTAGACGTACCGCCCAGAGTAGCGCGTAGCGCGTTACCAGCACCGGAGACAGTCGAGGTGCCATCAATCTCAAGGCTGATGTGTGCGCCGTTTACAGTGCCGCCGGGGGCAACTGCACCAGAGCCGGTAGCAATGGAAGTGAAAGCGCGGAGCGTTTCGCCAGAACCAGCAGCAGTGAAGACCAGCTTTTGATAGCTCAGGCGGGTGTCGCCATTCGTAGCGGAGGTCGATGCGTAAGAGCTAGTGACGTTACCAGCGGTAGTGACTGCGATGGGGGCTGTGGCGGTGCCGGAAATGAAGCCGTTCAGGGACGTAACCGGGCCGGAAAACGTGGTGGAACTCATTGAGTTTTCTCCTAAGCGATTAAGGAGTACCCGTCTGCTTAGCGTCGGCCCGACCCGTCTGGTACTCCCGATTGTTCGGGGTTATGCGAAGCATACTACTTTAACTCTGGGGGTGCAAGTTTCTTTTGCCCCCGCTTCGCAAGAAATGCGGCTTTCCATACCGGGTCTGCCCATCGCGCCCTAAGCGCAGCAGCCTTAGCTGCCTTCACATCAGGTCGGTTAGCTATCTCTTTATTGTTGGCTGTCTGTGCGGCAGCGTACAGCGGATCGGCCCATTGTGCCGAAGCCTGTTTGCTGGTCTTGGCCTTGGAAGCGTCTGTGCTACGGGCAGCGGCGATACCGTCCTGCCGCTTCTCGCGTATATCGGCCTTTTTCCATGTGGCTATGCTAGCTTCCGACTTGACTGCACGTGCTTCGGGGGTGCCTTGCACTTTGGTCTGGGCGGCGACTACCTTGGCGCGGTACTCCGGGCGCTGCCATTTATCCTCAGACATTTTCTGAATAACCGCCTTCTGTGCAGCAGTCCACACAGTACCACTACCGCCTTCGCCCCCATCAGTAAGATTGAACAGCGTACCCGTGCCGAGGTTCCGCCGCCCATAGACAGCAATCAGCTCTATCTCTTTGGTGAAGGCAGCGGCCTCATCAGGTGTTTCAAGCACGCGCTGGGGATGTACCTCAAGTCCCTTCTGGCGCAGGTGAGACATGAAGTCTTGAAAAGGTTTGTTGTGTGAACCTTTAAGCCAGTGGGACACATCCCTATCCCCCGTGCCTTTACCTACGTACACAGGCTGGTTGTTCTTACTGGGGCGGGGGTCACGGTAAACATAAACATAAAACATGGTAGCTCCTTGGTTGATGCCCAAGTATATACCAATGAACGGAGAATTACAAGTATTTCGCAGGGTTACGAAAAGGTTATGACACAGGAAATCCGTACACACAAAGAAAAAGGGAGCCGTAGCTCCCTTTTTGATAGCATAGAATCTAGGTTCTATGCGGGTTCGCTTAGGACGAACCGGGGCTACCAAATACCCCGAGCGGATCGCTGACACCAAAAGAATAGCGTTCGCGGCTCTTATATCTCACGTTGCCTGTATCAAAGTCTCCATCCATTCCGGTACTCAAAGGAGTACGGACGAAGTGCTTCAGGCCGTTCGGAACGTCAGTCAGCAAGAACCAAGCATTCGTGTCGGTCAAGAAGTGGTTAACGGTGTAGCCTTCGGGGATGGAACCGTTGTTCTTCAGCGCGTTGAGATCGTTGTCAGCGGTGCCAACACGGAGGTTGGTTTCCAAGACACGGGTAGCAACGAATTGCAGAGCAGGCGGGATCACCAGCTTCTTCGGCTTTGCAGCGATCAGCAGACCACGCTCATCAGTCCAAGCGGCGATCTGAATGACTGCGTTTTCCAACGAAGTTTCATTCAAGTCAGCGCCGGTAGTTGGGCGATTGCTATTGGTGCCGCCACCAACCAGCGGGTGTGCCGTAGAGAACAGCACTTGACCGTCACCATAGGTGGGGTTGCCCACACCAGTGAAGCCGGTGTTCAGGGTGTAAGCACCCTTGACCTGCTTGGTATAAGCCATTGCACGGGCCAAAGACTTCGTATAACGAGCCGAGAGGCTGTCATACAGATTATCTTCAACCGCTTCTTCCGTGATGGAGAAGCCCATTGCGATGGTCTGGTGATCGTAACGAGCAGTCCATGCTTCTTGCGCGTTGTCATACGCAATAGCAGAACCTTCGTTCTTCACCGGGGCCGCACCGAAGCCAGCCAGCTTGGTTTCTTCTTCAAAGGAGCGCTCAGACGATTCGGTTTCATAAATTTCTTTATGTTCTTCACCGTAACGAGCATATTCCATACCGAACAGAGCGTTCAGGCCGGGAAGGAGTTCCTTCAGTAGTTGTGCGCGAGAGATTGCCATGATTTAGCTCCTTATTAGGCAACGCCGGTAGCGTTAGTGTAGGAATGTTGCCCAATGTTGAACTTCACCAGCAAATCCGTCTTGGCATCGCCAACGGTAGATGTAGTGCTGTTAACAAAGCCGACAATACGGAACGCTGCTGTACCAGCCTGCGCGGTCAAGCTGACTGCCACATTGGAGTTACCCGTTGCGGTAGAACCAGTTGAAGTGCTTTGCGAGTTAGCGAACAGCACGTTTTGGCCCAAGGAGGTCTGACCAACAGCACCATTTGCCTGAACTTGAAAGACTGCGCGGTCATCATCAATGACGTATGCAACACCATTCAAGGAGCCGGTGGGGTAGTACTGACCAAAGACCGTTTGGCCCATAGAGTTGGTATACGAACAACCAACGAACACGCCAATCGTGCCAGCAGGGAAGGGGCTACCTGTGCTGCCATCTTCGGTGACTACGTTGATGTAACCGTCAGTATGAATCTTCACGACAAAGCCGTTGAAGATGTTGGACGCATAACCCGCAGGGTCAATAGCGAAAGACCGAGTGCTACCGGCAAACGGTAGACCCCCGATCAGATTTACGGCACGAAGGCCGTTGGGAGAAGCAGTAGCAGCCATGTAAATGACCTCCTAAAGTTAGATACCTTTTCCGAAAGTAACCTTTGAACTACGCTCTTTAAACAGCGGCATTCTTGGGTCACTATCACGCATGAAGTTGTTATCCACAGAGTCCATCTGCGCCATCGCCAGTTGACGGTAATGGGCGTCACGTTGCTCTGTAAACTCAACAGGTGTTTTGCAAAGAAGCAAGCCACCGATTTCCACGCTGTCTGGGAAGCGGAGCTTGTCGCCGCCCATAAGCTGAATTTCGGGATGCTCAGAAGCCTTTACAGGTTCCCAACCCTCACGGAGCTTTGAAGAGATATTGATGGCATCTGGGTTTCCGAGGGTACTCAAACGAATCCAGCGAAATGCAAAACCCGGCTCAGGAGTCGGATCAGGCAAAAGCTGTGGGGGTGTCCATTTTGTAGGACGCTCCAGTTTTGCGCGAGTTTCAAGTTCCCGTGGTGTACGTTCAGTGGTTGCCATTATATTTTCCTCATTTCTTCCGCTACCTTACGGGCATAGAGTTCCAAAGGAACGCCGAGCCGCTTGGCGATGTTTACCTGCGTTTGTGTAAGTACGACTTTTTTCGGCGCTGTACTACGTGATGCTGGTGCAACTACATTTGACTTGGTGCGCTGAGAAGATTTAGCTTCAGCGGGTTCCTCGGCAAATGTCTCCGGGAACCGATTCCTGATATCAGAGTTAATACTGTTAAAGTATTCGTCACTGGCTACCGGGACTCCTGATTCAACAAGGTCTTCGTGGAGGCTTAGAGCATAAGCTGTCATCTTTCGATTACTACCAAACCACGGATTCTGCTCATTCCATTCGCGTGTTTTAGTATCCAACTGAGGCTGTTGAGCCTGTTGTGGCGGTTGTACAACATTTTGGGGTGCTTGTACAGGGGCTGGTCGAAAATTGTTTACACGATCAGCTTTGATTGTTGCGGTAGTCAGTTTTGCCTGTGCTGCGATAACCCCATCCGAATCACCGGATTCATAAGCTGCCTTGTATTCCCGCTTTGCATCCTCAATCTCGGAGCCGACCACCTTCTTTGCCTGTTCCAGCAGGGCATTCTGGTTGTTTGCCAGTGATCCTTGGAGTTTCTTATTCTCCTCAACCACTGACTGAGCCATACGGAGAGCTTCATCCCGCTCCCGCGAAGCTGTTTCCTTGGCTCTTCGTTCCTCATGGTAGCCCTTGCCCAGATGTGCCAGCCTATCCTTGAGTTTCTGGTCAGAGTACTTGGTTAACTCCTCATCAGTAACTTCTGCAGGTGCTTCGCGTAGCGGGGTTCGGTTTTGGTCTTCCGCAGGGGTGTCGTTGATAACCTCGATCTTGGTATCGCCATCAAGGATCACGCCATCTTCGACTTCATAAGCCGATTCTTGTGCTTCTGCTGTAGCCATTACACCCTCCCCAGACCACGGGGGTCTTCGATGGTGGCTTCAACGGAGTCATCGTTAATCAAGCGCCATTCAGTACCGTGAATCTTCATGCGTGTGCCTGAGTTGGGGCGGACAATGATGAAGTCTCCGACCTTGCAAGAGGGGCCAGATGGGAAGCGCTTCTCGTCTTTAAACGCATCAGGGCCAATCTTGGCGACGAACAGGACCGGGGAAAGCAGTTCTTCAAACTGCATTGTCTTGTCTGCTTTGAGAATACCGCTGTCATAGGCGAGAGCGGCTTCAGGAAGCATACACAGCAGATGGTATGTCACAGGTTCAGGCATTTGCTTTGCCTTGTCGATATCCGGCAAATCGGATACCGGCCCTGTCGGGTCGAGCTTCAACCCTATATTAAAGGTTTCCATAGTTTCCTTAATTACGCATGGGGTTTAATAAAGATTGGAGGCACCCCAGAAAAGCCTACCCAATTTCACTCGTCTTGTTGCTTCAGCCAAACTTTCATCTCGCTAACGATACGGTATGCCAGCATAAGGCCGTACACCTTGCCGACTATTTCCCGATACCGTGGGTAATCTTCAGCGCAACCATCGGCAAGCGCGTCTGTCAGCGCCTTGCGTTCATCGTCGATCTGCTTCTGCAGCAGGGTCATAACGTCACTCGCCATTCGTAGTCTCCTTCTTCTGTTTCGCTGCCAGCGCCTGTGCAGCCAACTTCATCATGTGTTGCTGCTGCTTATGGCTCAGCCCTTGAACATGAGCCTGCTGTTTATGCGCTGCTTGTTGTTGAAGCTGCTGCGCCTTTAAAGCTGCGGCCTGCTGCATTGCCTGTTGCTGGGCCTGTGCCTGCTGCGCCTGAATAGCCAACTGCTGCTGATGAGCCTGTTGTCCTTGCTGGGCTTGTTGCGCTGCTTGCTGCATAGCAATACGAGGGTCTGGGCCTTGTGGCTGCTGCTTCGCCGCTTCCATTTGCAGCTTCTGCTGGTTGTACGCAATATCCGCATCGACCTTCTTGGCCTTGATCTGGGCTTCCTGCCCTTTGATTTGCAACTCAGCCTGCTGCATCTGGATGAGCGGGTCTTGCGCTTGTTGCTGGGCCTGTTGTTGTGCTGCGCCAGCCTTATTCATCTGGAGCAACTGCGTAGCGGCTTGCGCTACAAGGCGAGACAACTGCACCTCCATCTCAGGCGGTAGTTCTGCATTGGGCAGCGGCAGCGGAGCGCCAAGACGATCCTCAATCTTCTTACGATAGGAGAAGGCCAGATGCTCAGAGATATGCGCCATGATTGCCGCCCCCATCTGCTGTGCCATCGGGTTCTGCCCAATCACTTGCGCGATCATCGGGTCTTGCATGAAGGTTTGATGCACTGCAATATGAGCATCGTGATCTTGCAGCAGGAACGCCTTTGTCGGTTTGCCGTTCAGGAACGCCATGTTCTCGCTGATCGGGTCTACCTGCAACATATCATCTTCAGTAGGAATCAGCTTCGCAGCGTTCTTAATACCAAGAACTTCCAGCATCTGCCGATGCAGCAGTGGAAGGTCATAAATCTGTGGTGCTGTAGCCGCCAACTGAAGTGCGGCCTGATACTGCATGATCCGCTGTGCCATCGTCGCACTATTGGGATCACTGACCGGAATGACTTCGACAAGGGAATAGTCCGACTTCTTGGCGCTACGATCCCCGCTCTCCGGGTCATACTCATAATCTTCAGCCGAGTGATCCCGGCGAATCGCGGCCAGCAGTTTAAACTCCTGCTTCATGGAGTTGTGTACACGGGCCTGCACAGCCGACATAGTTTTAAGCGTGCGTTCCAGCAGCGCCAGCGTTGTGCCCACCGGAGCATTGGCCGACATATCGCTGATGTTCATGTCAGAGATAGCCCCCAGCCGCCGTGCTTCCTCTGTCAACTGATTGAGCAGCGCCATCAGAACCTGACTCGGCTCCTTGTACGGCAGCGGCATGATGTTGTCACGCAGCACCCCACTCGCTACATCAACATCCCGCCACTCGCCCGGGCCGATGGGAGTGTCATCGCCCTTGATCCGCAGTCCCCGTGTCTTCATACCACCGGGAAGATTACTCAACTGGCCTGCATCAATAAGCTCACGGATGATGCTGGTGCCTGACCGGGCGTAGCCGCCGATCAAGTTAATAAGGCCCATCCCATATGCGCCAAAGCCGGGGATGTATGTGTACTGCACGAAGTGCTGGCGCTTTAACTGGTTCTCATCGTCCTCTTCCCAGTTACGGTACACGCTAAGAACTTTATTCGTCCCTTTCTCAAGGGTCACGATGTAGGGCCGTGCAATGCCGTTGGGGTCTTCGTCACCGGGGACTTCCCAATCCACTTGAATCTCACACAACTGATAGCGGTTGTCATCTGTGAGTGTGAAGCCCTGATGCTCGGCCTTCTTCTTCTCAATATCCGTATGCGTCTGCACCGGCTCGCCAAGATCAACCTCGCGGTAGAACCCCGCCACTTGCAGCTTCTTCACCTCGTTAGGAGTCTTACGCATGATATGCGTAACACGCTCAGATGTTTGTGCATCGCTGGCACCATAAGGGATGATTACATCTTCAGCCGGGATGAACATCGAAACTTGGCGTCCAAGCGCGGTGTCAAAGTACACCTTCTTGAATGAGGCACCGGATAAGCCGAGGGAGAACAACATCCGCTCATGTTCAGGCCGATACTCAGGCATCTTCTCGGTCAACTGGTAGTTCATGTCGGTACGAACTCGGGCCGCAGCATCAATCTTGTCCTGCGTTTCTTCTCCGATAATCTCGGTCTTGACCGGGCCTGCTGCCGGAAAAGTCTCCATGATCGTTTCGGACTGAAAGCGTATCGCTGCCTCTGCAAGAACTGTAGAGTAAACCCCGCATGCGCCTGTCCACGGCTCAGTGCGCTCCTCGTACTTCAGGCCCAGAACTTCCAGCCCCTTGATGTAGTTGTCCACCCAATCCTTGCGGCTGGTAATGTCGGCCTCAACCAACTCCATCAAGTCGCTGCCAAGCGTCTGCAACTCCGCTTCGCTCATCCTCTCAGCCAGATTCTCACCGAACCCGTCTTCTTCAACTTCAATAACTACCAGTGCATCAGTGGGTTCCCCCTCAATCTCAAACTCAGTAGGCTCATCGGCTGCGGCTTGCAGAAACGGATTCTGGCCTTGCGGCATAGAGTAGAGAGGTTTTTCCATGATTAGCCCTTAAGAGTAGCCCGATTGGTCTTGAGGTTGTAATTGTATTTGGATGTGGGCTTCCCGGATAGCTTAGACGCCCTATCCTTGGCACGCTCCTCTGCGGTCATCCTGTTCCGCGCTTCCCCCGCAGCGGTCAATTTTTCAGAGTCCTTCTCCATCTGCCCCCGCGCTCTGAGTAGCCCCAAAGCAGTTTCCCGGGAGCCAACTTGGGAAGTCAGGCGGTCAATCAGGTCATTTCTGCCTGTATGTTTCTGTGTCATTAGTAGTACCCTCCTGCACGCCGTGGTGTAAACGGTTGCCCGTCCTCGATATCTGTATTAAGTTTGAGCATCCCACCCTTACGGATTCGCATCAATCCAAGCGTCATAGTATCGACCTCATCGTCATGTTCCCCAGCAGGAAATGCCAATATCTCTTCCACAACCTCCGCAGCCCAATGCGTTTCAGGAAACCATATATGCCCCGATGCGTACATGTCAGCTACGGCATTCAACCGTGCTATCTTATCCTGCCCTTTACCCGGGCTGTAGTCCTGCACAAATATGCCTGATCTTCGCATCTCATCAATCAACGGCTGACCGCTTGCCTTGGCCTCCACAATCACACTGTCCGGTTGCCATATCTCATACTGCTCGTGAGCCATCTTCTTTAGCTCGGGAAACTCGTACTTGCCCTTGACCCGGTTCAGCAGGATAGCGTTAGTAACCTTGTCTTCGTTCGTCCATACACCCCAAGTTTGGCATACCGAAAAGTCCGAGCGTTCCTTAGTAGTGAGCGCAGTATCCCAAGCCTGTACAATAAAGTCAACTGCAGGTGGACTCTCGCTAGGCCACCACTTTATCCAATCCCGCTTAATAATCGCAGCTTCTGCAGCCGTGGGATTCTGCTGGTACTGCGCATACCACTGCCACATTATGTGGTGCATCGACGCCCGTGTTTGCTGCAGGCTTGCAATGCTCCACTGCTCGGGCCACAGAGATTTCTCCTCTGTAGTGCCTTCGTTCAGGATAGCCGGGAACTCAAATGACTCGTACTTATCCCCACCAACATTCAGTTCTGAATCTTTCAGCAGTCGCCCTATCAAGTCCCTTTGGTGCCATCTGGTGTTATGGCTAACCACCCCATTCGCTATGAAGCTCTCTGTGCCTTCAACCTGAATATCAAATACATCCTCTTCTCCATCAGGGATTATGGATACGATCTCATCCAGCGTGAGACTCAATGTACTTAATGGCTTTGCGGAGAAGATCGGGGGTGTTGCGTTCTTTAACAACGAGGTTGCATGAGTTGCATAGTAGTGCGCGGACTTTGCCAGTTGGGTGGCAGTGGTCAACAGCCAACCTCCGAACTTTCCATGCCGCTGGGGTGTTGGTGTCAGTTGGAGGCTCCCCGCATATTGCACAGACCCCAGACTGCTCGGAAAACATTCGGTCGTAGTCAGCCCCAGTGATCCCATACTGCAGCTTGAGATGCGCGTCACTTCGTTTCTTGGGGCAGTAGTGACCCCCTTTTGCTTTGCGCTCAGCGTAGATAGCTTTGTTGTTACACGCGAGGCAAAGTCCTTTAGCGTACGCAGGGTTGTTGCAGTCAGGTGTGCCGCAAGTCTTACCCCTCCACTTACCCCAACCAGTTGCTGCAAGGCTTTCTGGAGCTTCTCTACGCGCCTTGTGGTAGTGGTACTTACACTTTCCTCTAGCGTAGTGGGGTTCCGCGCATCCGGGTTCGTCGCACATACAAGGGACATCCCCACCTGCAAGTCGCATATTGGTATCCATTGTTCTACTCCGTTTTGGTTCACAAGCAGCGGATGCCGCTCATTCCCACGGATTATAACACCAGACTTCAACGCCACTGAATAAACGCGATCTAACCCTTGGTTTGACCAACCTAACACCTTAGCAGCACGGAACCCCCCATCCACATAGCTAGCTACCATATCTCCGGGCTGCACGTTTTTTATGGGTTTGTCGGTGCCGTTTGCCAGCGTGACTCGGGTATCCCCGGTTAAACAGTGCAACACGCATATCTTCCCACCCGGCATCAAGCGCGTGCGCAGGCCAGCACTAAACCACTCGTAGACCGTGTCAAGGGATGTGGTGTTCCCCATTTTGATGTCTTGCTCTGACAACGGATCATCTGCCACGATTAAGTTAGCCCCCCGTCCAGCTAACGCACCACCCACACCGATTGCGAAGAACTCACCCCCGGCAGTTGTGTTCCATTGACCTGCGGCCTTGGCATCTGCGGCAATTAAGGTATTAGGGAAAATCGTGCGATATTCTGTAGTCTGCATTAAGTTACGCACCTTGCGCGACATGACAACAGCCAGATCAACAGTATGCGAAGCCACAATAACCTTGTGATCCGGGTGTTTGCCAAGATACCACGCCGGGTAATATATGGAAATCATCTGCGATTTGCCAAAACGCGGTGCCATTGACACAGCAATCCGGGTTTTTACCTCCTGTTCTACGTCCATTAACAGGCTTCCGAGCTTTTTCAGATGAATACCAAACTTATATGCCGGGTCTACCGCAGCAATAAACGCGAGGAAGTCGTTTTGGCAGATATTTATCCGTTTGCGACCTTCTAGCTCATTCATCATCGTAAGAATGGCGGCTTTTTCCCCATCTGGCAGGGATTTTAGTATCTTTGTAATCTGGGATTGCGTCAGGCTCATACACTGACACCGACAATATCGGAAATATCCGGCAGGGAGGGATTACGCTGGTGCGCAGGGGTAGGCGCATCATAGGTTTCTGCTTCAATAACCCGTGTAAGCCGCTCCCGTAGCATCTGCTCAAGCTCTTCTGTGGGCCGATGCCGCATAGTAATCTCTGTTTTCTCAGTAAACAGGCCAACATCCGAGATTTTGCCCAGCATCTCAAGCGCCTTAATGCGTATTCGTGGGTCTGGGCTATCTGATTCAAGCAAAAGCCGATTTGTGATGTACGTTCTTAGTTGCGCTGCCGACTGTACTACCGTTTTGTCGTATTCAGACAGCAGGGCCGCTACCTGTGCTACTACCCCGGGGGAACACAAGTCCCGATCTGTCGCGTTTTTGGCCCCAGTAAATATTTGCCTCGCGAGGTCTTGCTCTTGCGCAGTTGGCTCTACCGCAGCACCAACGTCATCTAGGGCAGCTACAGCCGCATCAATGCGATCCTGTAGGGATTCAAATGTGGGGGAGAAGTCCGAAAGCGGTATTTCGGTTTCCAGCAGAACAGTGTACATAACGCAACCAGTTAAGGCGATGGGGGAAGTATACGGGAAATATAAAAAATTTTCGAGTGGCCTTTTTATTTTGGTGGGGGGGCATCCCATAATACCCGACTTATTTAGTGGGTTATATCTTTTAAAAATGTGGGCATCCTTCACAATACCCGACTTATTTAGTGGGTTATATCTTTTAGAAGCGCCGGGGGGTACTGCGCCCAGCGTAAGCGGCGCGTGGGACTCCATCTACCCATAAGTGGGGATGGGGGTGTAGTGGGGTAATAGGAACCCCAAAATTCTAACCCTAGAAGCTTGACAGAGTATATGAACTAGGTTACATTATAGGTGTCGGTTGATTCCGACAGTTTATTAACCCTTTTGGAGTATCTCATGTCGTTTATCCCATCTGCCATCACGAAGGCAATCATCACATCATTCGCTAAAGAGGCAAAGGCATTGGCCAATGTCCGCAGCGAGCAGGATAAAACAATCCAAAAAGCGCTGGATTGCATATGGACCGCGTGCACCATTGCGAAGCCTGAATTTATGAAAGGCAATAGTAAAACCAATGCAGCACGTGCAGAAGTTAAGGCAATATTTGACGCATTGGTTGAAGGAAAGTACATTGCCAAGGCGTCTGGCGCAATGTACCAATCAAGCTTCTGGATTGCCTTCGAAACCAGCGTGCCATTTAAACGTGATTTGGCATCGAAAGCAAAGCCTGAAGCCACTGGTGCAGCACCAGCACCAAAGCGTACCGTTAGCGCATCACGTGAGAATCTGGACCGTGTTTTAAATCAAGCGCTTAGCATGGCACGTGCACTAGGATTGAACGAATTTGCGGCGTCTATTTTGGATGTGGCACTCGATACCCTCGAAGGGTTCGCTGAGAAAGCCGAGTAAAACAAATCACCCCGAGC